>Ga0302210_10000360_pt1 | contig 21403 bp, 9 predicted proteins | sample II_Fen_E3_2_FD_198793 | JGI IMG/M metagenome (GOLD analysis project Ga0302210, IMG submission 198793) | Peat permafrost microbial communities from Stordalen Mire near Abisko, Sweden - II_Fen_E3_2 | ecosystem: Environmental > Terrestrial > Soil > Wetlands > Permafrost | place: Sweden: Abisko... | reverse complement strand
TCCCTATTCCGCTTCAGGAACGCGATTTAAACAGTCCAATGCCACAAAATCCAGGATATGATGGAGTACCGGTACCGTAAATAAAACACAGAGTTACTCTAAATCCTTTTTGAAGAATTCAGAGAATGCTACTGATACAATCGTTTTTAAATTTAACTTTTAATTATTAACTTTTAATTATTATTATTATGAAAAAAGTATTTACTCTTATGAGCGTAGTGGCAGTAGCCGCTTTTATGGGAAACAAAGCGAAAGCAATAGACTATTCTTCGCTGCAAGGGACCAACTATTATCTAATTTATTTAGATGAAGGAACGGCAACCGATTATGAAATTACCGGAACAAAAATTGTGCAAGATTTGCGACCGAATTGGGATCCAACTAACAACATTAACGGTGAAAGAGCACTCTATCTTTGGGATGGTTCCAGCTATGTTGCAAACGAAGCTACCGGAAAAGGCTCTTTCGATCAAATTGGTAGTTTCCTTGATGTTTCATCAGTAGGTGCAGGTACCTGGTCGGGTTTAGGATTTAATATGCGTGCCAATGGAGGCGGAGTCACTACTTCATTTCCTGTCGATTATACCGCTGTAACTGATAATTATCATTTTCATATGGCCGTAAAATCAAGTACTTCACCTTTAAAATCACATCAAGTTCAGGTTATGGGAAGTTCTACCGGTATAGCAAAATTCTCTGTTGGTGTTGGAACATTTGACAATGCACCAAACATCACACCTAATTTTCCTACGAATGGTTCCTGGTATGTTATTGATATTCCTATTTCTCAATTGAAAACATACGGTTTTACAAACCGAGATACATTTACAGGCAACTATTTCGTAACATTAAGTGGAGCACCAACAAATAACCTGGCAATGGATGCTATTTTTATCTATTTGCCCGGTGCAACAGGAATTAACGATGTAAAAGCTGATAAATTAAGCGTTTTGGTAACTAACCAAATTGTAGAAGTTCAGAACGCTACTGCTCCAATCGAAGTATATAGTGTTACAGGTGCTTTGGTTAAAAGATCTTTGGAACCTATTTTTGGTGTAGACCAATTGGCAAAAGGAGCTTATATTATCAAATCGGGTAATGCTGTTGCCAAAGTAATCATTAAATAAAAGATGGAATAAAAAATGCCACTAAGGGACAACGAAATCTCTTTTGAAAACGCAGTGCCTTAGTGGCTATTTCAAAAAAACACATTTCCTTTTTCGGGTGAGTAAACCAGCATTCATGCTCTCCTAAGAATCTAACTTTTAAACCGGCAAATCTGATCTTTGTTTAGATTGCGACTAAGTAAAAATATTGTCAGACTGGATTATTTAAAATGAAATATTATTTACTAGATTTGCTTTAAATTTGTCACTTCATTCACTTCTAACTGGCTGATTGCCTTGAGTTCTGTGTCAACGTTAAAATGATAAAATGAAAAAATATATAATTTTCCTGTGTGTAAATTGTTTGAGTTTCTCTTTTGCTCAGCCACAAACCCGAAGTTTTAAGAGAGGCATTTGTTATAACAACCTGCTGACAGGAGATGTTCAGGCATTGTCGCCCGGAGTTTCATGGGCATATAATTGGGGGCAATCAGGTTCAAATAATGATGATGCTTTCAGGCAATATAATGTTGAATTTGTACCTATGTGTTGGAGTGGAGTTGATATACCCCAACTTCGTGCTCTACTTTCATTACATCCCGAAATAAAATATATCCTCGGTTTCAATGAACCGAATTTCAAAGGCCAGTCCAATCTGACACCTACTCAGGCAGCAGCAAAATGGCCTGAATTACAAAGCATTGCTGATGAATTTGGATTAACAATTGTTGGCCCTGCATTAAATTTTAGCCCTGATGCTCCCTACCAGGATCCTATTAAATGGTACGACGAATTTTTCGCAGCATGCCCTGATTGTCGGGTTGACCATATTGCCGTACACCTTTATATGTCATCTGCATTATCAATAAAAGCAAACATCGATAAATATAAAAAATATGGAAAGCCAATCTGGCTAACCGAATTTTGTGCCTGGGATGGTGGTACAACTGAAGCTTCTCAGGAACAATTTATGTTTGAAACACTGAATTATCTTGAAAATGAACCTGCTATATTCCGTTATTCATGGTTTAAAGAACGGGGTTATAGTGGCGGTTACCCCTATATGCAGTTATTGAATAAAAACCAGGAAGGAGTCTTATTGCCAATGGGTGAGCTTTACACCTATATGTCATCGTATGATAACAATTACTATTTTAAGACTTCGCAACTTATCCCTTCGGAAGATTACATTAGCATGAATGGCATTATGTTGGAAAAAACAGCAGATGTATCTGGCCATCTTAATGTTAAAAATTTCGATCCTGTTTATGACTATATAGATTACAATATTGAGATTCCCGAAGCAGGTGAATATAATGTTTTTTTTCGCAATGCTTTCCAATATGGCGATGCATCTGAAGTCCGAATATCAGTGAATGATATTGAAAAAGGTTCAATGCTTTTCGAAAACAAAGGGATAAATGTATGGTCCACTCAACAATGTAAAGCGACCTTTGATGCCGGAAAACAAAAAATCCGTATCAATTTCAAGCAAGGAGGGCTGAAAATAAACTGGTGGGAGATAACTAAAAGTGATATGCCATTGAAAATTGAAACTATAGAAAGAAAGAATGTTTCGGTTTATCCTAATCCGGTTGCGGATATCCTCAATATTAACGCAGAGGAAAACACAAAAGAAATCAAGATATTTGATACACTGGGAAAAATTATTTATTTAGGATCTACAGAAAAACAAATCAATACAACTAAATTTGAAAAAGGTATTTATATTTGTCAACTAACTTTCAATGATGGTAAAAAAGTTTCAGTGAAGATCATGAAATAAATGATGGACTCCTATTAATTAAGATTATTTAAATATCAACTATTATACTCACAAAAATTCATACAATGATTCGTCTAAAAAAATTAATATTTTGCTCTTTCTTCTTTCTTTCAGCGTATTATGCCTCTGCGCAGCAATTCCCATTTACATCTTCGACGAACAACACCGAAAAAAGTACTATATCAGCCGGGTATCATTTGGTATGGCAGGATAATTTTGATGGGACCCAACTGAATGAAAATAACAACTGGGTTGTAGAAGTTAATGGTGATGGCGGAGGAAACAATGAATTACAATATTACCGTCGTGAAAATATAACAGTAGGAAATGAACCTGTCAGTGGCGAAAGCTGCCTGATCATTACTGCAAAAAAGGAGTCTTTTTCGGGTAAAACATGTACGTCAGGACGCCTCAAAACCTACGGAAAAATGTCGTTTAAACATGGAAAAATAGAAGCACGCATCAAGTTACCTCGTACGGCCAATGGTTTATGGCCTGCCTTTTGGATGATGGGAGCCGATTATTCTACCGTTGGCTGGCCAAAATGCGGTGAAATGGATATCCTTGAAATGGGGAACACCAACGGCATTAACCGAGGGACACAGGATCGTTATTACAGTACCTGGTACCACTGGGGCGAAAGCTGGAATGGAGGCTCTTATCCGAATTGGGGTCAGGATGCTACTGCAACAAGTAGCATTCAGGATGATTTTCATTTGTTTACTTTGATTTGGAACACAGATTACTTAGAAACTTACCTCGATTTGGATATAAATCCTACTGCCGCTCCCTTAGCCCACATGGCCATTAATGGATCAGATGTTGCCGGTAACGCAGCACATTATTTTCATAAGCCATTTTTTGTAATATTTAACCTGGCAATAGGAGGTAATTTTACCGGGATTAATAACATCTCTAAAATTACTGCCCTTTCCAACGGTGATATGAATATGTATGTCGATTACGTAAGAGTATATCAACAAGGCATTACCGGCGAAGAATTTAATGGTCCGGTTTTGACTGGGACAGATGTAAAATCGGTACATGCAGAGAATCATTACAAGGTCTATCCAAACCCTGCAACCGATCAGATTACTGTGGATACCGACAATCAGATCGATCACATTTCGGTTTACAACATGTCCGGCAAAGAAATGATGAGCATATCAAATGCAAAGACTGTAAATATAAAGACTCTTCCTTCAGGAAATTATTTGCTAAAGATTAGTGATGCAGAAGGAAGAATAGAAACGCATCAGGTGACAAAAAAATAATCAATGAGTTATATGATGAATGTACAAAACAAATTTTAAGATTTTAAGAACATGTCGTTGATTAAAGAATAAAATAAACATAAATAATTATATTCAAATTTCTCAATTTAAAACACCCCGAATTGATTGAAAATCAATCCGGGGTGTTTCTATTATAGTACTTACCATGTTAAGGGATTCTGTAATTTAGACTATAAATGATGACTCTGAAGTTCATCTGATGTTTCTGTTTAGTTTAATCAACCCATGATTTTTTAGTAGATTTGTTACAGGGAATCCGTTAATTAATTTGTTGAAGGAAATTAAAATCGTTGTAAAAATTCACCCAGGTTTACTTCCCTGTCCAGTTCCATTTTCTTACGCAGGCGGTATCGGCTCATTTCTACACTACGAACCGACATATTCAGTAGTGGCGCAATATCCTTCGATGATAAATCCATTTTGAGGTAAGCACATAACTTTTTATCGCTTGTATTTAATTCGGGGAACATATCGCCTAACCGCTTAAGATAGTTTTCATATACCAGGTCAAAGTTTTCTTCGAAACGTTTCCAGTTGTTATCGTTTTCGATATTTTGTTTGATACTTCGTTCCATTTTGCTAAGACGGGACAAAACAGTTACTGAATCATGACTGGATTTGATATCATCTGAAACTTTACTGATGTTATCCATTATTTCAAGCAATATCTCATTCTTTCGAATTAAATTCATCGTTGAACTCGCCAGTTCCTGTGATTTATGCCTGAGTTCGTACTGCAATTGTTGATTCTTTAATTCTTTAATTTCTTTCTTCTTTTCGGATGTTTCAGCTTCATGTTGTTTCTTTTGTTCATTCAGCTCTATTTCTTTCAATCTCTCCATATCCAGAGCGCCTTTTCTGGAACGGCGATTAATGAACATAACCAGAATAAATATACCAATCAGAAATAGTATGAAATAAATGACAAAGGCAATTTTTGATTCGTACCATGCCGGTAAAATGGTAAACGAATAAGAACATACAGCATCCTTTGACTCTAATATATCATGGGCCCGGATTCTGAAAATATAATGTCCTTTAGGCAAATGAGTATATTCCTTCATGTTGTCATTGCTGAATTTTGACCAGGAATCATCGTAATTTTCGAGCATGTAACTGTATTGAACTATTCCTTCATTCCTGTATTCGGGAGCAATAAATTCGAAACGAATTGAGTTTTGGTTGTGATTGTAGGCATACGAAGATTTTATTTCTTCCATGTAGCCGTTTTTTGATGCCGTTGAAAAAGCATCATTTGTAATGATTACTTTATGAAGATGGACTTTGAAAGTGTTATTCAGCTGAATTTTTTGTTTCGTATTTATCCAACTAAAACCATCTTCAGTTGCCAGAATAAGATTGTCTTTGTCTATAAAATTAAAGTGTTCAAACCCTGTAATAATTTTCGTTTGAAGAATTCTGTAAGTCAATGAATCTATTAGATAATTTTTACCCGTAGTTCTTTTAGCCAATCCGACGAATTTACCAGAAACGCACCATACATCACCATTCGTACTTTCATGCAATCTCATATAACTTGGTGTATTCGCAAACAGCTTATTCCATTTGTCATAAGGGTCCATTCTATCGTTTTTTTTATTGTAGAAATAAAATCCGTGTTCTGATGAAAAAATCAGTTCATTGGAAATCCTGAATAGTGTATTATTCCGGTTACTCGGGAACCCCTTTTTCATGTCGAATAAGTCAACACGGGTGATACTGTCCATTATGGTATTAAAATGTAAACGGAATAATCCTTTTTGCCAATGGCTAAACCAGATATTCCCAGTCTCATCTTCTTCAAACATAGGACTTGTTTCTGTAAAATTTCCTTTGATGAAATGGGAAAAATTCCACTTGACACCTGCTTTTTTCAGAATGAAAAGACCCTGATACGAACAACCTAAAATCATGTCTGGATGTTTTTTTAGGTGCTTAAATGACCAAGTACCTGATAAATTAGCAATTCTTTCAGAATGATCGGGGTAAATGATAAATGCACCCTGGTCATCACCGCAGAATAAGGTGTTGTCAATCTGATTCAGACACCAGACTTGGCCTTCCATGCCTTTTACCAGTTTTAACTGAACAGGAAGCGAGTTGTTGGATAGCGGGTAAGAAGAGGAATATAAACCCTGATTAGTTCCAAAGTAAAGAACATTGTTTTTCAATAATGAAGTATATCCGGCTCCGTATAAATTATTTGTTCCAAACATATTCAATACCGGGCAATTCAACATGACATAATCAATTCCTTTATCAAGTCCAAGCCAAAGATTTTGTTGATTGTCGAAGGCTGCACTCAGTATGGTATTGTTTTGTAAACCGGAATACGTATTGACATATGTTACGTTTTCATCGGCAATGTTCTGTACTGCGATTCCACTTTGTACCGTCCCGAATACAAGTTGTTTTCCATTGGTCGTTGCACAAAAGACCTGATTTTTTTTTAAGAAATCATCTATCCCTGTGTTGTAAGGGATAATTGAAACACCATCAAAAAGAAATGTTCCATTAAAACTGGTAACGAAAAGAATTTTATCATCTTTCAGGGGCAATATCGAGCAGACTTTTTTATTTATCAGTAATTCAGAACCTGATATGCGTACAAATAATTTCCCGTTTAACATGAAAACTCCTTTTTGGGAGCTAGCTACAAACAAAACATTATGAACGTAGGCAGCTACATCAATTTTAGCAGTGAAAGGATAGCTTGTTATTAAATTTCCGTCGTACTGATAAATTGATTTATCAGATTGAAAATAGATCTTTTTATCACCCTGAAGTATATTGTAGAGCTCATTTGAATTGACAGAGTTCTTTTTAAGTTTATTCATTAACGAATAGTATTCCAGTTGCCCGTTCTCAGATTCAAGATAGTAACCGAACTCGTTAAAAGTGGCAGCATAAATTCTTCCGTCTTTTGTGTGGAGGATGGATCGAACATTTGTGCCATTCCGGATAGGAAAGGTCGACCATTTTTTACCATCATATACTAACAGACCAAAATTATTGGCAAAATACATGGTGTTTGATTGATCCTGCGCTATAGCCCAGTTTTGAGTTCCGGCATTATAACCGGATCTTGTGAAGTTACGTACTAACGGTTGGTTCGAAAAAGCAGTGACAACTAAATTTAAAAACAGATAGAGTAAAATGATCTTTTTCATAGTTGATATTTTTCAATAAAACCTTTTTTTTTAAATTAAATTCAATGTTAACACAAATAATTGACTTGAAATGTCAGTTGAAATATGTTTAAAAACACACTATTTTGTAAAGTCCAGAATGCTAATAATATAGTGTTTGAAATGGTGAAACTTTGAGTACTTTATTTCTTTTCAAATCGTATTTTTGTGAGGTAAAATATTGGTTGCTTCATGCTAATTTGAATTAAATTTGTCTGTCAATTATCATTATAAAATACAATTTTGCTTTCACAGGATAAATTCTGTTTAAAAAAAGCTGATTGTTGATTACCGCCAGTATTCCAAAAAGCATTATAGATTCAAAGTTCAATATTTTTTTTATGAGACAGACAAAGAAAAATTTAAGTGTAGGTTTAATTCTGATGGTATTGATTTCAGGATTAACGGCTCAAAACATCAACAACCAGGAACCACAAGTGAAAAATGGTGAAGTATATAAGTTGGTTTGGGAAGATGATTTTGATGCACCCAAACTGGATGAAACGAATCACTGGAATATTGTACTTAATGGGAAAGGCGGAGGAAACCGGGAAATGCAATATTACAAACGTGAAAATATTGAAATAGGAAAAGAACCTGTAAGTGGTGAAAATTGTCTGATTATAACTGCAAAGAAAGAAAATTATTCTTCAAAGAAATTTACATCCGGGAGGCTAACTACAAAGAATAAGCTTTCGTTCAAATATGGGAAAATAGAAGCAAGGATAAAATTTCCTACGACAGCCAATGGACTATGGCCTGCTTTCTGGTTGCTGGGAAGCGATTATCCCAAGGCTTTATGGCCTAAATGCGGAGAAATTGATATCGTGGAAATGGGAAATCATAAAGGAATCATAGAAAGTTCACAAGACCGTTATTTTAATGGAGCATGTCATTGGGGAGAGAAATTTAATCATGGGAAATATCCAAATTATGCGAAAGCTTCAACCAGTTCATATTGCCTGCAGGATAGTTTCCACTTGTTTACTTTAATTTGGGACGAAAATGCAATCAAAATGTATCTCGACTTAGATAAATTCCCTGATAACCTGCCTTATTTTGAAATGCCTATAAAAGGAAAGAAATTGCCCAATGAGGTGGCTAATTATTTCCAAAAACCGTATTTTATAGTATTTAACCTGGCTGTGGGAGGAAATTTTACCGGAATCATTGATAGAAAACAAATCACGGCATTAAAGGGAGGCGAAGCCAAAATGTATGTTGATTTCGTAAAGTTATATCAAAAAGGAGTTTCAGGGGAAGAATTGCTGATCTCAACATCTGAGATTAAAAAGTAATTGTTCAAAAAATGGAGTTATTTGAATTATATTTTTCTGATTTATAAACAAGTTAAGATCTATTTAAATTTTAATTCTCTAAATAATACTAATTTAAAAATTTACAAACATGAAAAAAATTACCAGATTATTTCTCCTTTTAGCAGTGACACTGGTATTGGGGAATGTGGCTAATGCCCAAAACACTGAATGCAGTGGGACTTCAACTGACCCATCCACTCCTTCTCAAGGTGCTTTTACATTGGGGTATAATTATTCCTTTACAACAGTCGGGACAGATGTTACTGTTACTTTTGAATTATTAGACACCCAGGTTGGACTAGTAGCATATGCCTGGACGTACAATCCAGGTTTCTCAGAAGTTATGATGACTCAGGGAACAGGACAAAAATTCTCAAAAACATTTACCGGACAGACTCTTGGCGCCACTTTCAGTGTAGCCTGTAAATTTGCATATGCCGGTGGATTGGCTGTAACCAAAACCTTTACTTATACAGTAGGAAACTCATGTGTTGTCGGACCTCCGGATACAGAAATTCCGGCAGCATTTACTGCAACAAAAGGTGCAGTGACTTCAAGCACTGTTGAGCTGTTGCTAAACGGAACTGACAATTCAGGTGCTGTAACGTATTCTATTACTTACGGAACAACTACCCTTACCACCAGTTCAAATTCAGGGGTTCAGAAATCATACATCGTTACAGGTTTAACCCCTTTAACGGCCTATTCATTCTCTGTATCTGCCATGGATGCTTCAAATAATCAGGCTGCTAACAACCCTATTCTAGTCTCTGCAACAACAATTGATGTGCCGGCACCGCAAACTGCAGCACCAACACCTCCTGTCTATTCAGCACCAAAAGTAATATCAATATTTAGTGATGCCTATACTCCTATTCCGGGAACAATCAATTTTAATCCAGGATGGAATCAGTCAACACAAATGTCAACCATTCAGGTAGCTGGTAATAATATCCTTAAATATGCGAATCTGAATTATCAGGGAACTGATTTTGGAAGCGATGTTAATGTTGTGCCAATGACTTATTTACATGTCGATGTATGGTCTGCTGACGAAACTTCACTACAATTCTACCTTATAAATCATGCACCACAGTCAGAAAAATTTGTAGCCCTAACTCCTATAAATTTAAATGCATGGAACAGTTATGATATTCCACTTACTGATTATACGAGCCAGGGATTACTTTTGACAAATATCTATCAGTTTAAAGTTGTTGGATCGGGAGGTAAAACAGTTTATTTAGATAACATGTATTTTTATGATCCATCTGCCACTGTTGATACCCAGGCACCAACTGCTTTTACAGCTACTAAAGGTACTGTCGCTTCCGACGCAGTTGAATTATTATTGAATGCTACCGACGATTCAGGTGCAGTAACTTATACAATTTCATATGGTTCGGGACCAACTGTTTTAACTGTCCCTGGAGTTTCTGGTGTTCAAAAATCATATACTGTAAACGGTTTATCAGGAACAACAGACTATAGTTTCTCTGTAGTGGCAAAAGATGCGACCGGAAACGTAGCTGCCAATAGTCCAATTGTAGTTACGGCTACTACTTTGGCTGAAATACCTGCAGCAACAATCCCGACTTATTTGGCAAATAGAGTAATATCTATTTTCAGTGACACCTACACCAATGTTATGAAATCAACCGGATGGGAAGATTGGTATGGCAATACTTTTTCAACTGTCTTACTTGGTGGTAATACCACCCTGAAAGATATTGCAACATGTTGCCTGGGTGCAAGTTTTGCAACTGCTACAATCGATGTAAGTTCGATGAACTATCTACACGTAGATATTTATCCGATTACGGCAACAACAATGACTTTAGGATTTATAACTGCAACAACAACCCCGCAAAAAGTTTTAACATTAACTACAGGTCAATGGAATTCAATTAATATATCATTATCTGAATTGAAAACCAGTTTCCCAACGGCGGATTTAACCCAGGTAAAACAAATGTCTATATCTCCTGTAAACGGTACATTCTATCTGGATAATTTACTTTTCTACAATGATGGAACCACTGCCATTTCAAATGTGATTTCTGAAAACGGGATCTCGTGTTATCCAAATCCGATTATTAATAAAATTACAGTTTCTGCAAAATCAGAAATCAGCCAGGTGTCTGTTCGCAATTTATTGGGACAATCAGTAAAATCGGTTACGGTTAATGGCTTAACCAAGACTATTGATATGTCAGGTATTGCTTCCGGCAATTATTTTATAACCTTAAAGTTGGCTAACGGACAACTTTCAACACAAAAGATCATTAAATTATAAATTTTCAAGATCCGCGGAGTTCATTTACTCCGCGGATTATTTCCTTTTTATCCTTCCTTTTAAACTTTCTATCCCAACTTCACGAAAAATAATTCCATGAAAAATCGAGGCCTTATTGTATTAATTATTCTACTCCTGAATTTTCTTTATGTAACTGTACAGGCACAGATCATTGCCGTTGGTAGTGGAAGTTATACGACTACTTTTCCAGGGATTGATGTTGCCGGTAGAAATGCCTATCCCTCAGGAACTCCATACCTGAGCGGAAATGCTTTAGGCAAACCAGTACCTACCAGCGACTGGTGGTCGGCACTGATTAAAAACGGTACAGCTTCCAACCTGTTCAATTATCCCTATACTATGAAAACTATTCCCGCGGGGCTGGTCGTAAGCTATATCCCTTACGGTGTAATTGATGATCTTATCCCTTTCTCTGTCGGTGTTACCGGACTATCCGCCTCCGTTACAACCGTTTCAGATTACTCTGACTGGACGGTAACTATGCACTGGAGTGATGCAACCCATGAATTTCAGGCTACTTCAGGTGTTGGAATGCCGTTTCTTTATTTTATAAAAAAGACTTCAGATGTGGCACAAGTGACCATTAATTCGGGAACGGTAGTTATAGCTGACGAAATGCTAATTGCTACCAATGTAAAAAATGGTGCTGACTTTGCTGTATATGCCCCTATGGGAAGTACCTGGACTCAAAACGGAGCTGTATATACTTCGACTTTAAATGGAAAAAACTTCTGGTCAATGGCATTCATCCCACTGACTGCAACCAATGTTGCAACAGTAGCAACAGAATATAAAAAATACGCGTATGTTTTTCCTGTAAAAACAACGGCGACCTATTTGTATAATGAAACTACCTCTGTTCTACATACCGATTTCAACGTTGAAACCGAAGTAAAGGAAGGTGCTGAAACCAATATGCTGCTGGGTCTTCTTCCACATCAGTGGGCTCATCTGGCACCCAATTCACCGGTTCCTGATAAATACAGTTATGCCATCATAAGGGGGGAAATGAAAACCCTGGCAGGGAATAGCTTTAGTGTTGAAAATACTTTTCATGGCATATTACCGACACTTCCCTACGTTGATAATTACAGCAAGGGATTTACACCCGGGGTTTTAACCGATAAAATTGCCGGTCTGGAAAATAGCACAATGGCGACCTGGACCGATTCGTACAATGAAGGACAGGTTTTCAATCAATTAATGCAAACTGCCCGTATAGCCAATGAGATGGGTAACATTGTTGCCCGGGATAAAATATTGAATACAATAAAAACCCGTCTCGAAAACTGGTTTAAATCAGAGGCAGGAGAAGTGGCTTTCCTTTTTTATTATAATGCTGCCTGGAGTTCTATGATCGGTTATCCGGCCGGATATGGTCAGGATAATGGATTGAACGATAAACAGTTTCATTGGGGGTATTTTATTCAGGCTGCAGCTTTTGTAGCACAATTTAGTCCGGGTTGGGCAACACAGTTTGGCAGCATGGTGAATATGCTCGTTCGTGATGCAGCTGCATATGACCGGAACGATACCATGTTTCCTTATTTGCGGAATTTCAGTCCGTACGAAGGCCATAGCTGGGTGGATGGTTTTGCCAACAATCCACAGGGTAATAATCAGGAATCGAGTTCTGAAAGTATGAATTTCAATGCATCACTTATAAATTGGGGACAAACGATTGGTGATAAGACTATTCGCGATTTGGGAATTTATCTTTACACAACGGAGCAAACCGGTATTGAAGAATATTACATGGATATTCATCACCGAAACTTTCCTGCTTCACAAAAATACAGTCTGTATTCCCGCGTTTGGGCGAATAGTAACGACAATGGTACTTTTTGGACAGCTGATATTGCTGCTTCCTATGGTATTGAGATGTATCCTATTCAGGGCGGGTCGCTGTATTTGGGACAAGATACGGTTTACGTGAAACGCCTTTGGGACGAAATAGTAGCCAATACAGGCATCTCAAGTAACCAGGTAAATCCAAATCTCTGGCACGACATAATGTGGGAATATCTTGCATTTAAAGATCCCGCTGCAGCCATTACTATGTATAATTCATTTCCTAACCGAGATATTAAATTTGGCATTTCCGATGCTCAAACCTACCATTGGTTGCACGCTATGAATTCATTGGGAAGGGTCGATGCAGCAGTTACCGCCAATTATCCGATTGCAGCGGCTTTTATTCAAAACGGAAAGATAAATTATGTGGCACAAAACTATTCAGGTGCCCCGATAACAGTTACCTTTTCAACAGGATACCAGTTGGTAGTACCCGCCGGTAAAATGGTGACAAGCCTGGATGGTCAATACTCAGGAGTAATTTCTTCATCATTCCATCAGGCTTTTGTAGGTGGGAATGTGAAGTTAAATGTTACAGTATCGGGAGGATCACCAACTAAAGTAGAGTTTATGGATGGTACTACTTCACTTGGGACAGTGACGACTTCCCCTTTTATTACTACAGCAGGCAATTTACAGTTGGGAATTCATAATTTTTACGCAAAAGTATTTGATGGTGATAAATACAATGTAACCAACAGTTCTCAGGTCCTTGTGGGTAATCAGATCCCTTATGGAGGAACTGCATTGGGAATTCCGGGAACGATAGAAGCTGCCAATTATGATGTTTTCGAAGGCGGAAAAGGGCAGAATATCACTTATTTTGATGTTACAACTGCTAACTCAGGCAATTTCAGAATGGATGAATATGTGGATGCTTATACCGATATAAACGAAGGAAATACTGTGGGGAATATAGCTTCAGGTGAATGGCTGGAATATACCGTTGATGTGACACAATCAGGATTGTATTCGTTAGCTTTCCGCTATGCATCAGGTAATCCTGCCGGTGGTGGTCCTTTCCATCTGGAAGTGGATGGACGGGTTGTTTCGGGCGATATTTCAGTGCCTTCAACTTCTTCGACTGTCTGGACACTTTGGGCTACTAAAACAGTGACTGATATTCCTTTTACCCCGGGTAAACATGTTTTACGTGTTGGCTTTACTTCCGGTGAATTTAACCTGGGAAGATTGACCTTTGCCCGTACAGATGATTTACCGTTTAGTTATCCGACTGCAAATGCCGGAATCGATGTGAAAGTAATCCTACCTTTAACATCAACACAGCTTAATGGATCAACCAGTATCGAATCTGCAGGAAAACAATTGAACTTTAAATGGAAACAAATTTATGGGCCTACTGTCATTCAATTTTCCGATTCAACAATTTCAACACCGGTTATTAGTGGGTTAGCAGAAGGAATGTACAAATTGAAACTGACTGTGACCAATCCTGATTTGCGATCTTCTGATGATGAAGTACTGGTTATGGTAACCAGCACACAAAATGTGGCACCATCTGTTTCACTGACATCACCTGCTGACAATTCAACCTTTACAGAAGGTAAAGCAGTGACAGTTTCAGCCAATGCAAGTGACTTTGATGGTACTATTCAGCATGTTGATTTCTACCATAACAATACCCTGATCTCGACAGTCACAACACCTCCTTACACTATTCAATGGACTCCGGTTGCAGGATCGTATGTTATTACAGCTAAAGCAACAGATAATGGTGGTGCTGTCAGTACATCCCAGGCAGCGAATGTAACCATTTCACCATTGATGTCTTGTACAACTACTTCAATAGTAGCAACACAAGGATCATTTAACGTTGGATACAAGTGTACATACGAAACAGTAGGCACTGATGTCACCATTACATTTGAAATGCTGGATAATAAACCGGGAGTTATTGCTTATTTGTGGAAGGAAACACCATTCTCGGAATCACAAATGACAAATACTTCAGGAAATATATTCTCTACTACCTTGAGTGGTCAAACAACGGGTGCAACCATCAGTTATGCCTGTAAGTTTGCTTATACCGGAGGCATGTCGGTAACAAAATACATAACTTATGTTGTAGGATCAAATTGCGGCAGCACAACCAATGATACACAACCACCCGTTAACTTTACGGCAACTATTGGTGCTATAACAGGTTCATCGGTTGAGTTGCTGTTAAATTCAACCGATAATTCCGGAACAGTAGTTTACAATGTTGCTTATGGTACTTCTAATACAAGCACATCAACTGCTTCAGGAATTCAAAAATCACTTCTTATTACTGCTTTGACTCCAAATACTCCCTATACATTCAGTATTATGGCAAGTGATCTGGCAGGAAATAAAGCCGGGAATAATCCAATAGTTCTTTCTGCAACGACAAGTGCAAATACAAATACCGAATGTGCAGGATCATTGGCTGATGCAGTACAAGGTAATTTCGCTGTCGGCTATGGGTATTCCTTCCAAACGATAGGAACGGATGTGAATATCAGTTTCGAATTACTCGATGCCCAGACAGGCGTGGTTGCATACCTATGGAATTATACTACCGGTTTTGTTGAAACATCAATGACCAATGTTGGGGGAAAGAAATTTACTGCTAAATTAACGGGCAAAACAGCAGGTTCGGTTATTCAGGTTGCTTGTAAGTTTGCTTATGCAGGGGGAATGTCAGTGACAAAAACCTTTACATATACCGTCGGAAATTCGTGCATCGGAACAGTTGTAGAAAATCTCTTAGAGACTGAAGATTTCTTTTTTCCTAATCCTGTACAAAATTTATTACATTTGCAATTGAAAGGGGAAAAGAACAGGGTTGTTTTATTGGATATGATGGGACGAAAAGTATTCGATAAAGTGCTCCCTTCTGTTACTAGAATTGATATGAGTAAGTATGAAGCAGGAATCTACTTTATCCGGGTCGAAAATTGCCAAAGCATTCTTAATGGGAAAATGATAAAAAAAAATAATTGATTTTATAAAGCATCAAAGGATTGCATAAAGCAATGCTTTGATGCTCCGTTAAAGAACAATTGAATGCAAATCATAGTAACCGAGAAAATCTAAGAAAACATTATGGACAACACGAATTTAAAATTATCCTTCAAAGAAAAGGTTGGATACAGTTTAGGCGATACGGCTTCTCATTTTGTATGGGATATGGTTGGCTTTTGGCTTTTGTTTTTTTATACGGATGTATATGGAATCTCAGCTGCTGCCGCGGGTACCATTATGTTAGTTGCCCGCTTCTGGGACATGGCTGTTGATCCGATTATTGGTGTCGTCTCCGATCGTACAAATACCCGTTGGGGAAAATTCCGTCCTTATATTTTATTTGGTGCAGTCCCTTATGCCGTTTTAGCTATTCTTACCTTTACTACACCAAACTTTGGAGAATTCGGAAAAATACTGTATGCCGGGGCTACATACGTGCTCCTGATGACAGCTTATGCTGCCATAAACCTTCCTTATTCAGCTTTGGGAGCAGTAATGACCGATGATACCTATGAACGCGCCGGATTGAACACATACAGGTTTATTGCAGGATTTTCCGGACAATTTATTGTTACCGGACTGGCACTTACCCTGGCGGAATTCTTTGGTCATGGAAATAAAGCGCAGGGATTTCAATATACAGTTTTTATGTTTGCCGTATTAAGCCTGATCTTTTTCTTTATTACTTTTAAAACTACAAAAGAAAGAGTACAGCCGCCTAAATCACAGAAAAATTCATTGAAAGAAGATTTAAAAAATTTGTTTGCCAATAAAGCCTGGAGAATTCTGGCAATCGTAGGTATCATATCTTTTATCATGTTTGCAATGCAAAATGCTGCTATTGCCTATTATTTCAAATATTATCTGGGACGGGAGACAAATGTACAACTGTTTAACGTACTCGGTACAGTGGCGTTGATTGTAGCACTTCCGTTGTCGAAACCCCTTGCAAAAAAGTTCGGTAATAAAAACGTATTTATTGGCAGTTCTTTAATATCAGGTGTCTTTTTTATGCTGATTTATCTACCGGGTGTAAAAGATATTACCACTATTTATGTGTTTAATATTATTGCCAAAATGGCCTATGCACCTGCTGTTCCCTTACTCTGGACTATGATTGCCGATTCGGCCGATTACGGTGAATGGACTACCGGTCGAAGGGCAACGGGTCTTTATTTCTCAGCAGCCGTTTTTGCACAGAAAGCGGGCTGGGGCATTGGTGCTGCCATTGCCGGTTGGATACTTACTATATCTCAGTTTGTTCCAAATGTAACCCAAAACGATAATGCAATTACCGGAATAAAATTGTTGGTGTCGGTTATTCCCGGAATCTTATACATGTCGTGTGCATTGTTCATGATTTTTTATAAAATTGATTCGAAAACAACTGATTTAATGAAGAAGGAACTTGATGCAAAACGTGCATTGGAATAAAGCAATCAGGGAATATTATCAGGAAAATAAAAATGTCATTTTATTAACAAACAAAACTAACCCGACTTCCCCTTGAGGGGCAGGGGGTTCTTTTACTATGGATAATTTTTTTATAGGAAATAATCAGGTTAAATCTGCTCAACCGGAAGCTTCCGGTCAATTCATACAGATTGGTGGCGAGAAGTTTTATCAGATAAAAAACTTCGATTCCATGCAACCTTTCTTTATCAGCCTTGCAAGTGATTCCAATCTGTGGATGTATATCTCGAGTACAGGCGGATTAACTGCCGGAAGAAAGAATCCTGATCAGGCTTTATTCCCTTATTATACCGATGATAAGATAAACGAATCGGCTGAGATGACAGGCAGTAAAACCATTCTTCATGTTCAAATGAATGGCAGGACCTTTTTATGGGAACCATTTTCGGATCGGAATAAGGGGGTATATGCGATTGAACGCACCATTTCAAAAAGTACGATAGGCAATAAACTTGATTTTGGTGAAAAGAATATTGATTTAGGGCTTACTTTCAGTTACGCCTGGATGAATGCTGATGATTTCGGTTGGGTGAAGAAAAGCCGGATAGAAAATCATAACGATACATCTGTTGTGGTTTCGTTGTTAGACGGACTGCAAAACATCCTTCCTTCGGGTATCGACCGCATCACTCAGAATACCTTTTCGACCTTGGTTGATGGGTATAAAAAAACGGAGTTGATAGAAGAATCCGGATTGGCTTTATTTCGTATGGAATCTATTCTGGTGGATCGTGCTGAACCGAGTGAATCATTAATGGTGAATACCGTCTGGAGTTATGGACTTAATAATCCCGGTTACTTGTTAAGCTCATTTCAGCTTGATGCTTTTAGAAGAGGGGATAAAATAATGCCTGAATATGAATCGAAAGGAGTGAGGGGAGCTTTTTTTATCTCCTGCAATATCTCGCTGAATACATCAGATTCAAAATCTTGGTACTTTGTTGCTGAGACCAACCAGGATGCTGCAAAAGTAAATAACCTGACTGAGTTCATTCGGACTACGGAAGATATTGCCGGTATTCTTGATAAAAATATAGAAAAAGGATCCCTTTCATTGCAATCAATAGTAGGACAGGCAGATGGTATTCAACATACAGCAGATGAAAATGACGTGGCACGTCATTTCTCGAATGTTTTATTCAATTCGATGCGGGGTGGTATTTATGATGATAATTATACAATCCGGACTTCAGATTTTCATCAACATGTCAAGAAATTCAATGTGAAACTGTGGGAAAAGCATAGAGCTTTTCTTGACGGACTACCCGTATCAGTGGATTATGCAAGCCTCGACAAAAAGGTTCATGAACAAAATGACGCAAATTTATATCGCCTTTATCAGGAATACCTGCCTTTGACATTTAGCCGGCGACATGGTGACCCAAGCCGTCCATGGAATCAGTTCGACATCAATGTAAAAGATGATACAGGAAATAAACTGATTTCGTATCAGGGAAACTGGCGTGATATTTTTCAAAACTGGGAATCTTTGTCACTGTCTTTTCCTGGTTATATAAATGGAATTATTGCTAAATTTCTGAATGCCTCGACGGCTGATGGCTATAATCCGTATAAGATAACCAGTGATGGAATCGACTGGGAAGTCATAGAACCCGATAACCCATGGTCGAACATTGGTTACTGGGGTGATCATCAGATCATCTATCTGCTGAAATTAATGGAGGTTTCAAAAAATTATTATCCTGATAATCTGGTTTCATGGCTCGACAAAGAAATGTTTGCTTATGCCAATGTTCCTTACCGCCTCAAAAGTTATTCTGAAATTGTATTTCAGCCTAAAAATTCCATTCGTTTTGATGCTGAACTTCATAATAAAATTGCAAAGTTAGTACCTGAGTACGGAACTGATGCAAAATTGATACTTGATACGAAGGGGGAGGTTCTGCTGGTTAGTTTTACTGAAAAAATACTGGCTGTATTACTTGCTAAACTGAGTAACTTTATTCCCGAAGCCGGCATTTGGATGAATACTTTACGCCCGGAGTGGAATGATGCCAACAATGCCTTGGTTGGATCGGGTACCTCCATGGTCACTCTTTATTACATGAGACGATTTGTAAATTTCACCCGTGATTTGTATTTAAATTCTCCTCTTGAAAAGTATACTGTCTCAAAAGAGATGAATAGTTTCTTTTTGGATGTTTTCAATACCTTTACAGGAGTTGAATGCGCTCTTGAAAAAGGATTTGATGATCAACTCCGCAAAATGGTTACCGATCAGCTAGGCAATGCAGGTAGCGATTATAGAAATGAAATTTATAGTGGCATCTCCGGTGAGAAAGCTTCAATCGATAAAACTGAATTGAATGATTTTCTGACTCTTGTATTGAAGTTTATCGATCAGTCCATTAAAGTAAATAAACGAGCCGACAATATGTTTCATGCCTACAATCTGGTGACTTTTACAGACAAGAGCATCGCAATACGCAATTTGTATGAAATGCTCGAAGGACAGGTTGCTGTATTGACTTCCGGAATTTTATCCCCTGAAGAATCTCTCGATTTGCTTGATGCACTGCGGATCAGTTCGCTTTACCGTTCCGATCAGGAAAGCTATATTTTGTACCCGAATAAAAAATTACCGTTATTTCTTGCTAAAAACCTGATCCCAAAGGAAGATGTTGAGAGAATTCAACTCCTTAAAAAATTAGTGGCTGCAGGAGATACTTCCATTATAACATCCGATAAAAAAGGGTATTTCCATTTCAATGCAGGATTCAATAATGCCGGTTTCCTGACAGCTGCCCTGAAACGATTAAAAGCTACCGGCATCTTTGAAATAAATGATAAAGATCAAAAACTAACAGAAGAACTGTATGAACGGATATTCGATCATCAGTCTTTTACCGGTCGGTCGGGGACTTTCTACAAATATGAAGGACTGGGGAGTATCTACTGGCACATGGTTTCCAAATTACTGTTGTCAATCGGTGAGAATATTAAAAAGGCAGTAGCGGTACACACTAACCCCGAAATACTAACCCGGTTAATCCATCATTACCGGGAGACACAAAAAGGACTGGGTGCCCACAAGTCACCCGCTGTATATGGCTCGTTCCCCTTTGATCCTTACTCACATACGCCTATGATGGCTGGTGTTCAGCAACCGGGGATGACAGGTCAGGTAAAAGAAGATATTATAAGCCGTTATTTCGAACTCGGCGTGGTTATCTCCAAGGGTCAGTTATCGGTTCAACCAATTATTCTGAATTCTGAAGAATTTATAAAGCCTGACGGTTCAGCTCAGAATGAATATTCCTGTCCGTATCTTTCATTTACGTATTGTTCTGTTTCTTTTGTTTATCTCCTGGATGGTAAATCGGGAATGGAAATGGTTTATCACGATAAAGTTACAGAGGTTGTAACAAGTTATACATTGGATGCTTTACAAAGCCGGGCTGTTTTTAACCGTGTTAATTCAATTCAAAAGATCATCGTTCATTTTAAAAATATAGGTTGAAAACTTTGTTTTACTTTAAAACAACAAAAAAAGTCATGCCTTGACGCATGGCTTTTTTTGTTGTACTTTTCGGGGTAAAAATGTTATTGTTATAAATATTAGAACCTGCCATCCATAATTTCTTCTGTTTCTATCAATTATCCACATTAAACGCAAATTAGTCCACATATGAAATTGAAATCTGAACTAAATTTGCAGTGTTGAAACAGGCAGTAAATTGATCCATGATAAAAACAATCGAATATCTGTTGGATTGACAATCAAGGAAGAACTTTTAAATGTCAGTCGCCTAAAAAAGACCAGTAATAACCAATTAAATTAATACTCCTTCGTTATGATAAGTCTTACTCCCAAAGTTTTGGTTACAACAATTTGTATTGTTGTATCAACCATTGTCCCGGCAACCACTTATTATGTGTCTCCTTCGGGGAGTGCATCGGGAAATGGTACTATTGGCAATCCGTATAATTTTTCAACTGCTGTAAGTAAGACTCTGACTGCAAATGATTCGGTAATTATTCGTGGCGGTATGTATAACTTTGTCAGTGCCCAAAATATTTCTAAATCGGGAACTGTTG
>Ga0302210_10000354_pt1 | contig 21617 bp, 29 predicted proteins | sample II_Fen_E3_2_FD_198793 | JGI IMG/M metagenome (GOLD analysis project Ga0302210, IMG submission 198793) | Peat permafrost microbial communities from Stordalen Mire near Abisko, Sweden - II_Fen_E3_2 | ecosystem: Environmental > Terrestrial > Soil > Wetlands > Permafrost | place: Sweden: Abisko... | reverse complement strand
TCTAAAGCGAGGTCAACCATGGTGTGCAGCTTTTGTTTGTTGGACATTCAAAAAAGCAGGAATAAAAGCGATTGTTTCGGGTTATTCACCGAATTGGTTCACATCAAAGTACGTGATCTATTTTAGAGGTAAAAAAAATAATCTGATACCTCAAACGGCTGATGTGGGTGGTCTTTATTTTGCGGATAAAGGAAGAATAGCGCATACATTTTTTATTGATGATTGGGCTCCTGGTTCTTCTGTAGCCATCACCGTTGAGGGTAATACTAACTCCCAAGGGAGTAGGGAAGGTGAAGGATGTTTCAGAAAAAGAAGATTGAAAACACAAATTTATAAAGTAAGTCGATACATATGAAAAAAATACTATTTATCCTTTTGATTTTTATTTGCTCGTGTTCCGGAACAAAAAAACTGGAGAAGTCAAATGTTTCTTCAACCGTAAAAACAGATACTGAAGTGTCAAAAAAATTGGACGAAAAACAGACCGGTTCTGTGAGTGATCAGTCTTTAAAAACTTCGGATAAGAAAACGGATTCTTCGGAAAAGAAGAATAAAACGATTGAAACCCAAACAACTGATTACGATCCAACAAAACCGATTGTCCCGGGAACCAATAAACCACCGGTAATCAAAGAAACGATCCGGATCGTAAAAGAATCTAACGAAAAGGATATTCAGATACAGGAGGGATTGACTGAGAAACTAAATTTGCAAATATCTTATACCAGGGGACTACAATTAAAAGTTGATAGTTTACAAAAAGTAAATAGTTCGCTGCAAAGTAAATCGGAATCAAAACAGGTCCCGGTGAGTAACTGGTGGAAGTGGATACTGGTCGGAATTTGTATTCCTGTTTCAATTTGGTTTATTATCCGATTTAAGTGGTACAATTTTTTGTCTTTTTTATGGACAAGGAAAATGTAGATCTTTATACTGCAATTTAAAACACAATCCTGTTTGCCATTTTGGTTTTGTGATTTTTTCATAGTTTAGAATTTAAGGTTAAGTTGATAAAACTGCTATCGTCGTGAGACGGGGGCAGTTTTTTTTTGTGACCCCTAACCCCTAAAGGGGAATAAGAATTCAGTTTCTGTGTCTTTTTTAGCATCAACAGTATGGTATTTATTTGTATAACTAATTTATACAGATATGCAAAACGAAGCCTCACAAAGTACCGTAACCCTCAATGGAGAACAGGCAAAGCAGGAAATGACAGCCCTGACACAAAAGGCAAATAACCTGCGCATGATGCTCAAGGAAGCCAATGAAGCGGGTGACGGAAAGGCGTTTGAAAAATACAATAAACAACTGAAGGAAACCAATAAACAAATGAATCAAATGGCTAAAGAGGCCTTTGATGTCAAAAAAGTGTTGGATAATCTGTCGGGTGCCGGTATTAAGGACCTGGAAGCGGCTCAAAAAAAGTTGAATGCTACACTGAGAAGTGGGGATGTGAAACGAGGTACTGAAGAATGGAATGAATATAAGGAGCAATTAAAAAAAGTCAGAACTGAAATATCCAATGTAAATGCTGAAACAAAAGCAGGTGCTTCAGGTGCTGAAAAGTTCTCCGGAGGATTCAGACAGATATTCATGGGTGCCATGGCTGGGATTGCAGCATTGACAGGTGTATATATGGCCTTAAAAAGGTTCATGGAGCTACGAATGGAATTGGAAGATAGCAAAGCAAACCTTAAAGCAATAACAGGACTCGAAGATAAAGACATTGAATGGTTGACTACCCAGGCAAAGAAACTATCTACCGGAACTACCGAGGCAGGGGTAAGAATTACCGCATCAAGTAAAGAAATTATTGACGGTTACACGGTGATCGGAAGCAAACGACCCGATTTGCTTAAAAATAAAGAAGCACTGGCATCTGTTACCGAACAGGCATTGACACTGGCAGCTGCCGGTAAGATGGACGTAGTTCCGGCATTCGAAGCGGTGACAGCCTCCATGAATCAGTTTAACCTGGGAGCGGATCAGGCTAATCGGATTATCAATGTTCTTGGTGCAGGTGCACTGGAAGGAAGTGCCGAAATAGCCGATCTCTCTGGATCCATGAAGAATGTCGGTACGGTTGCTGCTAATTCTAATATGAGTTTGGAGCAAACAGTAGCAGCATTAGAAGTTTTAGCAAAAAAACAATTACTTGGAGAGGAAGCCGGAACAAAACTCCGTGGTGCATTGCTTAAAATGAAAGAAGCCGGAGTAGGTTACGTGAGTGGCGCTTTCAATATGCGTGATGCAATAATAGAAATAAATGCCAGGTTAGCTGATAAAACGAAGGCATTAAATAAAGATGCCTATATGCAGAAGGTATTTGGTATTGAAAATATCACTGCCGGCATGATCTTACTGGATAATGTTGATTCATATGATAAACTTACCAAAGCGATTACCGGTACTACAGTTGCCGAAAAACAAGCCGCGATAAATACCGAAACTACATCCGCTAAATTAAAACAGGCAAAGAATAATTATAATGAAGCCGGGATGGCATTGGTTGAGAACCTGGAACCTGCCATGCTTGCTATTACGAATACAGGTGTTGCATTGATTAAAGTTTTTGTCAAATATCCCGCATTGGCAATTGGACTTATATCTGCTGTAGGATTACTTACGTTGGCATATGTTACCAACACGGTGGCTATGATGGTAAACGTATTGTGGACAAAGTTGGTATCCGAAGCTACAACTATTGCTAATAGTAAAACAGTTCAGTTTTTCAAAACATTACTTACAAACCCTTATGTTGCCATGGGAGTCGCTATTGCAGCAGTTATAGTTTTATTTTACAAAATGACAACGGCTCAAACGGATGCTCAAAAAGCACATGAGAAATTAAATGAAAGTTTTCGTTCTGCCGAAGATGCTATTTCTTCAGAACGAGTACAGATTGACATTCTTTTTAATCGTTTGAAAATTGCAAAAAAAGGAACTGAAGAATATCAGACCGCTAAGGATGCAATTATGACAAAGTATGGTCAATATTTAAAAGGATTGGGAGATGAAAAGAATGCTTTGAATAATGTCGCCCTGGCTTATAAAACAATAACCGACGAGGCTGTAAAATCGGCTAAAGCTCGTGCATTGGCTGATTCAACAAAAGTAGCAGCAGATGACTTAGCTAAAACACAAGGGGAATTGAAAGAAAAAATGAAAAAACTCCTTGATGAAAAATACGGCAAGGATAGTTATAATTCTATGAAAATTTATGCGCAAATTGAACCGGTTATTGAATCGGGAAAAGGTGCTGCAGCTTTGAATAAACAATTCGCCAAAGTTTTTGATAAGACTACTACAAAATCAATCGGCGGGACAATAACGTACGAAGAAACTGAAAACGAACTTAAAAAATTATTAGATTTAGGTTTGTATGCTCAGAATATATTTAATGATATAAATAAAAAGGCAGAATTAAAATTTGGAACAAAACCAAAAGCCGTAGCAGTAGAATCATCGAGTAGTAGTGATAATAGTAACGTACCCCCTCCAGATGCTTCAGATCATAAAGATGAACTGGCTGCTGTTGATAAATGGATTATAAAAGAGAAAATAAAATTCGAAAAACGACACTTGGATAATTTGGATAGTGAAGAAATCTATCAAAAGAACCTGGTGAATATAGCTCGAGAATCATTAACCTGGAAAATGTCTATTTATGAAAAAGGAAGTAAGGAATATCTGGACTATAAAGAACAAATTTCTACTATAGACTTGAAACTTCAGGATGATGCCGAAAAAATAAGCCTGAAAGCGATGAAAGAATTGCAGGATGAACGGCTTAATGCAATAGTCCTGTATGACAATCAGGAAAGAGGGTTATTAAATCAACAGTTGGAAGATGGATTAATTGACCAAAAAAAATATGATAATAAAATCCTGGCACATGATAAAGTGTTGGGCGATTTGCGGGTAGATACTGCTAAAGAAAATGCCAACGAGATAAAGAATTTCAAATATAAATCGGATGAAGAAAGACTTGCGGCTACTATTGCTGCCAATAAAGCCATTGAGGAAGCCGAAAAAGGATTAACGGAAGCCGAAAAGAAAATCTATCGTCAAAGTTTAGCGGATAAGAAAGAGATCAGGAAGGAAATTGAGGAAATTGAAAAGAAATACGGCATTGGTACAAATAAAGATAAACGAAAAGAATTCAAAGACGATCTCGATAGATTAAAAAAAGATCATGAACTTGAGATGGCGGATATTTCAAAAACTAATGATGAGAAATTAAAACTTGAAAAAGATTATCAGAAAGCTGTTGCAAAGATAAAACTTTCAGAAGCAGAACAACTGGCTCAGGATATTTCCGATATTTTGAATAAAGCCAGTGATATATCTCAGAAGTTACAGGAATCCGAAACGTTAGCCGTTGATAATAAGTATGCAAAACAATTAGATGCCGCAAAAAAATCAGGACAGGACACCACTGCCCTGGAATCGCAGATAGAGGAAGAAAAAAAGGCGATTAAAAAGAAATACGCTGATATTGATTTTGTAATTTCAATTGGACAAATAATTGCGAATACTGCATTGGCGGTAATGAAATCTGCACCAAATGTTCCTTTACAAATTCTCGAAGGCGTTTTGGGTGCTGCACAATTAGGACTTGCAGTTCAGCAACGCCAGGCAACAGCTAATTTGTGGACCGGTGGTTTTACTGATCCGGGAGATAAGTATGCCCCCAGGGGAATTGTCCATGCCGGTGAATTTGTAGCCAATCAGGAAGCCGTACGAAGTACACCCATTCGAAAAATATTTAATTTGGTGGATTATGCCCAGCGTACAAATACCGTGGCAAGGATCAGCAATGATGATATTGCCCGGGCAGTTGGAATACGGCAAGGATTGGGTAATGTTGGAGGTTCAGCAATGAAATCAACTACCGGTGGAAATCAATCTGTAAATATGGATATGTCCGCAGTTGTTTCTACGATGCAACAATCAAATGCTGTAAATGCAGCGTTATTAGCCGAAATACAAAAAGGAATAAGGTCTGTTAATGTAATTTCAGGAACTTCAGGAATTGCAAAAGCAATTGATGATTATAATAAACTCCTTAAAAACGCAAAAGGATGATTCAATTTTTTGTAAATTTTAAAACGACACCTTCAGAACCTGAATGGCACGAAATACTTCTACCGGATGATTATTCATTTACCGAAACAGAAGAAAACCCCGAAATAACAACAGATGGTGAGTATACGCTTGATATAACTGTATCCCTATTGGAAGCAAAGAATATTATTGCTTTTTCATTTATGAATAGGCAGAACAAAACGGATATCAGTAAAACAGCCGATGCAAAATCAATAGATAATGGGAAAGTACGTTCGGGAACCATTATCATTACGAATAATACTGATATAGATGTTACCTTTCAATTTATTGCCGGGAATTCAGAGTTAAAATACATTGCTAAAAACGAGTTGAAAATATGGTTTCTTGACTGGGGAACTGAAACAGCAATAGATTTTGACCGAGCATTGAAAACAACATCTTTATTAGGATATGGGAATTATCCAGGATATCACGGCGAAGCGGATTATATGAATAATTTTGTTTGTACACCTGTACTTGTTGCCGGCAAAGTCTATAATGAATATACATTTAACGAGGGAAATTTAAATATCCCTTCAACAATTAATGGTATTAATGGACTCATGATGCAACCCTATTTGCTTTATTATATCAATAAATTACCATCACTATTAGGATATACACTGAAGCATAATGTAATTAATGATGATCCAAGGGCGAAAGTTATGTATCTTCTCAATTCTGTTGATTCATTGAACTATGCAGATGCTTTGCCAGATATGACGGTGACAGAGTTTCAACAGGCAATAGAAGAATTTTTCAATGTAGAGTTTTTGGTTGATTCAAAAGATAAATCTATTTCTATTGAAAATCAATCTTCCAATCTTGCTAATAAAAAGACTGTCAATGCAGAACTGGTATTAGATCCCTATAAACGTGATTTTTCCCAGGATTCGAAGGCTGTAAGACTTGACTTTACACGAATAAAATATGATGTAGCAGATACAACCTATTTTAAATACCAACAATTGAGTGATGATGCCATTGCGAAATGTAAAATCATTGAATTTGAGAATTTTGCGGCCTTAAGCACCTTTATTAAAGTTAGCGGAGAATTTACGGATCAGTTATATATTTATAGAGATAAAGCCCTGAAAAACGACTATTTTTTTGGTACTCCTACTGTAAATTTGTATTCTATCCCTATGAATTCGTTGACTCAATATGTAAATCTGATTAATAAATTCAGTCCGTATGGGGATGTGATTGATCGGGTTCTTGAACTTAAAATTGTACCGGCAGAAGTTACAGTAGAAAAACGTACTGTAAAATGGTATACTACTACCGGAGCTGAGAATACTAATGAAGTCGCTTATCAACTGCCAAAATGCAGTAATTCATATTTTATTGGCGATAAACAGGGATTCGTTGATACGGTTGAAAATGGGATTAAATCTGTTAGTCGTGGAAATAAACTTGAAGTGGCATTGTATACCGGTAAAATAAAGATGCTAAATACTGCATGGACAATGGCCGGAAAAGTAGATTTGATTTATCCGTTTTCGCATGTTGATTTTTATTCTGAATTTGGAGCATACGGCACAAGTGCTGTTCGGTTTTCAGATTTTGAAACATGGAAAAACACCTATTTTACACCTGTTGCTACCGAAACAATGAGATTAAATGGAATAGGAGGTGTTGTTGCAGATTATCAACAAAAGGTCATAATTGATACGACAAAAGAATATAACTTTACGTTGGTTGATGGACCTGATATAAATGCAAATAATCTATTTATGATCAATAATCTAAAATATATGCCCATATCACTCGATAGGGAGAGAACCAGAACACAGAAAACGGTATTGGCAAAATGCTATATAATGCTTGATTAAATTTCGGTTGTTAGAGTGGAAATGTTGTTCTTGACATTTCCACTTTGTTTTTTTAGATAAATTTCGGTAGTGGCAAAACTGGCATGCCTTAAATGGTTTTTCATATCATACGGCTGTACTCCTGCATTAATCAATGAAATTGCCCCGCTATGTTTCCAACTGTAGAATTTATGCTCAGGAGAAATTCCCAACGCTTCACGGTACCGGTTAAACCTATTCCGGAGTGTGTTTTTACCTAATGGTTCAGTTCCGGGACGACCGAATTTTCCGAATACAAACAGGTTTTTTTCGGTGTATGTGTGCAGCTGCTGTGATTTCATTTCAACAATAAGAAAATCAGGTATATCCACAATTTCAGACTTGTTATTTTTAGCTTCAACATTTGGGATCCGGAACTTAGAATTCTCAAAGTCTATCCACTTTAACTTCATTAACCGCAATTCAGTTCCCGGACGAATGGCACAATAATATTGCACCTGGCATGCCAACCACAATTGTGGATCTGCAACTGATATTGCTACTTTTAGTTTGGTACGGTCATCAGCCTGGAATGGTACAGCTGCGCAATCGACTATTTTTCCCATGGCAGGAATACGTTCTGCCGGATTCACGGTAATCGCATTACGATCCAATTCGAAGTTAAAGAATCCGTGAATGTTTTGAATGTACTTTTTTATCGTTAACCGGCTGAGTTTTTGTTCGGACGAAAGATATACTGAAAAGTCGATTATATGCTGCCGACTTATGTTAGCAATGGATAATTCGTCCAACCTGTTTACTTTTAGCCAGGCATTGAAAATTCGCAATTTCGATACATAACTTTCGTAACTTTTAGCATTCACTTTTTCTTTCATTACCGTCAAATATTCACTCAGGTTAGTACGGGTAGTAACTACCTGCTTACGAGCTTCACCGTACATTTTAGCTTCATTGCGATAAAGAAGTTCATCTGCATATACCTTCTTTACATTCCCCTGAAGGTATGCGCCTGATTTCAGCCATTCTGTTTTGTCCTTGATTATTTCTTTAGCCAACTTATAACGTGATGCCCTGGTTCCTTCAAACAGGCCCCGATAAATCCGTTCTTTGCGCTGATCAACTTCTCCTGGTACCCGCCATTTATACTCGACATACCATTTTTTAGATAAATCACCCTTGTAATCGTTCAGGTGTGGAAATATGATGATTGTTTGTTTGCGTGGCATAACAGTCTGCTAAAGTGGTTATAAGTAATTGATATATAATTGATTGCTAAAAATAGACCGGAATAGACTGTTATTTTAAATTATAAACGCTCGTTATTCTGTTGAATAACAAGCGTTTGATTGGTTTTTGTGGAGCTGGAGGGAGTCTCCATTTTTCGTTAAACCTGCTTTGTTATTCGATTGTATAACCGTGTATTTCGGCTATTACGGTCTATCAGTATATTACGGTCTACCAAGTTGTAGTGAATTCATACACAATATTAAAAATTAGTATAAATAAAATCCGCTCCTTTGGGTAAAGTATCCACATGACTACACGGCGAGTGCACTCCTGTCGGGTGCAGAGGCGTTTTTTGTCCTCTCAAGCTCTAATTTCAAATCCATCTTCTCATCTTTCAGATCGGATATCTCTTTTTGCTGCTGATACATTATTTTATATAACTCTGATTCTTTCCCATATTCAGCGTCAGGCGATGCAACTAAACTTTTATTTTGCCCGACATTGAACCTACTATCACTTATCAATTCCGATATACTTACCTCCAAAACATCTGCAATCTTAGCAACGGTTTTAATATTCATGGAATTATTCTCCAATGATTTGTAAAAACCCTGCTCAGTCGATTTGACACGCCTTGTCAACTCCTTGACACTCATATTTCTTTTAGTGGCTATTGCTTTGATATTCTGTAAATTATACATACACTCAAAAATAGTTTAAAAATATACACAAAAATAGTTGTGTGTTATGAAAATATAGTTTAGTTTTGCACTATAAAATTAGTAATAATTACTAACAATGAAGCTACAAAAGGAAGAAAAAAAACGAATAATGAAGTTTATCACTTACTATCGATCACTCACTACCAAAAACCGTGGGGTGTTGATTAAACTGATTAGTGAAGCATGTAGCTTCAAGGGAGGTACATTTCATTATAAGTTGACTAATAAGAATTATTCACAGCTACAAATCGAAACTATTGAAAAAATAGTGACAATATTTAAAGGGAATCATGGAAATAAAGAATATTGAATTTACAGCACTTCCGGATGGTGAAGTTGAAGTCCGTCCACTTATAGAAATACCATATATATTAACTGAAAGTCATCGTGATTTTGTGACATCTATGTTTTCAATCATACGTGAACGTTATCCAATAGCATTTAAAAACCTTTGCAAACGATATGCTTTGAGCATTAAAAATAAAACATACTATGAATTTTTGGTTGTTTGTGGATTTATTAAATGCAACCTGGGTGCCCATGACAATAAAATGGATGTCGATAGTTACGGGATATTTCATTTCGAATTTTGTCAATGTCCATTAGCCGGTGAATGCAAGGAATGGAAGGAAACTTGTGAACCGAAAGAAAATACCGCCATTTCGGACGCTGAGATAAGAGTACTACGCTTGATTTCCGTTGGAAAGAAAACTACTGAAATTGCTGAAGAACTTTTTATCAGTCCTAAAACGGTAGAAAACCATACCAATAATATGCTTCGAAAATTAAATGTCCATAATAATGCTGCCCTGGTTACTTACTGGCATCAGCATAATATGAAATAACCCAAAAAAGGAGTGAAATAAGACATTAACCTCTAAAATTTATGTGATAGTGAATTTGGAATGCCGAAAGTCTTACGGGGTCACAAGCGACTCCTTTTAATTTGAAACAACTTAATTTTAAATATCAACTTAACAATTATTTTATGGCAAAGCAAAAACAACCATCTCAAAGAGAATTGGAAGATCAGGTAGAGTATTTCAATGGTAAATACCCTGTAGGTTCAAAATTGAAATTGAAAAAGGATTTTGGAGGAGTAATTGAAGTTACAGTAAGTAATAAGGCGACCATATTAGGTGGACATAGTGCCGTTGGTTGGTTCGAAGAAATTTCAGGGTGCTATTCATTGGATTCAATTGTAGAATGATATGGAAGTAAACGAAACCCCACAGCCCATCACCCGGGAAGAATTTGAAGCCGGAGTGGATTTCTTTGTTTACTCCAAATCCGACCCAATGAACATTGATACATATAATCTTAAAAGCATAGAAATGACAGGATATACAAGTAGGTGTATTCTGGATAGAGAAAAAAGATTCTATTGTAATATTCAAAAGGTCGAAGATGATGGATTTACATTTATTAATTACATATTCAAATTTCCAGTAGAAGGAAAAGTATTATTCAAAAATTGCTTTAAAACAGAATTTCAATAAATTATGTATACAACTAACCAATTCGAAACAGCACTTCTTGCAATCAAAGTGCAAATAGAAGAAATAAAAACACCTAACGGTAAGGTTCGCGAGGCAATCGGTTATAAAGACGGAAAACGCCTTACCTGGAATGAAACCGGCCAGTGCTTCTTTCACAAAGTACGGATGCCTGAAAATGATTTGAAGTTTGAAAATAAAACACCTGATAGCAATGAAGAACAAACGGCTTAGGAATTCATTACAATGGGCTGGAATTTCTCTGATAGCCTGTATGCTTTTAATCTGTATCATCATTGTTTTAAATACAACTACAAAATGAAAAAAATAAGTAAAGTTAAAGGATTTTTCGCAACATTTGAAGAGAACAAAACCGATCTGTTATTTGATAAAGTTGGATTAACCCTAATTAATAAGACACCTGGCTTGTATATTTTGAATGAGCAGAAAAACAGACTGATTCATAAGAAAACCCCGGGTCTGCAAATATCCATTGCAAGTATGTGTATGCATAAAGTAGGTGATGTGATATTATGGTCACCTGGAGTGCAGGTACAAATATCGGAGGTTAATCTGATTCAGTTATGTGACATTACCGAAGAATTGGCATTAAGAACCGGAGTCGAGTCAATAGGAGATTCGCGGTGGATACATTATTGTCCTGAAAAGTTTTATCCAAAATCAATTTTGAATAAACAGGAACCGGGACATCCTTACTTCACCACTGCTGTCGGGTCTTTTCATTCGTTATGGTGTAAAAAATATGATATCCTGGAGATTTATGCAAACCCATGGATTTGGCAATACACCTGCAAACCTTTAAATACGTAGACTATGAAGGCATTTATAATTCAACAGGAAAGTACCAGGACACATTATATTACTACTGACTTTATGGATGTGTGGAACGAACTTGATAAATCACCGGATGGTGAACCGATGACAATTACACCGAAAGAAATGACAGTTCCGGAATATGAGAATGAAGTAAAATTGATAGCTGCTTTAAACCTAAGTATAAAAACTCCCTGGAATGGAAACACGTGATCTGATCCACGGTAAGGACTACCAATTCAATGAACCATGTACGGGGAAGATTGAAACAGTGACATATATGTTTGAAACGCTAAACCATCATGTTTTTAAAGGCGAAGGTTGTACAAGGTGGCTAACATTTAATTCAGTAAAAAGTAATTTAATCGAAATACCAATATCATGAATAAACCTGATCGTAAAGTAAAGTTTTTTGCAGGCAACGGAAAACCAATGCATACACAGAAAATAGAAAGGAACGCCAGCTGTGCATGTGGCAGTGGAAAGAAAGCAAAGAAATGTTGTGGGTGTGTCACTAAAATATTCAGAAGCGAATGAAAAAGAAATGGGAGCTTATAACCAACCAGCTTGTAAAAACCGAAAAGGAACTTCAGGACTTCCTGGATAATGGTGGACTATCGACCCCGGCAATCAGCAAATCAAAGAAATTCATTAAAGAATGGAATTCATTCCAATTACTTATTAAAGATTTTGATAACTACATTGCACCGGTAGAACCCATGGAGATTAAATTCCCATTCAAAACGGAAGCCATGACCGAAATGTGGAAACGGTGGAAGAATTACCTTGCTGAGCAACACGGACAACTGATGCGGACCTATTCGGAACAATCTTCCCTGGAACAACTTGAGGAGTATTCGAAAGGTGATGAAGAAAAAGCAGTTAAGTTCCTGCGGTATGCCATGCACGGAAGATATAAAAGTTTCTTTGCCATTGAAGAAAAGGACATGAAACAACCGGCTAAGGGAGATACCGGGAGTGGAAGCGACTTTTAAATACCCCTAACCCCTAAAGGGGAATAAGAATTTACTATTTATTCATTTACAATTTACAATTATGCTAATTAAAGTAATTACTGAAGAAACCTTGAGAAATTGTCACATTGGATCAACGAAACCATTTAAAGTAACAACCTATTATTTTTTAGGAATACCTTTCCGTAAAGACATAGTGAGAAATTCTAACAGTCCAGTGAATTAACCCATGCAACCACAATTCCCCATACAGCTCGACCTATTTGACTTTGTTCGTATCGCATACCGATCGACACGAAGAAAGTCGGTACCGGCACCGAAACCGGATAGGGATAGTTATGGCAGGATTATGGCGAAATATCAACCTGTGGATGAAGCCACCCGAATAGAAACTGAAAGAAGGAAGCAACTGTCGGTATCGAATATGCTTCGCCTTCAGGAAGAAAAGATACAGGAACTTAAACAAAAACTTAAAGATCATGGTATTGAATAAAACACCTACACAACGGAAATTTGAAAATGCAGTTCAACGGGAGTGTGACAAGTTGGATGACCTACGAACTGATAAATTAGTGATTTCATTTATTGTATTTATTATTGCTTGCGTACTTTACTCTATATTTTCTTAATCATGGGACAACAAACAATTACCGAACTGATTCAAATTGCAAAGGCTGAACATCAAAAGCAATTACAACGCCTGGCGAATACACGCAAAGCTGTGAGTATAGAAGATTTCAAACTTCTTTTTACTACCAGGGCACAGCAAGCCATGGCCGACCGCAAAAACTTCACGAAATTTATTATCGACGACAGCAACCGGAATGTGATCAACCTGCTATATAAGTATGTCACCCTGCAAGAATGTGAGCTTAATACTTATATAGGAATTATATTAAACGGAAAATACGGTTGTGGAAAATCGGTGCTTATTGAAACGCTTTGCATGGTGTTGAATGACCTGGCATGGAGTGAAAAAAACAAGATTGAATCCGTTCATGCCATAGAACTGGCTGAACAAATAAAAAAAGTAGGGGTGATACCTTACGCACATAAACCCCTCCTGATCCAGGACCTTGGAAAGGAAAAAAAGGAACTGAATAACTTCGGTACCATAGTGAACCCCATTAGTGAATTGCTGGCCATACGTGCCGAATACGGAGCATTGACATTCGGAAGTACCAACATGACCCTGAAATCGTTTGGTGAAGCTTACAAAGAGTTTATTTCAAAACGAATCACCGAGCATGTTAACCTGGTGTTTCTTCCCGGAGAAGATCGTCGTCCGGATTTCTCCATTAACCAGCCTAAGTGACCAATGAACAGGCCATATACATTTTAGAGATTGATTCAAGGATATATGAATTGAATCAATTGATAGAACTTGTGCCGAAAAATGCTTTGTATTGTATTTACGAAAGAATTGAAGAATTAAAAATTGAAAAACACAAATGGCCTACACTCCTACCAAAATAATAGTACCCGAACATTCCGGCGATCGTGTACAAACTGTCGAAAACTTTCTGTCAAAGCATTACGAAATTAAAATCAACATTTTCGATCCTTCCAAATCGATTATCGTTGCCAAAGATAAAACCCTGTATGAGCAGGAACCAAACGAAATGTTGATATCGCTTCATATGGAGCGTGAAAACATTCGGGGGTGTGATACCATTCTCCGGAAGATAATACGCTCAGGGTATCATATCAATACATTCAACCCTATTCTCGACTACATTAAGAGCCTTGAAGGACAATGGAAGGGTGACAGCCATATTGAAAAGTTTTGCAAATATATTACGGTCCGTAATTTTGAAGATAAAGAAGATCCGGAATATTACCAGGAACGATTTAAACGGATCATTAAAAAATGGATGGCCGCCAGTATTGCCTGTTCGTTGGGAATAAAAGAGAATGATGTCATGATCGGGTTCGTACATCCAAAAGAAGGAATCGGGAAAACACGCATTTTGAAGTTCCTGACCCCACAACCACTGAAGGCATATTATGTTGAATCGAATAAAGACTCCCGGTATTTTAATGTCACATCGGCCTTTTCGCAAAACTTCATTATCAACTTCGACGAATTTAACGGGATCACCAAGAATTCGGCCGAACAGGTGAAAAACTTACTTTCGAATACAGAATACAGATTGTCATTGCGTGATACCAATGCAGTGCCCCGAATGGGTAACGGCGCGTTTACCTCGAATAAAAATAAAGAACTTGGCGGGTTCCTATTCCCAACTACCATGGGATACAGACGATGGGCAACTATAGAACTTGATACCATAAACTGGAAGAAATACAGCGTGGAAATAGATGTTGATCAAATGTGGGCAGAGGCTTACGTACTGTTTAAGAACTCCGATTTCGATTATATATGGAATGATACCGACTTTGAAGAGTTTAAGGAATACAATGCCCGGTACGTAAAGGAATCAGAAGTTTACACATTGATCAATAAAAATTTCCGTATTCCGGAACTGGGTGAAGAATCGGTAAACAAGCAACCAAAGGAAATACTTCAGGAGTTAAATCGGGTTAAAAAAATTACCTCAGATATGAAAAATGTTTCAGAAGTCACGATCGGGATGGCATTGAGTTCCCTGGGCTTTGAACACAAAATGAAAAAGGTGAACGGACAGCCGAGATATGGATATGAAGTGGTGCAATTATTTGAATAGACTTAGTATAAAAATCAACTTAATAAGAATATAATTATGGCAAAAGATTTATTTACGAAGCAATGGATTACGGATAACTCATTAATAATCATCAAACGTTACGAAAAAGGGATATTAACACTCAGGGGACTACATTATCAGTTAGTTTCTGTCGGAATGACAAATACGATTAGCCATTATAAGAGAGTCGTAAATGCAATGATTGAAGCTCGTTGGGCTGGTTTAGTTGACTTCGATACTTTTTCCGACATGACCGTTCTATGATTGGAGAAACAGATTATGAAGAAACAATTTTAGAAGCTGAAATTGAACGGGCAAAAGAAAGTATTACAAATTGGATGAATTACTATTTCAAAAATAGATGGGAAAATCAACCGTACTACCCTGAAGTATTTATTGAGAAAAAAGCCCTACAAGGTGTTTTCGGGTCAGTCTGCAGAACAAATAGTGTTACACTTGGAGCCTGCAAAGGATATCCTTCACTTACGTTCTTGAATGATGCTAATAATCGATTTATGAAAGCTGAAGAAAATGGGAAAATTCCTATCATTTTATATTTTGGAGATTACGACCCATCAGGCGAGGATATTCCAAGGTCAATTGAGGAAAATATAAAACGATTAGGATGTGAATCTATACAAGTCAAACGTTTTGCTTTAATGCAACATCAGGTCATTGAATGGGAATTACCACATGCACCGGTTAAAGAGGGTGATAGTAGAACGAAAAATTGGGATGGCTTAGGTCAGGTTGAATTAGATGCAATTGAACCAAAGAAACTACAGCGGCTATGTCAGGATGCTATATCTGAATATTTCGATGATAATCTTTATTCTGATTTAAATGAAGTGGAAGTAATCGAACGAGTGGAATACAAAGAAAGTCTAATTGATTTTGTAAATGGGCTAAAAGATTAATATTAAATCAATAAATAATGAAAAAAGTAAAACTTGGAGATTATTTAAAATGGTTGGATAGACTTGCTAAGATAATCGGTACAACTGATGAAGCGACAGTATTTATTGAAATGATTGATAATAAGAAATGTCCACATTGTGGTGCTGATCTTGGAAAGGATCAATTTTCTGTTATCATTAATTCTCCATTATTTCAGGAAAATGCAGAGAAAATACAAACAATAAATGAATAATATGGAAACTAATTTTCTACACAATCATCCCGGTACCGAAAAGAAATTAGGACTTGATGAAAATCATGTAATAGTCGATCGCGAAGATTGGGAAAAAGCAAAGCAGTTATTGTCTGATCCATGGTTGAAAGGAAAAAGTCGTATTGGCATTATTGGTTATCCTGGTGTAACAGGAATAATTTGCGGAATGGATGAAGCAAGGGGTATCATTATCAGAAAAGAACATATATCAAAGTATCCTGATTTACCTGAAGCGATTTTAGAATGGCCGGAATCGGAAGATGCTGAAAGATACCTTGGCCAACTAAAATTAGAAATGTCATTTGATAAATTTAAAAATGAATTTTTAAACCAACCTCCAATAATTGAACATGCTAAATTATCAACTGAAGCATTGAAAAGTCTTGGAGAAAATATGATTGATCTGAGTTATCAAAATAAGAAGAAAAAAACTAAAGGATATGAACGCCCTTATAAATTTCACAAATAATTTGAAAAAAATAGAAATTGAAGTTTCCTATAAATATACAATTGAACTTGATGAAACAAATGAAATCGTAAAAGAATATGAAAGTGAAAACGATTTAATTGTTGAATTAGCAAGCTATAAATTTTCTGAAGTATTGCCAGTAATGAAAGCTATAAAAGTAAAGGACATAGAACTGATATCCGTTTCTTAATACCAAAACAACTTTGAATTTTTAAAATACTTTTTATTCCCCTAATATTGCATTTAATTATGAGCGACTACAACGTATATCTGAAAGTACCCGAATACATGGCTCAGTGGATAACACACACCTTTGGTAATCCGGTAGAACTTATTAAGGACAGCCCCGAAATGCGACTGCTTAACGAGCTATTGGTTCGATTGCCTTGTAATAAGACAGCGGACACCGGAGAGGATTCGAATATCACCATCCCGATCCCGTATTTTAAAGGCAAAGACCCGGTATACTACAATTATATTCATGAAACCGGAAAGAACGCCCTGGAGGAAAGTTTTTCGACTCTTTTCAAGAAAAACCTTTTCACTGAGATTTCGGCGCTAAAGAACGGACACGTGAAAAGATCGACTCTGATTTATGCATTTATGGAGAAACATGGAATTGATGAAAAACACTGGGATACGGTCAGCCAAATTTACCACCGAATGAACCAACGATATTCCAAGGATAAAAACATTAAAGTAAGTTAAAACAATAAATATTAAACGCCTGTTTTGTCGTAAACGATTTGTTTTAATAATCTTTATATATTACGCACTGTTAGCACTTTACGCACTTATTTAAATCAAAAACCATGAGTACAAAAACACTTCCAACAATTCTGTTTGTAGAATATATTCCGGCTGAAGAAATGATCCTTTACCCGAAAAAATTCATCGCACCTGGTGATACGACATCAGCTATCGGAAATTTCACAAAATTAAAACTAACAGAACCTTCGTCGTGCAATTCGACATCCGAACGCACGGATAACGGATTAGTATATACGTCGAAAGTTGCAGGCATTATTTATGACGAAAGTGAAAGTTTACTGCAACACCGGTTACAAACAAAATTCCATGCTTACCGATTAACTGACGTGTACAAAAATAAATACCTGATAGGAACAGATAAAAAGACCTTCCCTGAGATTCTGTTTTCACCGGTTAATGAAGCCAGTCCTTCCGGAATGCGGGCGGTAAACTTCGAGATAACGTGGGTTTCAACCCTTCCACCCATTGATATTATTGATTTATAGTCTTTTTTTACTTCCAGGTATAGCCGTAAAGTTGCAGTGTGAATTTTCATACTGCAACTTTTTTTATGCCCTATTATGGATTATCAGATTGATATCGACGGATTTATTGGTGACTGGGGTTATTCAGCCCAATATGTAAAACAAAAGCTTGACTCAAACAAAGGCAAGCCGGTTGCTATGCGTATGAATTCGAATGGCGGAAGTTTATCGAATGGTCTATCAATTTCAGACAGGGTGCAAGAACATGGAGATGTAACCGTGTATCTGATGGGATTCAATGCCTCAGCTGCTACACTTGCGGCTTTGAAGGCAAAAAAAGTATGCATGTCATCCAATGGATTCTATCTGATTCATAAAGTGATGAGTTCTGTGTCTATCTGGGACAATCTGAATGCAGACCAATTGGAAGCACTGATCACCGATTTGATGGCTGACAAACTTGAAAATGATAAACTTGACCAGGTTATGGCGCAAATGTATGCGAACAGAACCGGTAAGACTATGGATGAGATGCTCCAGCTGATGACCAAAGGCGGTTGGATGAATGCCAAGGAAGCATTGCAATGGGGTTTTGTAGATGAAATCATTGACGCTCCCGAAAAAGTGAATATGATATCCATGAAAGAAAAGCTAAACGCATTTGGGCTTCCAATGAACCGGATCAATAACGAAGAATTATTTACTACTAAAAATAACATTGAAATGAAGAAACAATTTGTCAAAGTCAATGCCGTAATTGGCGTTGAAAAATTGGAATCGGACAAAGAGGGAGTTTTTCTGAATGAAACTCAAATCGAGTCAATCGATACCACCCTGAGTGCACTGGAGAATTCGGTAAATACCGAAAAAGCCAATGTAGCGACCGAAAAAGAGGCTACCGTAGCAGCTGACGAACGTGCGAATGCCGCCGAAGCCACTGTAAAAACACAGGCTACCGACATTGAAGCCTTAAACCTTCAAATCACCAACCTGAAAGCAGGTGCCGGTGATAAAACCAATTCAAGTACTCAGGAGACTGACGAACCAAATGGTGAAGTTAAAGACTCATTCATGAATACTGTGGCCAGTGCCCGTAAGTTGTTCAATTCACTTGCTGATTAATTAATTATTCATTTTTAAATAAATTTACTGCAATGGTAGAAATAACCCCCGAAGAATTGGCAAACAGTGCCAAGAAGTATCGCAAAGATTTATTGATGATGCCCGTGATTGCCTTGCAAAGCTCACTGGATCACATGTCGCTCCGTGTAGGCATTCGCGGCAAAGAAACGGTAGGCGAACTCGATGGTGACATTGAAATTGGACCTTACAGCGAAACACGTGTTGACGAAACCGGTTCAAAGGTTGTAGGTCGTGACCTGGAAACCTATTTCGGTTCAGTGGTGAAAAACTTTTCTCCTAACTCAGTGGCTAAGTCCATTTATGGAGATGCAGTATTGAGTGGTGCCGGATTAACTAATACAGCCATTACTCAATTGGTAGTAGCATTTTTGGCCAAAAAGATTTCAAAGAAACTAAATGACGTTCTTTGGTCAGCCGTTCGTAATTCAGCCGGTAACGGAACTGCTGATTTGTTTGATGGTTTTGACACGATCACTACTGCTGACATGGCAGGTGCTACTCCAAAGATTTCGGTTGCAAAAGGGAATCTGAAAGTATTGACAGCTGCTATTACCGATAGCAATTGTGTTGATCAACTGAAAGAAATTTATCGCTCGGCAACTGATGAACTTCAGGGTGAAAAGACCAAGATGTTCGTTACGAAAACGATATACAATGCGTATAACGACGACTATCAGGCTTCACACGGTGCACTGCCTTACAATACTGCTTTCAAGAAAACGTTTTTGGAAGGATCGGACGATAATTGCGAATTGGTAGCATTGCCAAACAAAAAGAATTCGCCTTATATCCATTTAACCACCAAAGGTAATATGTTGGTTGGTGTGGATCAGCAGAGCGACACCGAAACGATCACCGTTGAAAAACACGCTGCATTTGTTTTGCAATTCGTTATGGCCATGTTCTTTGGTGTTCAGTTCGAAAGCGTAAGCCCTCAACGTTTGTTGGTGGCTAAGTTATACGCCGGGGCTTAATTATTCATTCACTTAAAATAGGAGAAATAGAATATGAATATTAAATATAAATCCCTTGATTGGGTAGTCGGAACCCGTAACCTTCCGGGCATCATGCAAAATGTATATGCAATCGCAAAGCGTGACATTTTAGCCTGGCCAACATTACCGGAAACCTATGTTACTAATATGGGCGAACTGGTGACGTATGTAGGTGACTTCACGCTGGCTTTAACTGCCAAGTTTCAGAAAGTGGGAATTATCGTTGATAAAAGCCCACTGGATGGTAAGAGCCAGGGAACTCGTCCAAGTAAAACTTTTTTGAACACGGTTGTTTTGCAACATCCGGGAGTGGAAGAAGAAGCCTCTGCATTCTGTTTGCAGGCAAATAACGATGACCTCGTTTATCTATGCCAGACCAAAAAGAAAAAGTGGAGAGTGATTGGTAACGAAATGTTTCAAGCCGATACTGCCATTGATCAAAAATTGGGTGGAGCTGCTACCGACGAAATGGGAACCACCCTGACCGTAACGGTAACGGACGTCGCACCTGGTTTATTCTACACCGGTGAAATCATCACCGAGGATGGAACAATCAATCCGGGAGTATAATCCTCTTAAATCGTAAATTTCTGAAACCCTCACAATGAATGTTGTGAGGGTTTTTTGTGTCTTTTTAGATGTAATTACATAAATCTATTTTTGATTCTCAATTAAAATAAAAATTATTTCACTCAAAAAAAACAAATTCATGGAGAATGAAAAAACGTATGTAGAAAAGGTGAACGACTGGCTGAATGCTGATCCTGCCACCCGCACTATCGAAGTAGGTGCAAGACTGATGCTTCAGGGTAACCGTAACCGGATATTACACGAAAATGTACTCCGGAAATCAAACTTTGATAAAGTGATTTACGAACTTACCAAGATGATTGGTAATGAACGTGCCATCACCATCGCAATTCCTGAAAATATTGAAGAAATAAAGGAGAAAGTTGCAACTATTGAACTTAAACCTGAAATCACCGGTAAACGTGCGGATCATGATTCCCTGCCGGAAGAAATTAAACTGATCCTTGAAAATAATGTGGAGATTTATCACACGATGCGTTCCCTGTTCGAACGGTTGAAGGTATTGAGTGAAGATGGCCATACTGAAGCTGAACGTTTCCCATTCCTGAGCGAATTATTGGAACTCGATGCAACCCTTACTGCTAATTGGGAAACTTACGACACATTCGACGTAAATGCACCGGTATACGAGAAAATAAAAACGGGAGTTGTTCCAGGCGTTTCAATTGATGCAAAACGTGTATCGGCCAATCGTAAATATTTGAGCGATAACAAAGCAAAATACACGCTTTTAGTTGCTGATAATAAAACCGATAAAGCAGCTGAATTATTGGCCAGAATGCAGATCCGTTTTGATGAATTAATTCTAAATGGTGAAACATTTGCACCCGATCAGATGACAGAACTGCAATCCCTGGGATTGATTGTTGCCGTTACTGAAGAAATGGAAAAAGAACCGGTTGCCGGAACTCAGGTTGTTACTGAAGGCGAAGAAGTACTTGCACCTGCAGGAGAAAAAGATGAAGAAACGCACGAAGAAAATGTTATTTCTCAGATTAAAACCCTGTTGAATAACAGTATTCCAAAGGACGTGATTCTTTCAACGATTTCTTCGCTTGGTAAATTTGGTGAATTGGTCCTCACTCCGGAAGTAGTGGAAGATTTGTACAACAAAGCTGTTGAGCAGGAAATGAATGCTGTTGAATAAAGT
>Ga0302210_10000347_pt1 | contig 21857 bp, 17 predicted proteins | sample II_Fen_E3_2_FD_198793 | JGI IMG/M metagenome (GOLD analysis project Ga0302210, IMG submission 198793) | Peat permafrost microbial communities from Stordalen Mire near Abisko, Sweden - II_Fen_E3_2 | ecosystem: Environmental > Terrestrial > Soil > Wetlands > Permafrost | place: Sweden: Abisko... | reverse complement strand
TGTGAAAAGCAAATATAAAACTTATGGGCAATATTTGAAATCATACGTAAATAAATCAGATGGTACATTAATAAGTTATATAGAATTAGAAATTTTAATGGTTCCTAGTAATGAAAAATATCTTATTCGCCGGAATTGGAATGGCAAAGGGCAAAAGGCTCAGGCGGAAATAAAAATATATCAGAATGATGAATATAATTCTTTTCTTACAGATAATTGGGCAATGTTTATAGAAAATATTTTGCCAAGTGGGTTGTCGAATTTCTTTTTCTTTAATGGAGAAAAGATAGGAGAATTGGCTGAAGAAGATACAAATGAGCAGATGAAGGATTCGATAAAAACATTGCTTGGTATCAATGTGCTAGATACACTTAAGGGTGATTTGCGTAGAATTACATCAAAAATAACACGAGCGAATGAGCAAAAATATAATACTGCTGAATCGAATGACTTAAGGGTGCAAAGAGATACAGCAGAAACAAAGTTGATAGAATTAGACAATCAAATTAAAAGCTTAATAGATAAGTCAATAGTGATTGAAAAAGAACTTGAAAAAGCTAGAGTTAATTATGCAAGTAAAGGTGGCGATATTGTTGCTAAGGAACAGGAACTTTTTCAAAAAAGAATGACCATTGCTGCAAAAATTGAGCAAAATGCAAATCAACTTTTAGATATTGCGGGATTAGAATTACCGCTGAGTTTAGTGCCTAAATTGCTTTTTCAAATCAAAGAACAGTCTAGTAAAGAACGTGAAGAAAGAGAAAGCCAGGTCGTTATAAAAAAAATTAATGCATTCTATGATCAGTATAAGAAGGCATCTGAATCAGAAGCTGTTGAAGAGTTTGTGAAATATATAAAACAACAAAGCAATGATCAACGAACTGAAATGATTTTTAATTTATCCGATTTAACATATTTGCAACTTACAAACTTATGTGATCATCAACTAACAAATACAAAAAAAAATACAGAACTGGTTATTGAAGAACAAAAAAATAATCAGGCAAAAGCTGATGAAATTGATAGTTATTTGTCAGTGGAAATTGATGAAAAGGTAATTTCTAAAATTTATAAAAAGATTGTGATACTAGAGAAACAGAAAACAAATCTTGAAGTTGAAATAGATAATTGTAATAAGAAACGTCCAAGTCTAAACGGTGATGTGATGTCTGCCAATGCGGAATTTAATCGATATGTCGAGAATATGTTATCAAAGTTGGAATGGAATGATGATAATAATCGTGTTGTGAAATATGCTCACTATGCCACTGATGTTTTAGATGAATATAAAGTTAGACTTCAGTCACGAAAGATAGGTGTTTTAGCTGAAACAATGACTAACTGTTACAAAAAGCTTGCAAATAAAAAGAGTTTAATCGATAAGGTTGATATAAATCCAAGGTCATTAGATTTTTGTTATCTTGATGAAAACGAATCTGAAGTGGAAAAAACAAAATTATCAGCAGGTGAAAAGCAATTAATGGTTGTATCATTGTTATGGGCATTGGCTATATGCTCAAAAAGAAAACTTCCAGTTATTATTGATACGCCATTATCACGTTTAGATTCAAAACATCGCATTTCGTTAATTAGAACATATTTCCCTCATGCTAGTGATCAAACCATTATTTTATCAACAGATTCGGAAATATATGGTAAATATTATGATGCTATAAAGGAAAATGTGGGAGATGAATTTATTCTTCATTATGATGATGATAAGAAATGTACGACTATTTCAACAGGGTATTTTACGGAGGATGGACAGTGGTAATAAAGCAAATTAAATTGTCTAGTCAGGCAAAGGAGCGGTTATCTAGATTAAAGGGGAAAACAGGAATAAAGAACTGGAATATACTGTGCAGATGGGCTTTTTGTTATTCTCTGAGTGAAAATACCATGTTAACAGATATTCCTAGTAGTGCAGATAGTAATTTGGAAATGTCATGGTATACTTTTGGTGGAGAATACAGTGATTTATATGAAGCACTTATTATTGCTTGGTGTAAAAATATGGGATTACAAACAGATGATGATACGATAGCAAAATATTTCAAACTACATTTGGAACGTGGAATAGCATATCTATCTGGGACAAATTTTATAAAGCGCTTAAATGATTTATTAGAATTAGGATTAGAGGATAAAAAATGAGTATCTATTTAGATTACAATGCTTCAGCACCAATTGATTTAAGAGTTTTGGATGAAATGGTTGATGTATATCGTAATTATATAGGCAATGCAGATAGCAGAACACATGATTATGGAGAGCGGGCAAATAAAATCGTTGATAATGCCAGAGTAAAAGTGGCATCTTTGCTTGGGGTAAATAAAGGTGAAGTGTTTTTTACTAGTGGAGCAACAGAAAGTAATAATATAGCTATTCAGGGATTAGAAGCATATGGTATAGAGACTTGTAAGACACATATAATTACAACCTCTATAGAACATAAGGCAGTATTAGAAACGGTAAGAGTAATGGAGAAGCGAGGCTTTGAAGTTGATATTATTAGTCCAGACCAGTCAGGCAGAATAAATTCAGAAGAATTATTGAGTAGAGTAAGAGCAGATACATTGCTTGTTAGTGTGATGCACGTTAATAACGAAAGCGGGATTATTCAACCGGTTTTTGAGCTCGGACATGAACTGGCTGAGCGTAATGTACTTTTTCATGTTGATGCTACACAAAGTTGCGGAAAATTAGTAGATGAAATAAGAAATTTTAAATATAATATGCTTTCTTTTAGTGCTCATAAGTTACAGGGACCACAGGGGATTGGTGTATTGGTTTTACGAAAGAAGAAATATAAACTACCACCTGTAACCCCAATCATGTATGGTGGACAGCAGGAACACGGATTCAGACCAGGCACAACACCAATTGCATTGGTTGCTGGATTAGGAAAATCTTGCGAAATCGCTGAAAATGAATATAGGTCTAATGCTGAAAAAACGACCAATATAAAGAAGGAGATCGTTCGTTTATTAAATGAATCAGGATTGCAATACACAATAAACGGGAATCAAGATTTTTGTATATCTAGTACATTAAATATATGTATCAATGGTGTTTCGTCAGAAGCACTTATGCTTTCAGCAAAACAGTATTGTGGTATATCAAATGGGTCAGCCTGTACTTCGCAAAGTTATTCATCAAGTTATGTATTAACAGCGATGGGATTACCACAAGAGCAGATAGAAAGCTCTATACGGGTTAGTTGGGGAGTAGAGACGAAAATAAAACAGTTGCAAATTGATTTTAAAAAATTTTTAGATATTGCTAAATCAATCTATTAATAAAGTTGTAAGCATCAAACAAATAGAATAGATAAGAAGACGCTGGATTCTGTGTCAAGGACATTTTTAAAAGATGAATGAATCTCTTTTGTGTAAGCGCGCCTATCCAAGTATGTTCGATATTGAAGAGAGAAGAATACAGGAAGCTTTGTAGACACTTTAGCATCGTGACACACTATAAAATGGGCTGAATATTACTGGGAAATTATTAAGGTTGTCCTTTTATGCTTGAAATTTAGAATGTGTTTGATTGACTAAATAGTTATCAAATCCAAAAAACGCTGTTTCAACATACGGGATGGATTTTCCATGTAAATAAATCAAGTCGTTTTGATTAGCGTGAGAGTATTTTTTTATCATTTTTATAAGTTCTTGCTGAGTTTCTGTATCACTAGATTTTGCAAGTTTTTTGCTTAAATCTAGTAAAGATGAATCTCTGCCATAAATTTCATTACAGTAGCTTCTTCTAACAGTTCTTGTTTGATTTTCTGCTAAAAAAGCAGAAAACCGAATAGGGGTAGTTGTGTGAATTAAATTAGATAGTTTATAATATGGATGTTCAAATTGATTGTTATCGACAGGAATTGTCAATGCTAAGTTTACTAAATATGGGTATGCAGCACGATCTGGCATTTTTTTAGATATGTAAGCTATTCCTTGTATATTCGTTTCGTTGGCTATTTGCGTTACTATTTGTGAAACAATATATTCTGATTTGAAGGTACGATGCTCTTCTAAGACTTGAAAAGAGGTTGCACAAATTAATGGGAAAATTTCAAGTAAAGAGAGGGCAGATTCGGGCAATTCTATTGGTGGTTGGCTAAATATTCCATTGATTAAATCCTGAGATATACATAAATTAAGAACGTTAATATCAAGATTTAATTTGTAAGATGATACTTGAAACAAGTTTTCGCGAGGCATATTTAATTCTAACCAACACCCGAGCGAAGAGGTTGCTAAATATATGCAAGGTACTCCGGCAATACTGAATCGCTGTGTTGATACAAGTCCCCGTTTAGTAAAAGGGATATGTAACATATCTATTAAAGAAAAATCTTCTATTCCAATGCGACCTTTAAAAAATGAAAGTGGATAAGAATTCATTTTTTCATAGATATCATTATAAGTCTGTTTATAATAACTTGATTGAAATATATTTGCTATAGGTGCCGCACCTTTGAATGCACAATTTTCATTTAAGGTAGTGACAATAAATGGATTATTTATACAGGGATAAATGATAGCACTTATTTTTTCTTTAGCCTTATCTAATTTTGCATTCTGATAATCCTGCAAACATTTGTAAATCAGGTCACAATTATTTTTTATTTTTGCGAAGCTTTCTTTGGGGAAATTATTCATAGATTCAATATGGTTACAATATTTTTTTAATAAATTATCAAGTTCATGATAATAATCATTATCATATTTTACTGTTACTGGTAAGCTAAAATTGTTCAAAGCCACATTTAAATTATTGAACATAAATTATCGATCCTTTCAATAAGTATAAGAAGATTTTATTTGTATATAGTAAACTAGTGAATGATCATTATTAATTTAATTATTACATATTCAACAACGGAATGCTATACTTTTAGTTTATAAAATATGAAGCTCAAACTGGATATAGGGGAGTGTGGATGCAACCCTTGGAGCTTTTATGATCATAAGTGACTTATGATAGATAACAGAATATTTCGGATATGTTAGTGGGTTATACATTCCATCCTTGATACATTTTTTCTTCAGCAATTTTTGCATTGTCTTTAACTTCAGATTCGTTATTCCATTGGGCATCCAAATGGATGTCCTTTTCTTTTGAAATAAGCTTTTCAGCAAGGGTGGAAATATGAGATGAAATTGCTTGCTTCTGCTGATTTTGGGCAGCCTGCAAAATTGGGTGTGAATGTCTCATTAGTTTTTTTGGCGAAGCTTCATTTTTTTGTTTTGATTCATGGCGAGTATAGAGTCGTACAAATTCAGGTGTAGCATCATTTTTCATCCGAATAGAAGTACTTTTAATTTTCCACTTATTGTTGTTGTTCACCATCACCTGAACTTCATATTTTGGAACCGTGCCACGGCTTATATTGTCGCCAAGTTTTACGGCAGTAACTGTACTGCTATTATCTATATTTTTGGACGTATCCCAAGGAGCAGGAAGCTGCTCTAAAAGAGCATAGGAATCACCCTTATAAACCAATACTTTTAGCTTGGAAATAGACTGAATACCGTCAATTTTACATTTGCGGTTTAATGTTGCCGGAACCTTATCGCTGAAAAGTATCATATCCATGCTTTCCATGCTAAGTTTTTGTGCAGCTTCACTGTATTTATCAGCCTGTTTTTTGAGTGAAAGATATTCAGTGTAAAGTCGGTTGCTTTGGAGTTGTTTTTCATCATTTTCTTGCTGTAAAATTTTAAAAATATCATCAATCTTTTCTTTGGCTTCGCCATCTATTGCACGGCGATAACTATTGAGTTGTTTACCAAGAAGATTTCGTTCTTCGGCAAGCAGCTTTATTTTTTTGCTGCATTCGGCGAGTTCATGCGTTTTATAAGGAACACCATAGAGGGACATAACCATTTCTTTTATACACTCTAGTTGCTTGGCAGTTTTTGCATAGGTTTTTCGGGTTTTATCGTATTGGTTATTAAAGGCCTTATCTTGTGCAGCAAGTCGCAGTTGTTTGTCGTTAAGAATCTGAGGCTTTAAGGCTTTATAGGCAGCTAGTTTATCGTCAGCAAGCTTTCGGTACTTAGAAGCTGTTTCTTCGAGATAAAAATATACATCGCCAATACTGATGATGAGCGGTTCTTCCATGATTTCTGCTGCCTCGATTTTTGCTTTTTCCGCATTCTGTTCTTTTTGGAGCCGCAGCCGTTCTTGCTGTATTTGTCGGGCGACTTGGCGAAGTAAAACATCGTTGGCAAAAACTAAGATGTTTTTTTCTTTGAAAGAAAGGGAAGTGATATCTATTTCTTCATTAGTTTCCGGAAAATCTGCTTCGTGATCTGTTTGCTCGATTCGATCCATAATTTTTTGCAGGGCTGCCGAATTTCGATAGGTGCTGTCAAGGTGTGGGGCAGGGGTTCGATTGAGAAGTTCTGCTTCTTCCTTTTTTCCAGACAAAAACAGTTCTTCACGTTGGGCATTTAAGGTCTTTTCACTGATACAAGTGGAAAGACCTTTTTCTTGAAATTTTTCATTGACCATTTCAGCCCAGCGTTTACGCAAATGAAGCGTCATTTCTTTGGTAATAAATTCTCTAGATGAACAGTATCCTTGCGTTGGTTCACCAGTGCGATTTACCGCATAATGATTGAAAAACTTATCAGGAGAAAGTGGCCGGTTGCGTTCGATGATTTTTTCATTGAACATCAAATGACAGTGAATGTTTCTATGGTCTTTATCAAACGTGGCTGCTTTATCATGAATGGCATAGGAATAGGCATGGTGGTCCTTAATGCCGGTTTCTTTTAAAAGCTGTTCAACAAGCTCCATATTTTCAGCAAGTGTGAATTCTTCCTGCAGGGCAAAACGAAGTTCCCGGTAAGCGCGCCCATCGGGTTTATCACGGTGGGCTTCGGCTTCTTCCCAAAACATTCCTGGATTATCGGCCCAGCTTGGCATATTTCCGTAAGCAGTAAAAGCCAGATCCTCTGCGCGATTTTCCATATGGGTGTATTCGCCTTCACGGAAGATATAGTCGTAATGTGTTTTGGTATTTAACTTGGTACCGTTTTTTCGTGTGCCGTGCGGTGTATTTTCAAAATAGTAATGTGCCATATTGTTCACCATTGACAGCTCCGAATCTTTCGGGGCTGTTTTTTCTTTTTAAAATTTGTAAAATTTTTTCGGTTCGTTTATCCGAAGGAAAACGAAGCACGGCAAAGCCGTCTGCCAGAGGCAGTAATCCGGTCCAGCTGGAGGGTGGCGCAACAAAGCTCGTTAGAGTTTTGTGTAAATGCGCATTATGGGTTTTAGTTCTCACCGTTGGTTCAGTTTTCTACTTATATTATACAATTTATATTTATACTTGTAAAATAAATATTACCTGTATTTAGGTAAAAATATTAGTAAAATACCTTTATGATGTCTATATATATGAAAATATTATTATTTACATTTTATTAAAATAGTGATAATATTCATCGTAAAGGAGGTGGAATATATATGGAACCGCAAACCAAATTTTTTCCTAAGGGAGAGCCAACCGAGGTTTTTGATCGAAAAGCTGCGGGACCGTTTCAAACTGATTTGTATAATCTGGCATTAGATAAAGATGTAGCGAAAAAAAGAAATTTACTGTATATCGTTCTTTTGATTATCTGTGTGCTTTCTATTATCTTTATTGCGACAACAGCAAATTATAAAACATATGTCGTTCGTGTGGATAATGCCACAGGTCAGGTGGAAACCGGTGGGCAGTTAAAGGCTACAAACTATAAACCGCAGGAGGCAGAAATCAAAACCTTTCTGGCACAATTTGTCGCCGATACGCGAACGATTCCCCTCGATCCGGTTCAATATAAAAACAACTGGAATCGGTCCAAACATTTCATGACGCAGGAAGCAGCACAGAAATTAAATGCAATTGTGTTGAAGGAAAACCCCATTGCCCGCCTTGGGCATATGACCGTACAGCCGCAGATCCGTTCGATTCAGCTACAGCCGGGAACAAATTCAACATATCAGGTTCGCTGGGTAGAAGAGGAATATGCCATTAGTGGCAATATGACAGGGAAAAAAGTCAGTTATGTGGCACTTTTTTCTATAGTTATTGAACCGCAGAGTAAAGAAGAAGAATTGCTCATCAATCCATTGGGTCTTAAAATTAAGGATTTGACCTTTAGCAAAGAAAATGAAAGCAAGGAGTGACAGCTTTGAACCATCGCAAAATTTTTATCGCATTCATGGTAGCGCTTTCGATGTATTCATCTAGTTTGATTGCTCTTGCTGAGCAGAAAGCCTTTTATGCAACAGAGGATGCCTGTGTTTATGCATCGAAACTGCTGTATGACTATAACGAGGGCAGTGTATACCAAGTGTATTCGGAGCTTGGGCATGTGACAGATATCGTTTTGCATCAAAATGAAAAATTGGTTGGCGTTTTAGCAGGCGACACGGAACGCTGGAGCATTGAGACGGCGGAAGTCTCTAATATCGTACATGTTTATGTAAAACCAAAATTTTCTGATATCAGCACGAATTTTATCATCAATACGGATAAGCGTTCGTATCGGTTGTTGGTGTCATCCACGGATACATACAATCCAGTTATTGCATGGGATTATCCGGAAGAGATGTATCGGAAAGTCGCAAGTGCTACAGTTTATAAAAATCGTGAAGAAAAAGAATTTCTGGATATTTTCATAGAGAAGATCGGGGATCGTTATGTAGCAAAAACAATGAACTATTCCTATGAAACCAAGGGCAGCAAAAAAGCGAACATGGAGCTGTTTCCTTTGAAGGTTTTTGATGATGGGACCCGGACTTACATTCAGATGCCAAAGTCCAATAAATACGATCTTCCGGTACTTTACAATGTTGAGGATATCGACAAAGAAAAATTGACGCTTGTCAATTATCGGATACATGGAGCCTATTTTATTGCAGATCGTGTGTTTATGCATGCCAGACTTCATTACTCTGCTAACGTATATGTAGATATTTATCCGAAAAAAGTAGAATCTGGTCTACCAAAACTTTTTAGAGGTGGTGATGCATAGTGATTTTTGACAAAATAAAAGGGTTGTTTCATAGAAAACAAGATGAGGGTCTTGAGAAAGACGAAAGAGAAGATGCTCATGAACTTGATGCGAACGATGAAACGAAACCGGGAGATGGTGGAGAAATCAATTTTTCGGATGATGACGATGATCCGGAAAGCAGGGCAAAGACCTTAAAGAAAAAAGCAATTATGTTCACAGGCGGCGCAGTATTTCTTTTTGCGATTACAGCGGCAGTCAGTAATACGCTTTTTGGAACAAAAGAGAAAGCAGATAAGCCACTTTCCAATCAAAGTATTTCAAGTATGGCTACACCGGCAGAGCAATTACCAGATAAATATTCGGAGATCGGCAAATATGAGAAGAATGCCGGAATGAATAAAAATGGTTCCTCAGCGGGACAAGTGACAACAACTTCGTCAAATGTAGCGCAGACTTCGTATCCTCCATCGAGTACAACAAACAGCCGACCAGCTTCAGTAACGTATATTCCACCAACACCGGCTGTATTTTTAAATAGCGGTTATCCAGATAATGCAACAGCGGAGGCGAAAACGGCAGTAAAAGTACAACAGGCCATTAATAATAGTGCCTTAGCTTTTAAAATTGCAGCGGCTGTTTCGCAGGGACAATCACCAGAAGTTATGCCTCTTTCTACTGCAACAGCAATCATGTCCAAAGCGCCCATGGCGCAAACAACTTATTATTTCGCGGATAGTGGAACTGAAGATATGGACAATTATGTTCTAAATGCCGGTGCGGTTATTCAGGCAACGCTACTTACCGGCGTAACCAGTGATGTTCCAAATGGCGATGTTGTGGCACAGGTTCGGCAGAATATTTATGACAGCCTTACCGGTACGCATTTGTTGATTCCGCAGGGCAGTCGAATTATTGGTACAACGGGGGCTGCTGGCGGTCTTGGCAATCAGCGACTTAGCGTGATCTTCAAACGTATTATTTTGCCAAATGGTGCTTCACTTACGCTGCCGAATCAACAGGCGATTGACGGTACCGGTTATCCGGGGCTCATGGATAAGTACAATGAGCATCGTGGCAGATTATATCAAACAGCCTTTTTGAGTGCGCTCTTTAGTGCAGCAGCGCAAAGCGCAACAGGTAATACATCTGGCAGTGATAGTCGCAGCCCAGGACAGGAAGCTGTTTCGGGAGCTGCTGCATCGATCCTGCAGACAGGGCAGAAACTCGTCGAAAAAGATGCCAATATTAATCCAACCATTGAGATTGAGCCGGGTTTTCAATTCAGCATTTTCGTCAATCAGGATTTATCTATAGGCGCATACAGTGATTAGGCTGCTATTTTTTATCATGCCAGTATTTACCGGTCTGTGGGTAGCAACACAAAAACTGGCTGTTTTAGTGCAATATGATCCCCTTTTAGGAGTACCGTTTTTAATGAAGGGGCAACCATACTATTATCCATGGAAGTATTTCACATGGTACATGAATTTTCGTCCGTATATCCCGGATTTATTCAAACAGACTTATATCTATATTTATGCAGGTTTTGTTGCAGGGTTATTGTTCGTGCTGTTTTTGCAGCCACCACGTCGTTTAGATTCGCATGGCAGTGCGCATTGGGGCGAATATAAAGACATCTTAAGCATGGATTTGATTTCAGCCAGCGGCGTAGTCGTGGGACTTTATGATAATGCACTTATGCGAAGGTTTACGTCACTTCTTCGTTTCGTGGAGCAAATTAAGCAGGAAAAAGTTTCTTTTGCTGAGATGAGTTTTGACAAGCATTTTGATAAAAAAATGGAGCGCTTAAACAATCAGTTGAGCCTGGTGCAGAATCAATTAGAGGAACTACCGGAAAATGAAACTGCAACGCGGCAAAAATTAGAAAAACAAATACAGATCTTGCAAAATAAAGTGGAACATCCGGCGAAATATGAACCGCAAAGATATGATTTCTACACCGTTTATCCTTGGGTATGTTTTTACAAAAAACTATTGTATTTCTATATTGCTTGCCCGCATTTTTATTTGCGGGATAATTCCAATAAGCATTTGGCAGTTATTGCCCCAACGCGTTCAGGGAAAGGTATAGGGTTGATTATCCCGACGCTGCTTGGCAGCTGGAAGTCGAGCGTCATCGTCAATGATATTAAGAGCGAAAACTGGGGAATTACAGCAGGCTACCGAAAAAGGATGGGGCATAAAGTTATCAAATTTGAACCGACCGCGCTGGATGGCAGTTCTGCTCGGTGGAATCCGCTAGAAGAAATTCCGATTGGAACAGCAGCCGAGGTCCCGGCTGCACAGAATTTAGCGTATATTTTGGCAAATTATGAAGGGAAAGCAAGTCTTGATCATTGGGGCGCGAATGCAGCAACGGTTATTACTGTCGTCATTTTGCACCTAATGTATGCACATTATAGTGATCCGGAGCATTATCCAAATGTACCGAATCTCTATACGGTGGCAGCCTTTATGAAGGCCAATATCGTTCCAGAATTTGATAGAAATGGAAATCCGGTTATGGAAGATCTGGATGGAGACCTAGTGCAAAAAGTAAATGCAAAAGGCTTTTTGGATACGCTAAAGGCTTTGCAGACTTTTGAGCATGTTCCGGAAGAAGGCATTGAACTTGTGGAATGGGACAAATTTAGTGAGACTTATGTGACAAGAAGGCTTACACCGGAAGATTTGAAGGAAATTTATCCAGATGCCTTGTCACTGGATTATATGCCAAATGTACATCCCATTATTTATCAAAATTTTGTAGAGATCCTATCAAAACCAGATAACGAGTGTGGCAGTATTGTTTCAACGGCGAATACGGCACTAAAGGAATATCTTGATCCAACACTTGCGAAGAACACGTCTGTCAGTGATTTTTGCATCGATGACCTCATGAACTACAAAAAGCCAGTATCACTTTACCTGGTAACGCCGCCATCCGATCTTTTGCGGCTGGCACCGATCTTTCGTTTATTTTTTGAAATGATGGTAAAACATCATGCCAAGAGAATTGGTACCTACGAGAATGGACAAGCAAAAACCGTATACAAGCATAAATGCCTGTTTTTGCTAGATGAGTTTTCGTCTTTAGGGAATCTACAGTCTTTCGCAGCGACACTTTCTTATATCGCTGGTTATGGCATGAAGGCATTTTTGATCAATCAGGGATTGCCGCAAATCAATGGTATTTATGGCAAGGACAATCAGATCCTCATGAACTGCCATTTGCAGATTTTTTATGCGCCAAATGACAACGATACCGGAAAATACACGGAATCACTGCTCGGCAATAAGACGATTACAGTGGAAAGTGTTTCGAGCAGCGGCTGGTTTTCCAACAAGAATTATTCGAAATCGGAAACGGCTAGAGCCCTTATGACGGCAGATGAAATTAAGCGGCTTGGGGATCGGGAAATTATTGTGGCGAGCGGTAGTCCGCCAGTGCTAACCGATAAGGTCAAGTATTATGAAAATGGCTTTTTTTTGAAAAAGTTGATGGATGCCCCGTTAGCCAGTGATCTTATCCGCAACAATCCGTATCCAGATCGGGATCGTTTATTGGCAGAGGCAGCCGAAGCGAAACGACAAAAGGATAAAGCCAAGGAATTTTCCTATCAGTATCAAGAGCCATGAGCAGGAAGGAGTGAATGTGAAAAATGGCTGGAAGAAAAACAATTCATCGATTAGAGCAAAAATTCAGTGTTCTGCAGCAAAAGCAGGAGCAGACCATGGCGAAGATCAGGCAGGAAATGAAGCGGACCAAAAAGGAAATTGAGGCTCAAAGACTGGATTTCCTTGCCCAAACCATCAAGAAAACAGGGTTTCCTATCGATAAGACCGTGCTTTTGATTGGTGCTGTTTTGGATGGCAAAGAAAAAATAGAGGGTAGTGAAAGTACAGATGCAATCAATCGCTATATTGAGCTGTATAACGATTTTGCAGCAAAGCAGGGAATTCAAGAGTTTGAGGAAGCAGCAGAAGAAAATCCAGAGGCTATAGATAAACAACTTGTGGAAGTGAACAGCTATGGCGGAGAATAAAAATCTTGATGTGATGCTTGGTGCTGCTGTTGTGGATCTGATGAACCGAGCAGATATTACGGAAATTTATAATAACGACGATGGCTTTATCCGCTATCAGTCGCATGAAGAAGGGAAGGTAAAGTCCAAGATCTTTATGGAGCCGGAAAAAATTCAGGCCATTATTGAATTGGTAGCTGGTCAGGTCGGAAAAATCGTCAATGAAGACATTCCGTCGCTTTCTGCAGAGATTGCAGGTTATGGAGCCCGCTTTCAGGGTGAGCTTCCGCCAATCGTGCGCAACCCGCAAATGAATATCCGGAAAAAGGCACTCAAAATATTTTATCTGGAAAATTATGTTGCCCATCAGGAACTATGTCCTAGCTATAAAAGCTATATCGAAAAAGCCATAGCGGCACGAAAAAATATCCTGATTGTTGGTGGTACCGGCACAGGGAAAACGACTTTTCTCAATGCTATCTTAGCGACCATTGCGAAAATATCACCCTATCACCGGATTATCAGTCTGGAAGATTTACCGGAGCTGCAATGCCCGGCAGACGATTATAGTCCGATGTTTACCAAACAAGACCTTGGGCAAGGAGGAGTCAAATACAATATGACACGTCTTTTGGCAGACTGTATGCGCCGATCGCCGGATCGCATTGTTGTCGGAGAGGTTCGCGATGGAGCCGCTTACACCATGCTCAAAGCATGGAATACCGGGCATGAAGGTGGTGTTTGTACAGTGCATGCCAATGGATCGGAGGAAGGGCTCACACGTATAAAATCACTGGCACAGGAAGATCCGGATGCGGCGGGTGATTTAAAAGAGCTTATCGGGGCAGCTATTGATGTGGTTATTTCTATTGCTCATGTGGAGCTTGGGGATGGCAAGAAAAGCCGGGTGGTAAATGACATCATTGAAGTCAATGCCTATGACAGTTTAAAGGGTCAATATATTCTGCATCATATAGAGAAAAATTGAGAAGGTGATTTCCTATGAAAAATCGTTTGTTTAAAAAAATACGAAAAAAGACGTTGGAAACATCCATCGCATTTACGCTGCTTTTAAGCAGTGCAGCTACAAAGGCTTTTGCCAGCACGGTCAGCGGTGATCGGGTGGACGGCATTACTTGGCCGTGGATGAAATTTTTTAATTCGCTGGCGGATCAATTGACTGGACCGTTGCCGATGACTTTGGGAGTCATGGGGATTGCGGGGGCTGCTATGGCACTCTTTTCCGGCCATGCCGGAGGAGGTACCCAAAAGTTTATTGTGCTCATTTTGGCTGTTTCGATTTGTCTGTTCGCACCGAATTTCATGACCTATATTCAGACTTCTGCGGGTGGACTTACGATTGCGGGGATGGTGCCATGAACCAAACAGAAGAATTGCCGGAAGGTTATGAAGTTCCGATACATCGCTCCTTGGTAAAGCCTTTGTATTGGATGGGGGTGCCGCGTAATCTGTTCATTTCAGAAATAGTATTCGCTATATTAGGCGGTATTTTCATGAAAACATGGACCGTTATTTTTGTGGCAATCGCAGCTCATTACTTGTTCCGCTATTTTGGTCAGCAGGACCCGCAGTTTCATCTGGTGTTTTGGCGGGAAAAAGGGCACAAATCTTATTATTATCGTTAAAGGTGGTGAATTTTATTGTTCTTTTTTAAGAAACGAGTAGCAGCTAAATTTTCACAGCAAGTGGGCGTTTTTCATGAAAAAGCTAGGCTGCCATATCTTTTGCCTTGGGCTTTTGTCGATGAAAATACAGGAATTGTTCATGGAAAAGATCATTCGATGCTGGCGGTTTATGAATTTCGCGGACCGGATATGGACAGCTCTACGCCCATGGAACTCATGCAGTATAACGCTGCCGTAAATAATGTCATCAAAACTTTGCCTACTGGCTATGTCTTGTATTTTGAGGCGCAGCGTCATATTGCGAGCAAATACGATTCAGCAAAGATTTCTATCCCCATCGTTCAGAAAATGGAGGATGAAAGAGCAGGCTATTATGCCGGGCAGAAGCATTTTGAAACCAGTTATTATTTCATTGTCTATTGTGAACCACCACAGCTTTTGAAGTCGCGAATTACGGATGCCTTTATTGCAGATTCCTATAATAAAGGGCAGAGTAAGGCCGATATGCGAGTGTATTGTGAAACCGTCGAAAAGTTCATCAACAACGTAAATCTCATTGGGAATATGCTGCAAAACTGGTTTCCAGAAATAAAACTACTCGATGCCCAAGGTGCGTTGAGCTATCTGCATACCAATATTTCTACAACACGCTTTCCGGTGAAAGTAAATCCCGATAAGTACATTACAGATTACATCTGTGATTCGGATATCCTTGGCGGTCGGGAAATGAAGCTGGGAGAGAAATACATCAAGTTTATTACCATATTGGATTTTCCGCCAGTATCCACGCCGGGCGTTTTTGACGTATTCAACAATATGGATATTGAATATCGCTGGGTATCGCGGTTTATCTGCTTATCCAAAATGGATGCCATGGAAGAACTGAAGAACTTTTTAATGCGCTGGAACCAGCAGATTAAGAGCTTTTGGACGCAGGTTCGCGAGGCGGTTTTAAAGGAAAAACTTGATGATGCCATTGATGAAACCGCCGTACTCAATAAAGATGATGTCAGTGTTGCAATGCAAGAACTTGGACAAGATGCCGTAAGCTATGGCTATTACACCATGACGATGATGGTTTCTGATGAAAATAAGGATCGATGCACGGATAAAGCTAACCGAATCCTCGAAGCCGTTAATTCCTTGGGATATTGTGGGTATATTGAAACGGACAATAGCATGGAAGCGTGGTGGGGGTCGATTCCGGGCTGCTATCGGGCTAATATTCGCCGTTCCATCGTTAACAGCCTAAATTTTTGTCACCTTGCCCCGGTCACATCCATATGGCCTGGAGACAGAAGGAATGAATACTTAAAGGGGCCTGTGCTGCTCTACACGGATACGAATGGATTTACCCCGTTTCGGTTATCCCTGCATGTAGGCGATGTAGGGCACACGATGATTTGTGGACCTTCCGGCAGTGGGAAGTCCGTGCTGCTCAATACATTGGAAGCGCATTTTTTGAAATATCCAGACAGTAATGTTTTTATATTTGATAAAGCGGCTTCCAGTAAAGCTCTAACGCTGGCAGTTGGCGGTAATTTCTATAACATTGCCGCAGAAGGAGCCGGAGAATTATCCTTTCAACCTTTGGCAAGAATCGATGATGAGCAGGAAATTAAATGGGCAAAAGAATGGATTTTGGCATATTTAAAGCAAAAAAATATAGAAATTACCCCGGCCAAGGATAATTTTGTTTGGAAGGCACTTCGCTCGCTGAAAGAATTTCCCGAAGAGCAGCGCTCTATCTCGACGTTCTGTGAAATGGTACAAGATCAGGCAATTCGCCAGGCATTGGTTCCACTTACCGTAAAGGGCAGTTACGGTAAACTTTTTGATAACACGAAGGATGTATCTGGTAGTGGGCGCTGGCAGGTATATGAAATGGAAACGCTCATGAATACACCGGCGATTGTGCCAGCGACACTGGATTATTTGTTTCACCGAATTGAATCGCAGTTAAAAGATGCAGTGGGACCTTCCATGCTTTTATTGGATGAATCCTGGCTATTTTTTGATAATGAAGCTTTTAAGCAAAAGCTTCGAGAGTATTTTAAGGATATGCGCAAAAAAAATACATCCATCATTTTTGCCACGCAAAATCTTTCGGATTTAGCTAATAAACCGGAGCTTTTAAATACGGTTATGGATAACTGCCCGAACCGGATCTATCTACCGAATAAGAATGCCCGAACAGCCCAAAATAAAGAGCTTTATAAGACATTTAATTGCAATGAAAAGCAGATTGACATCATTGCGGGGATGACACCAAAACGAGATTATTACTATTCTTCGGAAAAAGGAAACCGTGTTTTTCAATTAGCACTGCAGCCTGCTGAAATTCCGTTTGTTACAGCTACGGCTAAGCAGGATCAACAGGCAATGAACCGGATTTTAGCAGAGCATGGTCGTGAAAACTTTATCAAAAGATGGTTTGAACATAAAGGCTATGCGGAAGAATGGAAGGATTACAAGGAACATTATTTGCAAAACACTTAAAAAGGTGTCCATTATGGACCCTTTACCAAAGAAAAACGCATGGTGTCCATAATGGACACCATGCGAAGGGGAGGCGTGATTTAAATGGTTGATGTTCAAAAACCATTTGTAGTTGGCATTATGGGGATTTCTTTGCTGACTTTACCAATGGCGGCGCAAGCATCGATCCCAGTAATTGATACGGAAAATATTCTGCAGCAGATTAAAACTTATACAGAAACGCTTCAGGTTGTGACGAATACAGCCCAGCAAATTACCTTGCAACTGAAAGAATTAGAGGCATTGCCGGAAACGGTTCTGAATAGCTATAAAAATGCTTTGGATAATAGCATGACGGCTGTAACTGGTGCGATGAAAAAATCTAGCTTCTATACGGAGAATACCGAATGGAATAGTTATTGGCAGAGCACATTTCCTAAGATCGCTGTCAATACATATCCGGAAACATTTTTGGCGGAGCAGAATGTGAATACGACGCTGCAAGAAGTCTTATCCATGAGAAATCGCGATGATGTGACGACGTACCATCAGCTCATAACGGAGCTCGATACATCACGGAAGCGCCTGATGGATCTTTTAGAGTTAAATAAATCACCGGAAGGCAGCAAGCAGGCACAACAACTTGCCAATGAGATTGCGGCAGAAAAGACCCATATCGATAGCATTAATACGGCAATTCAGGCACTGACCGCACAGAATCAGGTCATGAAGAATCAAGCTGAGGTGCTGAAAAAACAGAATCATCAAACGGTTGTGGAAGCTGCGATACAAGCGGAAGATGACGCGCTTACGAAAATGCAGCAGGAAGTGACCAAGACGGTGCCTGTCCTTGATGATCCATGGCAAACATATGGCAATGTAAGGTGGTGAGTGTGTGGATTTTGCGAGTAGTGATTTTCTAACAGAATTACTGAAATTTTTTGAGATGCACAGCATTGCAGGGTTTTTGGCTTTGCAACCCTATGCGTGGCAACTAGTTTCCGTTCTGGCGGTTATTGATGTTTGTACAACATGGACGCTTTATACGGCGGAACTTCGGATGGCCGCCGTGATCAGCCGGGTGATGAAGGTGGGGTTTTTTCTTTTTTTGATTTTGCAGTGGGATAAAATCAATTCGGCGATTCTGGTGTCTTTTCAATATGCCGGATTAACGGCTGCCGGAGTTACACCATCCGGCGATTGGATTGCACCGAGTAAGATTTTGGAACAGGGATTTGAAGTAGTTGGCGGTCTTTTAAAAGCATTTAATGAAACTAGCATTATGAGCAATGGCGGGCTTGGAAAATGTTTTATGTATCTACTGTCTACGATAATTACATTAGGTGCCTTTTTCTTTATTACCCTGCAGATTCTTTTAACGAAGATTGAATTCAATGTGTTCGCTTCTATTGGCGTCATTTTGCTGCCGTTTGGAGCCATTCGATATACCGCTTTTTTATTTCAACGAGTGGTATCTGCCGTTTTCAGTTTTGGCATAAAATTGATGGTCTTATATTTTCTGCTTGGATTATTTAATTCTTTAGCGGGGGATGTAAAGGTAATTCCGACAACGGAATCGTTTGCAACCATGCTTCGAATATCCTTATCCTATGCGGCGATGGCTTTTCTTACGTGGCAACTGCCGAATCTGGCAGCCAGTATGATGAATGGACAACCTTCCGTGGATGCCGGAGCTGCAATCGGCGGGGCGAGAAGCGCGGGTGTGGCAGCAGCAACTGTTGTAAGTGGCGGGGTCGGTGGTGCGGTAGCGAAAGCAGCATCAACCTATGGAAATGCAAAGGCAACGATGAATGCTGCCCGTACCAGTCAGGCAAGCAGTGGTGGCTCTATTGCCAGCAATTTTGCCCAAACGATGATGCGGCAAAAATTTGCCAATAGCACGATTGGTCGATCTTTGATGCATGGTGCCAATAATGCGATTAACCACCATGAGGATTACAAAAACCTTCGATCGGGCAAAGCTTTTGAACAAGCACAGAAAAATCGCAACGACTATGATAATAAATAAGGTGTACTTATGAGGATAAAACAAATTTGTATAGCGGTAGTCATCTTTATATGTTTAAGTATGCCTGCAACTTTTGCAGAGGCACCGTTTTCCGGAGGCGAAGTGACGGCTCCATTTGGCGAAGAAAATCATATGGGGCATATGCATAAAGGAATTGATATTGGAACAGCCTCGGGAACACCAATTCTTGCTCCGTTTGGTGGCAATGTAGAACATGGAGCCGGAAATGGCTTTATTTATTGGGTGCTTATTACTAGGGAAAACGGTGAATCGCTTCTTTTTGGAGATTGTAATCCGGATACCCTGATTTGCCCGGATGGAACAGTAGTAGAAGGTTCTGTGATTGGCTATACCGGTGGAGATGCTTATGATGGAGAGCTAGGAACATCAACAGGCGCGCATTGTCATGTAGAATATTGGCCTTCTGGTTATTATACGGGGTCAGTGATAGATCCATATTCCAGATTAGTAGCGCTGGGGGTTAATCTTAGCGGAGATGGAATCATAAATCCGGGATCTGGACAACGAGGAAGTGACAATATTTCGTTGCCTTGGGGTATTGAAACGATGTATCAGCTGGGAGATTCCTTAAATCAGCTGATGAAACAAATGGTGACGGCTTTATCGAAGGGCTATAGTGGACTGCAGCGGGCAGGACTTGCCTTGTTGTTTGTGTTGGCAATACTTGATCTTACGCTGCCAATTCTTGTTGCCGGGCTGGAGACTTCGTTGAATCATGTGATTACAAAAATTTTCAAATATGGCTTTTTGTTTCTGATTTTTACGAATTGGCAGCGGATCATCAATGATTTTTTTCTGAGTTTTGTGAGCTCAGTGTCGGGTACCTTTATTCAAAATTCAACGGTGATTGCGGATAATGTATCACAGCCGCAGCTTTTGATGCAAAAATGCGTGTATATGATCACACCAGGACTCAATAAAATCGCGTCATTTGGTTCAATGGATTTTGTCCGAAATTTTAGTATGATCCTGCCGATTTATCTCATTACCTTTTTGACTATGGGCATCTTTTTCTTCTTATCCTGTTACATCATGCTTGTATATATTGAATTTTATCTTTCGGCTTCTGTGGTGCTTTGTACTGGACCGTTTGCCGCCTTGGGCTTTACGAAATTCGTGGCAGAAGGCAGCTTGGGTCACCTGGTATCTACGACAATAAAACTCATGATTTTGTCCGTGATGGTTGGGCTTTGCATTTTTTGCATCAAGGACGCCAAGCCGCAGGATGTTTTTACGATGAAAATACCAGCGGTAACACAGACTGGGACCGGTAGTGTTTCCGGACCAGCAAATTTAGTGGATATAGCTACCGGAAAAGCACAAAAATACAACATTCCGGTTACGCTTTTCTTGGCTCAAATTCAAGCAGAAAGCAGTTGGAATTCGCAAGCAGTGAGTGAGGCTGGAGCGGAAGGCTTAGGACAACTTATGCCAGCTACCGCTGTCGGGCTTGGCTGTTACGATCCCTTTAATCCAGAGCAGAATTTGGAAGCTTCGGCAAAATATATGGAAGGATTGTATGAACAATTCGGGGATTGGAACTATGCGTTGGCAGCCTATAACGGCGGACCGAATAGCATTTCCAAGAATGAGCCGCTTCCGGGCTGGGCACAGGCTTATGTGAATCAGGTCAATGGAAATCTGTCGGGATCTTATACCGTAAATAACGGGATTACGGCAGAGGCGATGTCAAAATATATTTTACTATGTTTATCCCTGATTGGTTTAGCGATCCTAACCTTCCGTGTGCCTAAGTCCATTATGAATGCTTTGGGAGGTCGTTATGAACTTTCTTAAAGGTGGGCAGAGAAAGCTCAAGATCTTCATGATGGGAATGTTTTTGGTGATAGGTTTTTTGATTTTTGTAAATATGCTTGTTGGAAAACTCTTTTATGTCAATTCTACAGATTCTGCGCCAAAGGGACTTTATATGGTTTCACTTAACCAGAAATTGCACTATGGAGATTATGTCATTGTGTCACTTCCGGTAGATGTGCCAAAGCTTCATGTGGAAAAAGGCTTTTTGCTGTTAAAACAGGTGCGAGGATTTCCGGGCGATATATATAATGTGTCAGCTGATGCTTTAGAGATTCACGGGGAAAGATATAAGATTTTTCATCAGGATGGTTTGCCAGAGATTAAAGTAGGTGGAAAACAGGTGATAAAGAATGAAATGCTGTTGTTAAACGATAGGGAGCGTTCTTTTGATTCCCGGTATTTAGGACCAATTCCAAAGAATTTGATTGTAAAAAAAGTAGATTTGCTGCTAGTGTATGAACCATTTACAATGCTTAATAAAGAAGGTGATGATGAATGAAAATCCGTAAAACAGCAGGTATTATTTCTATTATCGCAATATTAAGCGGATCTTCTATGATCGCGCAGGCATGGTGGGGCGATTTGTTATATCCGGGAGCACAGGTTTTTGATGCCAAGCGATTTGCCGACAGCGTAAAAGAAACAGAACAGACGATTGCTGCGGTGCAGAATACCTTAGAAAATTTGCACAACAGGATTTTGCTGATTACAGGTATAAATTCTGAGCTGAAAAATGTTTTGAAGGTGGTGCAGGGAAGTGGCGATATGTCAAAAGGAAAAAGTGCGGCAGATCTGGATGCAGTTTTTCGGGAAGTGAAAG
>Ga0302210_10000344_pt1 | contig 21893 bp, 17 predicted proteins | sample II_Fen_E3_2_FD_198793 | JGI IMG/M metagenome (GOLD analysis project Ga0302210, IMG submission 198793) | Peat permafrost microbial communities from Stordalen Mire near Abisko, Sweden - II_Fen_E3_2 | ecosystem: Environmental > Terrestrial > Soil > Wetlands > Permafrost | place: Sweden: Abisko... | reverse complement strand
CATCGATTCCATCGACATAAGCTAAAATATCTTCCAACTGAAAAGGATCGGAGAATTGAGCTAAGTTCACCTTTCGCAAAAAGGTCATTACAGAGTCTATACTCTCCCCCAAATATGGAGGCATAGAAGCTTCACCATATCCCGTTACACCATCGTATTCTATTTCAACTTGCACATCAGGAGTTTCCTTTCGCGAGAAAGTTGCTACGGTAAATACATGGGTAAGCTGCAAGGGATAGGCATAAAAGCGGAGTTTCATCTGTCCTTTTGAATGTGTCTTTTTACTTGCAGGAAGGGAAAAAGCATTCGAGCCTTGCTTACCATTACCAACAGTTGCCAACAGATCGCGAGGGGCAATAGCTGCGCCAAGCGTCAACAGTCCGGCTGTTTTTAAAAAGTTTCTACGATTTTTATCCATCAGTATAGCGTGTCTATTATTTCACCCGGTAAAATGGGGAGGTTTCAATGGAAGGTGCTAATATTTGTCCCTTTTCATCGTAAATATGGGCTGCTCCAAGCCAACGATCGCGATTAAAAGAATCGAATATAGGAGAATTGGGATCAAGACTACTCACATGTACAAAACCTTGTGAATGGATGAATTCTCCTTTGCCAAGATAAATACCGATATGAATGACCTTTTCAGAACTTGTTTCAGTAGCAGCACGTCCAAAAAGCATCAAATCACCGGGAACAAGTTGCTTGAGAGAGGCTTCTGAAGCATCGAAACGTTTACCGATTTTGGCTTGCTGCGAAGCATTACGAGGGAATATCTTACCGTTTAAATAACCTGAAATCCAAACCAAACCGCTACAATCAACGCCTTTAGCCGAAGCACCAGCCCATAAATAAGGAATTCCGGTCAACGAAAGAGCGACTTGCTGAAGATGAGAAGCGTCGGAGGTACGCGAAGCGAACCATTCCTCTTGATCCATTCCATCGGTTTTTTTCAAATAGCCCGTGCGTCCATCCGGATAAATAACTTGATAAAAAGAAGCCAATTCATCGTCTCCTAAACGCAACATGCAGCCACTTACCACATCACTTATTGGAGTGGAATTAACTGTCGGTTTAGAGTAGACCCATGTATAGTGAGAGGTAACAACTACTTTGGGAGCTTCTGCCCATATCTTCATCTGCCTTTCGGAAAGTTCGGTAACGGCACCTTTATGCACAAAAGAGACGTATCCATCGGGAGTCTTTACCTGATACCAACGTTCTGTTTTTAAAATCTGAACCGGAGTTCCTAACAAAGCCTGCGTTTCCATCGGCGATTCAAAATCAGCTGATTGATGGATATTACAAACGGAAACATCTACAAGGCCCAATCGAGGAACTAAGGTATCTTTACTTTCTTGTCCGGAAACAAAAGCGATCTGACCCATAAAGAGCATGAAGGACAGGCTAATGATTCGAAGAAACACAGACTGCTTATTTCGTTTGATTACACAAAAACAGTCCACTAGAGCCTCTCTAGAATTTTTATTTCTAATTTTTTTCACGATGACTTAAAATGAAGTTTTCAAGAATTTGTTGCCCCTTAGGCGTTGCCGTACCACGAAGAAAAATGAAGAATATCGACTCAAAGACTTCCAGAAACGAATATTTTTCAGAAATATCTCCTTGCATAAGAAGTCGAATTTGATGATCTAATAGTTCATGAGCTATTTCCAAATTCAAATCATCACGGAAAAGCCCTTGCTCTACTCCACGATTTAAGAACTCAACCGACTCGCTACAATGATTTGCATGCCGCTCACGTATCAACTTTTGAACCGATGGATAACGATGCATATCCTTGAAAAATAAAGGACTCGTGGAATATAAATCTTCAGCCATAAATCGGTAAAAAGAAAGAAGCACATCCACGACATTATCGCATTTATTATAAACAGGCTGCGATTCGGCTCGTTTCCGAATATCGTGAAGCTCTACACAAGAAAGTACAAGTTGCTCTTTATCGGGGAATAATTCATAAAGTGTACGTTTCGATATACCCATCAAAGAGGCTACATCGTCCATTGTTATTGCGCGTATGCCTTCTTTCAGAAAAGCTTTTAATGCTACTGAAACAATTCTCTCTCGCAAGACTTCTTCTTTCTTTTTTCGTGTTAATTCTGTCATATTGACAAAGATAGAAAGAAAACTTTATATAAGTATCTCGTTTTCTTTTGTTTTTGCAAAAAATAACAAAGACTAAAGGAATAGCTTACAAAAGGGATTTCTTTAGTCTTTGTTTGTTATTATTATATATATTAAGATTATCTACCTAAAATATATTTATTGATAAAGCGACGATGCCAAGGAAGTCTATCGTGCTTCTTTTTCTTCTCAGTATCCGTATAACCGTAACCGTAACCGTAGCCGTAGCCGTAGCCGTAGCCGTAACCATAGCCGTAACCATAACCGCGTTTCTCCATGTTACAGTCATTAAGAAGCACACACATATTTTTAAATTTGCCTTCTTTATGCAACTTTTCCAGTTCACGAAGATAGCGTCTATCAAGCATCCCTTCACGTATTACATAAACAGTAAGATCTGCTACTCGATTCACAGTTACTGCATCCGCAACAACTAAAGCCGGCACATTATCCACTACCACATAGTCATACTTGGTACGTAATAAAGCAAAAACTTCATCAAAACGATCGTGCAAGAATAATTCTGCCGGATTTGGAGGCGTAGGACCTGAAGGTAATATGTCAAGATTCTCATGAATATTAGAGGGATGAACCAAGCTCATTAAATCAGATTCTGTTCCTGCTAAATAAGTAGTTAAGCCGGCTTCCTTATGAAAACCAAGACGCTTAGAGCCAGTATGCTTACGGATATCCGAATCTACCCATATCACTTTTTTTCCACCCATCGCAAGAGTTACTGCTAAGTTTCTCGACAAACTTGACTTTCCTTCGCCTGCCATAGTAGACGTAAATACTAGTACTTTCGCAGTATTACTAATAAAATTCAAATTGGCACGAGCCAAACGAAACGATTCACTGAGGCGGTCGTTATCTTTTTCTTGTACACTCATTTCGTCGCCATCATCAAGACTAGGGATCTCGCCCAACACTGGTAATGAAGTACTATCTTCAATATCTTTACGACCACGAACTTTCGTATCTAACAAAGAGAATATGTAAAGCAATGCAAAAGGAATTACTACTCCAATCGCCAAAGCTGCTAGCATCATCATACCACGCTTTGGGGAAACCATATTGGGACTTCCATAAGGAGGTTCTACAAGACGTACATTACTTTCCGTAATAGCTAGTTTAATGGCATTCTCTTCACGCTTATTCAATAAAAATGAATATAAGCTTTCTTTAATTAGCTGCTGACGACCTGCATCCAAAGCCAAACGCTCTTGCGAAGGGATAGAAGCAACTCCAGCATTCGTTAAACTCTCTTGTTGACGTGCACGTTGCAAGCGAATCTTTAAGCCCTTTATATTTGCGTCAAGTGATTTCTTAATTGTCGCACGCAAAGTATGTAGACTACGATCCATATTAGCTACTACAGAAGCTTCAGCGCTTGAATACTCAGCAAGACGGTTACGCTCAAGCATTAATTTGTTATAGTCGGCAATTTGCGACGCTGCTGCTAATTGATCAATACCTCCCAATTCCGGAATGAGTTGATTATCCATCGATGAGTTCGACATATAATCGCCAATATAATTCGCAACAAGAACTTGCGTCTCAAGATCTAAGGTCGCATCCTTTGCTTTTGCATTTTCCTCTACAAATTGTGTCCCACCTGTTTTAAAATCAAGAATCTTGTTGCTACTTTTAATTGCTGCAAGCTTGGTATCTACCACACCTAATTCTTGAGCAAGCATCTGAATACGTTTCTGCACAAACTCTTCTGTACTTTGTGCCACACGATTTTTGTCGTCAATAGTATATTGACTATATACTTCTACTAACCTAGAAAGTATAGAATCTGCACGATTAAGATTTTCATCGGTACACGAAATAGTCACGAGTGAAGTTTCTTCAAGTAATTCTGTAGTTAGTTTATCCTTATAGCGTAAAGCCGCTGCATTCACGGTAGAACGAGTAACATAAATATCATCTTCAAATTTATTCTCATTCGTTTTATTAGGAGTAATCGTGATGCGTCCAAAAGGAGTTCTCACTATTTCACCATAACTTGCTTTCTTCTTGAAACTAACACTTCCGCCTCCAAGGGACACATCTGTAATCTCACAAGTTCTTGCATCAATTGGCGAAACACAAAAAGAAGGGCTAGAAGCGGCCTGCTTATCTAGAAAACTAACAATAATAGGAGAATCATCAAAAAGACTGCTACGACGCATTAAAAGCTTTTTCTGGTAGTCTACATCTAGGTGCAAACGGCGAACGACTTCCTCCAAAAGAGGAGTAGAGCGTAATACATAAAGCTCATTTTCTACCATGCTTTTATTGCCACGGCCATTCAGCTCAAGAAACTCTGACATTTCATCGCTAACGCCTGACTTCTCATCCGATTTAATCATCACCATTGTTTGATGTTGATAAAGCGGCTGAATAGTTGAAATATAAACACGCATCAGCGTCAAACAGACGATGATCGAAACAAGAAACCAATACCAACGGCCAATTAAAAAATCAAGTATGGTACGTAAAGAGAAGAACGATTCCTGTTCGTTCTCATCTTCTACAAAATAACTCTGACTTGAGTTGTTTTCTTCTTTTATCATAACAATTTTTATTTCGAGATAGCAGTTACAAGTGATACAATAGAGATAATTACGCTAAGTATAGAGCTAGAAGAGCTCCAGAATGTAAAGAATGGACTTGATCTCACGATTATACTTTTATTGGGTTCTACATAAACTACATCGTTCTGCCTTAAGTAATAATAGGGAGAAGAAAGCAAACTCGGCGAAGTCAGATCAATACGATTTGTAGAACGCACTCCATTTTCCTCACGCACCACCAATACGTTTTCACGAAGACCGCTACCTTGCAAATCTCCACATTTCGCAATTGCTTCAAGAATAGTAATTCGATCACCATCGACGGAAATCGTACCAGGGGTCTTCACTTCACCTAATACGGATATCTTAAAATTCATAATTTTACAACTCACCGAAGGATCATAAATATAGCCTTGCTCCACAAGTTTGGATGCCAATTGCTTTTCTAGTTCTGTACAAGTAGTTCCTCTTACAAAAACGTCCCCCAATAATGGAAGGTTTACATAGCCTTTACTATCCACTTGATAATACATCGTTTTTTGTGATGTTCCTGTAGAAGTTTGTGAACTCGTTCCCACCATTCCCAAGATTACATTATTCACAAAAGGCTCTAGAAGAGCACCCTCTTTAGTGCCTACTTTTACACTGATAAAGTCATCGCTTTGAATTTTCAAAGCATAGTTTTGGGCCACAAGAGCCTGCTGCTTCACAACTGTTGAATCAATTCCTTGCAAGTAAATAAGCTTCTTTGTTGAGGTACACGAGGTACTTAAAATAGCAATAACTAAAACTATTAACGTTACAAATTTATTCATTTTATTCATAATGGTACATAAATCAGGGGGCAAAGGTACTATTTTTTTCTAATAAACAGGGCTTTCTCTTAAAAAAAGGTCTATTTACTTCCATTTTTTTACTTTAATTTGTTCGAAATCACTTCTGGAATTGGCACTCCAATACAGCCATTTGGCATTTGGATATGCAAAAGAGCCGCAAGAGTCGGTGCTAAATCAATGGCATGTACTTCCCTGTAAAGATGCCCTGGCTGAATTCCCCATCCCATAAAGAGCAATGGGATATGCGTATCGTATGGACACCAAGTACCATGAGTAGTGCCTGTTACTTTGGTCTCTCCAGAAGTTTCATACCAACCCGGTTGAGGAATCAACAACACTTCACCACTATGTGCACGACTATAGCCATTAACTACCTTTTCTCGAATCACCGCAGGCAAAGGCGATGTCATAATCTGCTGCATATCAATTGCATAAGCCATACCATCTTGTTGCTCAGCAAGCATCACTATTTCATGTTTTAAAGCGGTAAGATCAACGCTGTTCTCTTTAACTTTTTCGTAATTAATATTCACAGAATAGTTCGAAATGCCACGCAACAATCCATCAACTCCAAATTTGGCCTTTACGCCCTCCTTCAAAGCTTTCTCTATTGCATGTACATTGAAGTGATCCGCGGATAAACCATGATCTTTCAGGAACTCAATATTATTTGCTCCACCATGATCGGCTGTTAGGAAGACTGTGTAATTATTCTTTCCCACCTGAGAATCTAGAGCCTTGAAGAGTCGAGCTAAATCCTCATCAAGACGTAGATAAGTATCCTCCACTTCAATGGCATTCGGCCCAAATTGGTGTCCAATATAATCGGATGCAGAATAAGAAATTGCAAGAAAGTCAGTTTGATCACCACAACCAAGATGTTCACCTTTTAATGCAGCAATGCTCATATCAGTAGTAAGAGTATTACCAGCAGGAAGTGACTTAATTATTTCATACCCTTTATGCACAAAAAGTGAATCGAGCAAATAAGGAAAAACGGGGCGTTGCCCTGTTAAATAAGGCCGTTCATAAGGAGAATCATCGGCCGTACTTTGTACGTAAGTTTCAATAGGATAAAGCGTATTCCATATTCCTGTTAATAATTTACGTGCATGATCCTCACGATTAAACTGCAACAGCCAATCAGGCAACGTCGCACGATAATAAGTAGAAGTGATAAAAGCTCCATTCGATGCATCGAACCAATATGCTCCCGTAGGGCAATGACCACCTGGAAGAATACTAGCCCGATCCTTTAACGAGATACTAATCACCTTTGCGCGAAAGTTTGTAGCCAAACGAAGCTCATCGGTAATCGTGGAAGTTAATAAATTGCGCGGTGACATGCGCCCTGCAGAAGAGGTAGATCCAACACTCCTTACTTGACTATCAGCGGTACAATACAAATTTCGTCCTGTTTTCTGTTCTACAAAATCATTCCCAGCGATTCCATTTAAACTGGGAGTCGTTCCCGTATATAGCATTGCATGCCCGACTGCCGTATAACTAGGCAAATGTACGATCATATTATTTTCACATACAGCTCCATGAGTCCACATCCTACGGAAGCCACCTTGCCCATAGCGGTCGTAATAACGAGATAAATAATCAGGGCGCATTTGATCGATTACGATACCCACCACCAATTTGGGTTTAGGCAACGAATTCTTATCCCCAGCAGCCTCCATTTTTAGCGCCCAAACTCCTATCAATAAGATCATTACAAAAAAGCTTTTCTTTTTCATTTTTCTATTGTATTTTTTTAGTCCTTTTCATTAATTGATACCGTGCCACAAATATACTGTTTTTTTTCGAGCCAACAGACATTGATTTAAGAAAAAAGGAATCAGCCTTATAAGTTTAAATAAAACTTGTATAAAACGGCACTATTATAGTCCACTTTCTTACAGAAAATTAGTACAAATAAAATAAAAAATGGAAAGAAACAATTCAAAAAAAAAGAAAGAATACAAAAGGAAAAAGGCGCATTAAATGCCTATTAAAAGACAGCTTTTTATGAAAACGGCACTAAGTCTTCACGCTCTTATTTTTACAGTAAGAATCCACACTATAGTTCATTTTCAGTACATTCTAAAAAAAGTTGAAAAAAAGTATAGATAAGTGTGGGGAATTGTGGGGAATTGTGTATCTTTGCAGAATCTTTAATATACAAGGTCGATATGGAAAGATTTCTCGGCAATATGGAAGCCAAAATGGATGCAAAGGGACGTGTTTTTGTCCCCTCGCCTTTCCGTAAATCACTCTCTCAAAATGAGCAGAGTAAGCTCATCCTACGCCGTGATATTTACCAACCGTGTCTTGTACTTTACCCCGAAGCAATTTGGAATGCGGAGCTTGATGCCTTAAAGGCAAAGCTCAATGCATGGAATCCCCAGCATCAAATGATTTTGCGTCAATTCATGGCAGAAGTAGAAATACTTTCACTTGACAATAATGGGCGTATTCTAATTCCCAAGCGCTTAATTGCAGCGGCAAAACTTGAAGAAACCATTCGTTTCTTGGGCATGGATACCGTAATTGAATTGTGGAATGCTCAGCAAACCGAATCAGCTTTTATTGCTCCAGAAATCATGATGCAACAAGTAGAAACTATTTTGGGAAAGGAGGATCAAATATGATCCAAACTAATCCCGTTTATCATACCCCTGTTCTTTTGAAAGAAAGCATTGAGGGGCTTCAAATCCTTCCAGAAGGAGTCTACGTAGATGTCACCTTTGGTGGAGGCGGGCATTCGCGGGAAATTTTAACACATCTTGGTGAAAAAGGGCGTTTACTCTCATTCGACCAAGATGCCGATGCAGAACGGAACATTCTCAACGATACACGATTTACCTTTGTACGGAGTAATTTCCGATACCTTAGAAATTTTCTTCGCTATTACGAAGCATTACCCGTGGACGGCATATTGGCCGATCTAGGCGTTTCGTCGCATCATCTTGACGAAGGCAGTCGTGGCTTTTCCCTTAGGAGTCCTGAGGCACAGCCCGATATGCGTATGAATCAACGATCTGAGTTCTCAGCATTGCAAGTTATCAATGAATATCCGAAAGAAAAATTAATGACCGTTCTGAAAATGTATGGAGAATTAAAAGGAGTAGGACGTTTAGCTGATCGCATTATACAAGCTCGAGAAATAGAGCCATTCCGCCAAATAGATCAATTAATAAAAGCAGTAGCCCCTTGCTTTCCTCGCGATCGAGAACGAAAGGAGTTGGCCAAATTATTCCAAGCGCTTCGCATTGAAGTTAATCAGGAAATGGTAGCACTGCAAGAAATGCTTGAAGCAAGTGTAAAGTGTCTCAAACCAGGAGGACGCTTGGTAGTAATTACATACCATTCGCTGGAAGATCGATTAGTTAAAAACTTTATGAAGTCGGGAAATTGTGCAGGAGAGATAGAGAAAGATTTCTTCGGTCATATTAATTGCCCCTTAAAAATCGTGAAACCAGACTTTCTGATTCCCAACGAAGAGGAAATTGAACGAAACCCTCGTTCTAGAAGTGCTAAACTTAGAGTTGCAAGCAAATTATGAGTGAAGAAATAAAAGACAAAGAAGAAACCCTCACCCCAGAAGAAGAACGAGATCAATTAAAATCGTTACTTCAAGGAGTGAATCATGAGCGTGAAGACACGTTCAAAGGGAAATTCTCACTCGGAAATATTATCGGAGGAGACTTTTTGATGAGCAAGTCTTTTCGGCATCAGATTCCTCTTGTGGGGATGATAACTTTATATGCTATACTTTATGTTGATAATCGATATGAAGTACAACAACAACTCATCGAAATCAACCGCCTAGAAACTTTGTTGCAAGACACTAGATACAATGCACTTACACGAAGCTCTGAACTGACTGAGATGTCACGCCAAAGTAAAATTGAAGAATTTATACAATCATCCATTACGGACTTACAAACTGCTACACAGCCACCTTTTTTAATAAAGAAACAAGACGATGATAGAGCAGAATAAAAAGAGCATCGTAACTCGCTATTGGATCATTGCAGTTGCACTAGCCTTTATGGGCGTTGCAATTTTGCTGAAAGCCGGCTATACTATGTCGGCTGAACGTTCGTATTGGGAAAAAGTAGCGGACCGCTTTATCAATACCAATGTTGTATTGCAACCGGTACGAGGCAACATTCTTTCTTCCGATGGGAAATTAATGGCAAGTTCACTCCCTGAATTCCGCATTTTTATCGACTTTCTTGCAGGTGGTGCTGAAAAAGATTCTATATTAGAAGATAAGATGGACTCTATCTGCGAAGGATTGCATCGCGTTGTGCCATGCCATAGCGTTGAATTTTACAGAAACCGCATAGAAGGAGGCAGAGAAAAAAAGAGCCGCTGTTATGCAATCTGCAACGAACGTCTTTCATATATACAACTTCAAGAAATCAAACGTCTACCAGTCTTCAGACTTAGGCCTTATAAAGGAGGTTTGGTGACAAAGGAATTCAATCAACGAAAAAAACCTTTCGGATCACTTGCCTCAAGTCTGTTGGGTGACGTTTTTCCTGATCAGAGCATGGGAGCTAAGCGTGGTCTGGAATTTGCTTTCGACTCCATTTTAAAAGGAACGCCTGGACTTTCACGTCGCCAAAAAGTAAAAAACAAATATCTTAATATAGTAGAGAAAGAGCCTGTGAACGGAGCCGACCTTATTACTACAATCGATGTAAGCATGCAGGATATTGCAGAAAAGGCTTTAGTCGATAAATTAAAGGAAATCGGAGGCTACAAAGGCGTAGTAATTCTTATGGAAGTTGCTACCGGCGATATAAAAGCAATGGTAAATATGCAGCAATATAAGGATGGCAATTTTTATGAGGGATACAACGCTTCGGTTAGTGATCTTATGGAACCTGGATCGACCTTTAAAACGGCTTCTATGATGGTAGCACTCGAAAATAATGTAGTTACCTTGAAAGACAGCATTAATACTTTTAATGGAGTATACATGATGCACGGCAGACTGATGAAAGACCACAACTGGCATCGCGGTGGATACGGATGGTTAACTGTGCCGGAGATTCTTATGAAATCATCGAACGTAGGTGTATCCCGTATTATTGATGAGAAGCTTACACCTGATCAATATGTAAACGGACTTTATAAACTAGGAATCAACGCCGACTTAAAATTACCTTTTAAGAATACACCAAGAGCTGTTATTCGTAGACCCAACAAATCGAATTGGTGGAAGACAACCCTAGCTTGGATGTCGATTGGCTATGAAACTCAAATTCCACCTATTAATACAGTATGTTTCTACAATGCGATTGCAAATAATGGAAAGATGATGAAGCCACGCTTTGTACAAAAGATTGTGCGAAATGGGGAAACACTTCAGGAATTTGAACCCGAGGTGCTCATTCCCTCTATTGCTTCGGGACATACTCTTAAAGATATAAAAACGATTCTATATCGAGTAGTAAACGATGACGGAGGACTCGGAAAACCTGCAAAAAGCGCTCAATATACGGTATCTGGAAAAACAGGAACTGCACAAATATCACAAGGAGTTGGTGGATATAAAACGGGGCGGACGAGCTATCTATTAAGCTTCTGCGGCTTTTTCCCTTCTGAAAATCCTAAATACACTCTTCTTGTTGTCGTGCAAAAAACAGGTCTTCCTGCTTCAGGCGGCTTAATGGCGGGTAGCTGCTTTCACAACATCGCAGAACGAGTCTACGCAAAGGCCCTTAGCACTGAATTACAGGTTGCAAGAGACACACTTCCCGTACGTCCAAAACTTCCTAGAAAACGAAAATTAAAGGAAGGAGCAACAAGCTATGGCATTATGCCTAATCTCATAGGAATGAGTGCAAAAGATGCTTGTACCTTGCTATCTGCCAGAGGATTGAATATACGAATTTCAGGAGTAGGTAGAGTAGTAGAACAGAGTAAACCTTATGGGAGTGCTACTAAAAAGGGAGAAACGATAAAAATTACATTGGCTACAGCCAAAGACGCAATCATAAAAAAAGAGGAAAAAACATGAAACTAAAAGAAATCATTCAGCCGATCACCGTGCAACAAGTTATAGGTAGCATAGAGATCAATATAATAGAAATAAATACTGACTCACGAGAGATTGGTCCAGCACATCTTTTCATAGCAGTTCCAGGAACTCAGGTAGATGGACACACTTTTATTGCAAAAGCGATTGAAAGTGGAGCTACGGCAATTCTATGCGAAATACTTCCAGAGAAACTAGTTGAAGGCATTACTTATTTAGTAACCGATTCTACAGAGGTAGCTGTCGGAAAAGTGGCCACTTGCTTTTACGGGAATCCTACTAAACAGCTACAGTTGGTAGGAGTAACCGGTACAAACGGAAAAACAACTATTGCAACTCTTCTTTATCAATTATTTCGTCAATTCGGCTACAAAGTAGGATTGCTTTCTACTGTATGCAACTACGTGGATAGTGAAGCACAAGAAGCCAAACAAACCACACCCGACCCAATCAGTTTAAATCGTTTATTACAGAAAATGGTTGCAGCGGGATGCCAATATGCTTTCATGGAAGTCAGTTCGCATGCTGTAGCACAACATCGAATTAATGGACTATATTTTAGAGGAGGTATTTTCACGAATCTAACGCGTGACCACCTCGACTTTCACAAAACTGTAGAAAATTATTTAGCAGCTAAAAAAGCATTCTTCGATGGGTTACCTCAAGAAGCTTTTGCGATAACAAACCTGGATGATAAAAACGGTCTTGTTATGCTACAAAATACAAAAGCAAAGAAATTGGCTTATTCTTTACGTTCTATGTGTGAGTTTAAAGGTCGTATCCTTGAAAATCATCTTGAGGGTATGCTACTCGCTATTAACGACTGCGAAGTTGCGGTACATTTTATAGGGCGTTTTAATGCCTCTAACCTATTGGCTGTATATGGAGCCGCTATTGCTTTAGGTCGTGAGCCACAGGAAACAATGGTAGCACTTAGCACACTTCACCCTGTAAACGGACGTTTCGATACTCTCCACTCTTCAAAAGGAATTACAGCTATTGTAGATTACGCACATACTCCAGATGCACTAATTAACGTACTTGAAGCCATTCACGGTGTATTACAAGGAAAAGGACAAGTAATCACGGTAGTTGGAGCTGGAGGCAATCGCGATAAAGGGAAACGTCCCATTATGGCAGCCGAGAGCGCAAAAAGCAGTGATCGCGTAATCATCACAAGCGACAATCCTCGCTTCGAAGAGCCACAAGATATCATTAATGATATGCTTGCCGGACTTTCTCCTGAACAGATGAAAAAGACACTTTCTATTGTCGATCGTAAAGAAGCAATCCGCACGGCCGTAATGCTTGCACAGAAAGGAGATGTAATTCTCGTTGCTGGAAAAGGACATGAAAACTATCAAGACGTAAAGGGAGTTAAGCACCACTTCGATGATAAAGAGATACTCCGCGAACTAATGGATATTGACTAGCCCTTATTTTATTATATACTGTTAATTGACTTAAAACAAATATGTTATACTATTTATTTACTTGGCTTGATAAAATGAATGTTCCTGGCGCAGGAATGTTCTGGTATACTTCTTTCCGAGCCCTATCAGTCGCTATTTTAGCTCTACTCATCTCAAGCATCTTTGGCAATAAGTTTATTGATGTATTAAAACGTAAACAGATTGCAGAGACACAACGCGATGCTTCAATTGATCCCTTTGGAGTTAACAAAATTGGGGTACCAAGCATGGGAGGAATTATCATTATCGTTTCTATCCTAATTCCTTGCCTATTGCTAGGAAAATTAGATAATACATATATGATTCTGATGTTGGTAACCACAGTCTGGCTAGGTTTGCTAGGCTTTGCGGATGACTACATAAAAACATTCCGACGTAAAAAAGATGGGCTTAAAGGTAAATTTAAAATTGTAGCACAGCTCGGGCTTGGATTGATTGTCGGCCTGACTCTATATTATGTGCCCGATGTCGTAATCCGCGAAAACATTGAAGTGAATCATAATAATGAAATCGTAAACGTTATACATGCAAAAAAGGATATAAAATCGACTCAAACTACTATTCCTTTCTTCAAAGAAAACAACCTAGATTATTGCGAAGCTTTCAACTTCCTTGACAATGCTGCATGGAAGCGTAAATGCGGTTGGATCCTATTTGTTGCCGTTACCATCTTTGTAGTAATGGCTGTAAGTAATGGTGCTAATTTAAATGATGGAATGGATGGAATGGCTGCAGGCAATTCTGCCATAATTGGTGTTGGCTTAGGAATCCTAGCATATGTATCTAGTCACCTAGAATTCGCACGATATTTAAATATCATGTATATTCCAGGTAGCCAAGAGTTGGTGGTCTTCATTTGTGCCTTTATAGGAGCATTGATAGGCTTTCTTTGGTATAACTCTTATCCGGCACAAGTTTTCATGGGAGATACGGGAAGTCTTACCATAGGCGGTATTATCGCAGTTTTTGCAATCATCATTCACAAGGAATTGCTCATACCGATACTTTGCGGAGTCTTCCTAGTGGAGAATCTTTCGGTTATATTACAAGTACAAACGGCTAAATGGGGCACAAAACATGGGAAAAAGTTACGAATCTTTAAGCGTGCTCCTATTCACGACCACTTTCGCACCACAAAGGCACAACTCGACAGCCAGATCTCATATTATTGGACTAAACCCAACAATGTATATCACGAATCGAAAATTACGGTCCGTTTCTGGATTGTCACCATTTTGTTAGTGGCAATTGCTCTCATCACGTTAAAAATAAGATAATCAATATGGCTAAAAAAATTGTTATATTAGGCGCAGGAGAAAGCGGCACTGGAGCTGCCATACTTGCTAAACGCAAGGGCTTCGAGGTCCTTGTAAGTGATCAGTCTGAAATAAAAGAATGCTATAAAAGTATGCTTGATGCGGAAAATATTGCATGGGAGGAAGGAAAGCATACCATTGAGCTCATCCTAAATGCAAACGAGATCATAAAAAGTCCAGGCATTCCAGAAACAGCGCCCCTCATTCTCGAAGCAAAAAAGAAACGCATTCCGCTCATTTCGGAAATCGAATTTGCAGGACGATACACTAAAGCGAAAATGATTTGCATTACAGGGAGCAATGGAAAAACAACCACAACTTCTTTAATTTATCATATATTTAAAAGCGCCGGAATAAATGTAGGCCTAGCAGGCAATATTGGCAAAAGCATGGCTTTGCAGGTAGCTGAAGGCAAGGAATACGATTACTACATCCTTGAGTTGAGTAGCTTTCAGCTCGATAATATGTATGATTTCCGGGCAAACATTGCTATTCTGCTGAATATAACCCCAGATCACCTAGATCGTTATAATTACTGCATGCAGAACTATGTTGATTCAAAAATGCGGATCACACAAAATCAAACAGCCGACGACTCTTTCATTTATTGGAACGATGATCCTTTGGTAAAAGCAGAATTAAAGAAACATGAAATTCTTGCTAAACAATATCCTTTTGCCGTTAAAAAGGAACCAAATACTATTGCATATGTGGAAGATGGGAAATTGGTCATTACCGAACCCATGGACTTCAATATGGAACAAGAAGAGTTGGCACTCAATGGCACGCATAATCTATTTGATAGCATGGCAGCCGGAATTTCAGCAGATATTGCAGGTATTAAAAAAGAAGACATTCGCCGTGCATTAAGTAACTTTGAAGGTATCGCTCATCGCTTACAATACGTAACCGAAGTTGAAGGCGTGAAGTTTGTAAACGACTCAAAAGCCACCAATGTAAATTCGTGCTTCTATGCACTCGAAAGCATGAAGACTAAAGTGATTTTGCTGCTTGGCGGAACAGATAAAGGCAATGAATACAGTGAATTAGATGAGCTTGTAAAAAAGAAAGTTCGCGGACTTGTCTTTCTCGGGGTAGACAATGCTAAATTACATGCTCATTTTGATGGGATGGTACCACAAATTGAGGACAGTAAAGCAATGGAAGATGCCGTTAAAAAGGCATTTGCAATGGCAAAACCGGGAGACACCGTTTTACTAAGTCCATGTTGCGCTAGCTTCGACTTATTTAAAAACATGGGCGACCGCGGAAATCAGTTTATGGAAAATGCTAAAAAGCTAAAAGCTTAAAAGGAAAAATAGCGATATGAGTTGGTTACAAAAACAGTTTAAAGGCGACTTGGGGGTATGGTTCATCTTCTTGTTCTTGTGTCTCATTTCGATCATCGAAGTGTTTAGCGCTAGTAGTACGCTGAGTTACAAGACTGGAAATCACTTGCAGCCCATTTTAATGCACACCGTATTTCTAGTGATCGGCGCAATCGTTGTATGGGCTGTACATCGAATCAACTATCGTGTATTCCAGCTGATCCCTTTTATTCTGATCCCAATTTCCGGTATCCTGCTCGTTGTTGTAATGTTACTTGGAGTCAGCACAAATGGAGCCAATCGTTGGTTAGAAATAGCAGGAGTCACTTTTCAACCTTCAGAATTAGCCAAAATGGCTGTCGTGATTTCCACGGCCTTTTTATTGGCGCGCAATCAAGAAAACGGATATGCTAACGGGAAAGCTTTTAAGTACATTCTAACAATCGCTGTAATATTCTCAGGACTTATTTTCCGTGAAAATTTTTCCACCTCAATTATCTTATTTGGGGTTGTTTACTTGATGATGTTCATTGGCCGTATTGAATTCAAACGAATGTTGAAACTTACTGTTGCCATTATTATTGGAGCGCTCTGTTTTCTTGCTTTAATACTTTTGAGTCCAAACGAAAAGCCTAAAACGGAGGAAGAAGAAGCTGCAAAAGAAATGCTTTCTCCAGAGAACGCGAATCAAGAAGTAGATGAGAAAGAAGATAAATCGTTGGTAACAACAGTACTTTCACGATTCACGACTTGGAAAGGGCGCATCCATGAATTTACGAGCGGTGAAGAAATTACACCTGAAAAATACGATATTGACAAAAACGGACAAATAGCACACGCACGAATTGCCATTTCAAAAAGTAATATCATTGGTTGCGGCCCAGGAAATAGCAATGAACGAGAATTCCTTGCACAGGCTTTCTCCGATTTCATCTTTGCTATCATCATCGAGGAATTGGGCCTGCTAGGTGGCGGTTTTGTGTTATGTCTTTACATTTGGCTACTAGTACGAGCCGGGCGAATTGCCAAAAAAGCAAGAGGTAACTTTGCATCATTCCTTGTAATGGGGCTAGCGCTCTTATTGGTGATGCAAGCTATGGTAAATATGTGTGTAGCAGTTGGACTTTTCCCTGTTACAGGGCAACCTCTTCCGCTCATATCTAAAGGAGGTACTTCTACTATTATCAATTGCGTTTACATTGGTATGATACTATCAGTAAGCCGCTACACAGCTAAATTGGAAGATGAAGAGAGTGAGCATTTAACTCAAGAGCCAGATGGCGAAATAAACAAAGCAAAAATTATAGCAGAAGAAGAGCTTGACTCTTAATTTGTTTCTAAATATAACAAAACAATGGACAACGAACTTAGAATCATCATAAGCGGAGGCGGCACGGGAGGGCATATTTTCCCGGCTGTAAGCATCGCAAATGCAATAAAAGAGATCCATCCTGAAGCTAAAATTCTTTTTGTAGGTGCAGAAGGACGAATGGAGATGCAACGTGTTCCAGCTGCAGGTTATGAAATTGAAGGATTACCTGTATCTGGTTTCGATCGCAAAAATCTTTTAAAGAATATATCAGTCCTCATCAAACTTTGGAAAAGCGAATGCAAAGCCAAACGAATTATCCGAAATTTTAAGCCACAAGTCGCAGTAGGCGTAGGTGGTTATGCATCCGGGCCAACACTTAACATGGCTGGTAAATTAGGCATCCCTACTCTTTTACAAGAGCAGAATGGCTATGCAGGTGTTACCAACAAGCTACTGGCAAAAAGAGCAAAAAAGATTTGCGTGGCCTATGAGCAGATGGAACGATTCTTTCCCGCAGAGAAAATTATAATGACAGGAAATCCTGTTCGACAAGCATTAGTACAAACCACCTTAACCCGAGAAGAAGGTATTAAGCATTTTGATCTAGATCCAAAAAAGAAAACAATTTTAATTATTGGTGGCAGCCTAGGGGCACGTACTATCAATGAAAGCATTCTTGCCGGATTGAATTTAGTACAAGCAAGCAATGAAGCTTCAGCAATAGACAACCAAATACAACTTATTTGGCAAACAGGAAAGTACTATTATAAAGAGATGGACGAGAGAGTAAAGCAAAATGCAACTCAAAAGTTTCCACTTTACATGAACGACTTTATAAGTAGTATGGAACATGCATATGCAGCTGCCGACCTTGTCATTTCAAGAGCCGGTGCGGGTAGCATCTCCGAATTCTGCTTATTAGGGAAAGCAGTAATCTTAGTACCCTCACCTAATGTAGCCGAAGACCATCAAACAAAAAATGCAATGGCACTCGTGAAAAAAGGAGCTGCAATATGTATCACAGACAAAGAAGCTCCAATAAAGTTGATTCCTGAAGCGTTGAAACTAATTCATGATGCAGAACGAATTAAAAAGCTACAAGAGAATATTCTCACCTTGGCAAAGCCCAATGCAGCCGCAACCATTGCAAACGAGGTAATACTATTAGCAAACGAATATCGAAGCACACATTAAAACGAGGTACGCTTTAAAAGAGTGTATCGACTAACATATAAAGGACTAAATTATGAAAATGAAAGATATTAAATCAGTTTATTTCATAGGTGCAGGCGGCATCGGGATGAGTGCGCTTGAACGTTATTTTTTAGCGTTAGGCAAGCATGTAGGAGGATATGATCGTACCCCTAGTGAACTGACGAATGCTTTAATTGAAGAAGGAATAAAAATACATTTCGAAGATAGCATAGAACTAATACCAGAAGTTTTTCTCGACAAGGCTACTACCCTCGTAGTAATAACTCCTGCCATACCTGCAGATCACAAGGAACTGAACTTTTTCAAGGAGCAAGGCTTCGAAATGCAAAAACGGGCACAAGTATTAGGCACAATCACTCATGCAACAAGAGCTCTTTGTGCAGCAGGAACACACGGAAAAACCACGACCTCTACCATGGCAGCACACATTATGTATGCTAGCCATCTAGGATGCACCGGATTCCTTGGAGGCATTTCAAACAACTATCATAGTAATTTAATACTGAACGAAGTAAGTCCATTTACCGTCATCGAGGCAGATGAGTTCGACCGTTCTTTCCATTGGCTGCGTCCTGAAATAACAATTATCACCAGCACCGATCCGGATCATCTTGATATTTATGGCACTAAAGAAGCCTATCTCGAAAGTTTCCGTCACTACACAGAACTCATACAACCCGGAGGGACTCTTATATTGCATACAAATCTTGAAGTAAAACCCAACGTGCAAGAAGGAGTACATATCTTCACTTACTCACGTACAGAAGGAGACTTCCATGCAGAGAATATTAAGATAGGTGGCGGCGAAATTATTTTTGACCTCATCACGCCCACAAGCACCATAAAGCAAATTCAACTAGGCGTACCTGTCAGCATTAATATCGACAACAGCATTGCAGCAATGGCAATGTGTTTGCTCGCTGGAGCTACTGCTGAAGAAGTAAAAGAAGGAATTCGTACCTATGCAGGAGTAGAACGCCGATTTGATTTCAAAATAAAGACTCCCGAAAAAGCTTTTCTAAGTGATTATGCGCATCACCCAAGTGAAATCCGTCAAAGCATTCTATCCATACGTGAACTATACCCCGGCAAAAAGATTACTGCAATCTTTCAGCCCCATCTTTATACACGTACCCGCGATTTCTATCAAGATTTTGCCGATAGCCTTTCACTCCTCGATGAGGTTATTCTTACGGAAATCTATCCGGCACGTGAGCAACCAATTCCAGGCATTACAAGCGAAATAATATATCGCAACCTTCGTCCAGACATGCAACGCAGCATCTGCTGCAAAAAAGATTTATTGCAACGAATAGAAACTGAATTAGAAACAGATATACTCATCACGCTCGGAGCGGGTGATTTAGATAACTATGTACCACAAATCACAGAAATCTTGAAAAAGAAATGGTGAAGAAAATTCTTATCCTCGTATTCATACTACTACTCGGCAGTTATCTGGTATTTGCAATGAGTAGCTTTAGTGAATCTCCTAGACAGGCAATCTGTAAAGGAGTGGAAGTTACGTTGATGGAGAATCAGGAAAAAGGGTTCATAAAAGGGAAAGAAGTTGAAAACATCCTAAAAGCTCGTAAATTGTTTCCCACAGGAAAAGAAATGCGCCTCGTAAACACACGGCAACTGGAACAGACATTAAATCAACAGCCACTAATAGAGCACAGTGAATGCTACAAAACATCCGATCAAAGAATAGTAATCCAAATCTATCAACGAATACCTTTACTTCGAGTAATTAGCGACGCTGGTGAAGAATATTATATCGATACTAAAGGAGCACTCATTAATGCACCGGAAGCAAGCGAAGCCTATTTACCAATTGTTACCGGAGCTATTAATAAAAAAGTGGCAGGGAAAGTGTTCCTTCCCATTGGTTTATTTTTACGTGACGATCCCTACTGGGCAAACAAGATCGAGCAAATCCATCTTACGCCTCAAGGAGAGTTAGAAGTAGCTCCAAGTGAAGGAGAGTTTCTCATCTGCATGGGGCCTCCAAGTCATTTCGGGGAAAAGCTGGAAAGGCTCCGACAATTTTACGATCGAGCTTTAAGTAAAATAGGATGGGACAAATACTCAAGAATAAATATAGAATATAATAATCAGATCATCTGTACTAAGAAAGAGAAATAAGATATGGCAGAAAATAATTTTATCGTAGCAATTGAACTCGGATCATCAAAGATCAGAGGAATCGCCGGCATTAAGTCAGGCGACGGGAGTGTTAAAGTAGCTGCTTATGCACAAGCTGATTCCACCTCATTTATGCGCAAAGGGACTATTTCAAACATTGTAAAAGCCACTGCTGCTATTCGCGACCTGAAGTTACAGTTAGAGGATAACATCAAGAAGCCCATTTGCAAGGTTTACGTCGGCATGTGTGGGCTTCATACACATAGTGAGTTGCGCACCGTTGGCCGCAACTTTATGGAACAAACGCAGATATCAGCGGAACAAATAAGTCATGTGGTTGCAGAAAATGCAAGTCAAATACAGCCGGACACGGAAATTTTAGAAGTGATCACTCAAGAATATCGCATTGATAAAATCTATCAATTCGATCCTGTAGGTGCATTAGCAAACCAACTGGAAGGTAATTTCTTGAACATCGTAACACGTTCTTCGAGCTGCGAATACATCCGTAAATGCTTCAAGGATGCTGACTTACAAATTGTAGACCTGATTGTTTCGTACAAAGCCACAGCTACCACAGCATTAAGTCCGATGGAGATGAATAGCGGTTGTGCTCTAGTCGATTTAGGAGCTGAAACTACCACAGTGAGCATCTTTAAGAAAGGAATATTACGACATCTCTGCGTAATTCCACTTGGCTCGACTTCCATCACTCGTGATTTATTCACCTTGCAAATAGAAGATGAAGCAGAAATTCTAAAATTCAAATATGGAACCGCACTCGTTTCAGAAGCTGACAACGAGACAGGGCTCTTAAAAGGAAGCATCAAATTGAGCAATGGACTTTCTGTAGAGATAGGTCTCATCGCCCAATATGTAGCTGCACGTATGGAGGAAATACTCAGTAACGTATGGAATCAAATACAGAACACAGGGTACGACCGTGAAATCATTGCCGGCATTATTCTTACAGGAGGAGGCTCTAACCTCGAAAAGGTAGTAGAATGTATGAAGAAACTCTGTCCCGAAACAATCAACGTACGTGTTGCAAATACGCTACGTTCGGGAGCAAAAATAGGAGGAATTCATCCAGCAGCAGCTAAGGACGGTGCACATCAAACAATTTTAGGCTTACTCTTGTTAGGGGAAGATGAATGTTGCTCCAAAGAATCTCTTTTTGAAACTGCTAAAGCAACAACAGTAAAAGCAGCAATAGAAGAAACTCTTCCTAAAAAAGCAGAAGAGGAAGCAGAAGAAGTTGAAGTGCCAAAAGAGGAAAAGCCAAAAGAGCCGGCGGTACCTAAAGGGCCTAGTCCTTTCTCAAAGTGGAAAGACAAGTTCGGTTCTTGGCTCGATAAAAATATGGGCCAAGAGTAACTGCAATAGAATAGATAAATGACATAAAAGTATACAATTATGACAGACAATATAAAGCCCCTCGATGGATGGAATATGCCTACCTCAAACCATAGTATTATTAAAGTAATAGGTGTAGGCGGCGGCGGCGGAAACGCTGTAAA
>Ga0302210_10000342_pt1 | contig 21957 bp, 20 predicted proteins | sample II_Fen_E3_2_FD_198793 | JGI IMG/M metagenome (GOLD analysis project Ga0302210, IMG submission 198793) | Peat permafrost microbial communities from Stordalen Mire near Abisko, Sweden - II_Fen_E3_2 | ecosystem: Environmental > Terrestrial > Soil > Wetlands > Permafrost | place: Sweden: Abisko... | reverse complement strand
TGCTGATCTGTGTACCGTTCCAGAACAAAACCAATCTGGAACAGTGTTATCTGTTGGGGAATTTCGGAACGGCGGCCTGTGAAAGCCATTCAGCAGTCACTGAAAGACCGGAAAAAATCAGTTGGAGAAGTCTGAAAGATCAGGGATTTGCATTTTATGGTGGAAATGTGGTGTATCAGATGGATGTTTATTGTCCTGATGGAAAGATCCGCATTCAGATACCGGAGTTTTCGGGAGAACTGGTAAGTATTGCAATAGACGGGAAAAGAGAGGGAAGTATTATCCTTCCACCCTATTTGTGGGAAAAACACGGTCTGGAAAAAGGTATCCATAAAGTAGAACTGACCCTCTATGGCAATCGATTTAATACACTGTCCCATTTGCACGATATACCGCCTGAACCGGATAAATCGCGACCTTCACAATGGAGGACAACAGGGGAAAAATGGACATATGAATATGTTACAGCACCTTTTGGTGTGACGGTCAGACCGGAAATTTATATTTAAGAGTCATAAAAATCTTAGTGTCTGCAGCTTATTCGAAAACCTCCAAAAGCAATTTCATAAATTACATAATCTTTACCAACATTTTAGATGCATTTGATAGATGAAAAAAGTTTATCATGGCAGAATTAATCTTGTAAAAAAGAAAAAAGAATGTAAAAAAATGCTGGAGGAAAAGATGAAAAAAAGAAAAGTGATTTCACTGCTGGCAATGTTTATGGGAATTGCCGTGTTTAGTACAGCCTGTGGACAGACGGCGCAGACACAGGAAGGTGCAGATACTTCAAAAACAGCACAAAATAGTGATGCTGTCAGCACTGCGGCAAGTAATGTAAGTAGTGCTGGTAATGCAAGTAATGCAGGCAGCGCAAGCAATAGTATTGATTTAAACTCTATGACCCTGGATCAGATCACGCAAAAGGCCAAAGAAGATAAAGAGGTTGATTCAGTCGGAATGCCGGACTCATGGGCAAACTGGGGACAGACGTGGAAAGATATAAACAGTAAATATGGGATCACACATAATGATTCAGATATGTCATCGACAGAAGAACTGCAAATGTTCAAGACAGAAGGAAAAAATGCTACAAAAGACATCGGGGATGTAGGACAGGCATTTGGACCTCAGGCAGTGAGTCAGGATCTGGTATTAAGTTATAAAACGTCTCATTGGGACAGTGTTCCGGATTGGGCAAAAGATAAAGATGGGAAGTGGATGATAGCATATACAGGCGCTACCACTTTTCTTGTCAATACAGATTTAGTAAAAACACCGCCGACATCATGGGCAGATATGGAAAAAGGTGATTATAAAGTTGCTATTGGAGACATCAATGGCGGTACAGCGCAGGCAGCAGTAATCGCATCCGCATATGCTTTTGGCGGCAGTCTGGACAATTTGGATCCTGCCTTCACGTTTTGGACAAAACTTGCGAAAGCTAAAAGGATCAGCACATTGGATGTAAAACAGCAGAATTTCCAGACAGGAGAGGTTCCGGTGGGCGTTATCTGGAGTTTTACCGCAATACCATATAAGAATGCGATAACTCAGTATCATTTAAAAGCAACAATACCTTCAGATGGCTCTATTTTAAGCGGATATGCATCAGTTATCAATAAATATGCACCGCATCCGTATGCAGCAGCACTTGCAAGAGAGTATATTTTCAGTGATGCAGGGGAAAGCAATCTGGCATCATCCGGTGCAATTCCGACAAGAACAGATGTCAAAATACCGAAAAATATTCAGGATGCGACTTTTAGTACAGCAGATTATCAGAAATCGGTTCCTATGAAAGACACAAATGCATATGAAGCAGCATGCAAAAAAGTAGTCAGCAGATGGCAGGATGAAATACTTCCCCTGCTCGGTCAGTAATTGCGATAAAGCAGGAGTAACTATGACAAGAAAAAAATATGGATATCTTTTAGCATTACTTCCATTTTTTGTCGTTGCGCTTATGTATGAAATTATTCCGCTTAGCATGGTGTTGATAAAAAGCTTCCTCCCGGATGAAGGAGGGAGCTTTACACTTGTTAATTACAAAATTATTTTTACGAAACTTTTATATCAGAGATCCATTTATAACAGTATGAAAATATCTCTGATATCTTCATTAGCAGGTATTTTGATAGCGGTGATCGGAGCAAAGGCGGCGCATGCCATAAAAGGCAGAGGAAAAGTCTCTTTTATGCTGATACTGAATATGGTTTCAAATTTTGCAGGAATACCACTGGCATTTGCGTATATGATATTACTTGGAAATGAAGGGGTACTGGTTCATATGGGCCATTATCTTGGAATTGCAAGTTTGGAAAAATTCCAGCTCTACACTTCTTTTGGAATGAGCATTGTATATATCTATTTTCAGATTCCACTGGCAACACTTCTATTGATTCCATCCTTTGATGCACTGAAAAAAGAATGGAGTGAATCTGCGCAGCTTTTGGGAGGAACACATTCTTTATACTGGAGAAAGATTGCAATTCCTGTTCTGATGCCGGAAATTTTAGGGACATTCTGCATTCTGTTTGCCAATGCACTTGCGGCATATGCGACTGTTTATGCACTTATGATGAGTGATTTTCCACTTCTTCCGGTAGAAATTGCGTCCAACTATGTTGGTGAAATTCAAACCAGACCCGGACTTGGAGGGGCGCTGTCTGTTGTGATGATGAGCATTATCGCAGTGATGATTACTCTTTCGAATATATTGATAAAGAAATTGCAGAAAGGAGTAAGCAGACGTGGATAAAACAAAAAAATATGAGAGAATATGGATCCTTATCATTATGATCTATCTCTTGATACCCCTTGCGATTACGATGGTGTATTCCATGTTCCAGAAATGGACAAAGGTTTTACCTGAAAAATTTTCACTGTCCGGTTACGGAGCTGTTTTTTCAGATAAGCTTTTTCTATATGCAGTGATAAGATCAATCGTCATGTGCATCATTCCAATCGCTGTAACAACAGTGATCGTTTTGCTTGCACTGTTTGTCGCTTTTGTATATTTTCCCGGATTAAAAAAATTCATACAAATGATCTGTATGATACCCTATAGCATTCAGGGTGTTATATTATCGGTCAGCATTTTATCTTTTTATGTTTCGGTCAACAACATTTTCAGCAATCGGTATATGATGTTATGCGGGGCGTATTGTGTGATCATTCTGCCATATATGTTTCAGGGAATCTATAATGGGATGAATGCGATTGAGATGTCAACTTTGATGGAATCGGCACAAATGCTTGGAGCAGGTGGGATGTATGCTTTCTTTCGGGTTATAGTCCCCAATATTGCCACTTCCATATTTGTCTCAGCATTGTTGGCAATGGGAATTATTTTTGGCGATTATGTGCTTGTCCGGAATTTGACTGGAACAGCTTTTGAAAATATGCAGATCTATCTGTATCAGATCATGAAAACAGACAGCGTAAAAGCAAGTGCGGTTTTTGTGATTATCATGATGATCACTTTTTGCATTACGGCAGCGGTCTTTTCTTTGAAAGGAAAAGAACGCATCGGACACCATAAGAAAAGAGGCAGAAAGTAAAATGTCTTATATAAAATTCGAGAATATCATTAAGAATTTTGGAAATGTAAATGTTTTAAAAAATATTAATCTGGAAATAGAAAAAGGAGAATTGGTTACACTACTGGGACCCTCTGGATGTGGGAAAAGCACTCTGCTCCGCTGCCTGGCCGGCTTGGAACCGGTCACATCAGGGAATATTTTTCTGGATGGAAAAAACATAACGAACGAAAGTCCGAAAAAAAGGGAAATGGGAATGGTGTTTCAACAATACAGTCTTTTTCCGAACATGACGATAGAGCAAAATGTAGCGTTTGGATTAAAGATAAAAAAGATCCCGGCGGAACAGCAAAAAGAACAAATAGATGAGATCATGGATATTGTAGGACTCTCGGAGAAAAGAAAATCCTACCCGGATGAACTTTCAGGAGGACAGCAGCAAAGAGCTGCACTGGCAAGGGCAATTGTGACAAAACCTAAAGTGCTGCTCCTGGATGAACCACTTTCTGCGATAGATGCAAAGCTTCGGAGATCACTTCAGATAGAAATCCGCCGCATTCAAAAAGAATTGGATATCACAGCAATCTTTGTAACACATGATCAGGAAGAAGCAATGGTGATGTCTGATACCATACATCTGCTCTATCAGGGAAATATTGAACAGTCTGATACTCCGTCTAACCTGTATGTAAAGCCTGAGACCAGATTTGCAGCATCCTTTATAGGTCATTATAATCTCTTTTCTGCTATGGAATTTCAGGAGCTGGTGAAAAAAGAGATCATGGCAAAAGATATTGCTTTTCGTCCGGAAGTGGTATGTTTACATAAAGAACCACCAGTTGAGGATGACACCTATGTCTTTTCAGGAAAAATAAGGGATTGCATGTCACATGGAAATACCTTAAGGTATGCATTTGACTGTCATGGAAAAAAAGTGGACGTGGATACACTCTTTACATCAAAAAAAGAGTGGAATACAGGAGACAGCTGCTTTTTATCCATACGCCAAAACGACTGTATCCTTTTTGGAACAGAATAAAACAGCGTGTTACCAAAGAAAAATTGATAAGAACAATACCCCACCATTTCCGGCGGTTAAAAGCAATAGGAAAGGTGGGGTATTTTTTAGGTATATGAAATAAGGTCTGTTTATACTGACTTTCAATTTAATCCAGAGTATAATGAACGGATAAAAACACAAGATACAAAAATGTATTTGGAGAAAGAAAGAAGGAATGAAACAGAAATGGAGCAGATCGTTTTAAAAGGGTTATCCAAACAATATAATCACAGATGGGTTATAGAAGATATAAATCAGTCTTTTTCCTGTAACGACTCGTATGCATTTGTTGGTCATAACGGATGTGGAAAAAGCACTTTGCTGCGATTGATCTCAGGTTTAACAATTCCTACAGGCGGCAGTGTGGAGTACAGCAGATTATTTCGTTTTTCCTATGTGCCGGAGAAATTCAAGCCAACAGCTTTGACAGGAAGAGCATATCTGAAAAGAATGTGTGAAATAGACAGGGTGGAGAAAAAAACATCTGACCAGAAAACAGAGAAACTGGCAGAAGATTTTTTTCTTAGTGAAATGTTGGATGTGCCAATGAAAAACCTGTCAAAAGGGACGCTTCAGAAGATAGGAGTTCTGCAGGCACTTATTCAGGAGCCGGATATCCTGCTTTTGGATGAACCGTTATCCGGACAGGATCAGGAGTCGCAGAAAGTGTTTATTCAGAAGATAAACGCATTGAGGGACTGCGGTACAACAATATTTATGTCGTGTCATGAAAAAAAGATCATTGATGCTTTGGCAAATCGAATTTATACGATAGAGGATAAAAAATTATTACCTTATACTGATTTGCAAAAACAGCAATGCACGCTGTATCTGGTTCCAAAAGAAAAGACAATCCATGCGTGGGAAAATATGAAACGCTATGGAGCAGGATATACACTTTGCACGGAAGAAGAAAAGTCACAGGAGGTTATCGTAAAACTGTTGACGGAAGGCTGGATCTTGAAAGGAATGTATGATGAAAACAGTCAGTATGGTGAAATATGAATTGCAGATTTATTTTAAAGGCAGCAGCTTCATTATGCCGCTTGTGGTAACGGCATGTTATCTGTATATCATGTACTCTATGAAGCCTTTATTTGTATTGAGCGGATATTTGCTTTCGGGTATATTTTTATTTTTTCTTATGGTTTGGATTGCAATGACTGCAGTGCAGCGAGAAGATGAAGTGATGGAACAGATCCTTTATCTGAAAATGAATAGTGCAGGAAAATATTATCTTGGAAAAGCATTATTTTTGATCTGTATAGCACTTCTTTATGTTATTTTATGTATTTTTTTCCCGGTATTTCAAAATGCTGTCAATGGTGGGGATATGTTTATAAGAAAGATAACCGGTGCCGATCTTCTGAATGCTTTTGTGATTCTTACAGGGTCAGCAATCTGCGGTTCCTGCACCGGAAATCTGCTTCACTCGAGAGTAATGAAGGACAGGAGGCTGGCATTTATACTGACTGTTTTGATATGTATTATGGCGATAGTGCAGACTTCTGTCATTAGAAAAGTTCCGGTATTAAAATTTATCATGTGGATCTTTCCACCGGTTATGCTGCCTTCACAGATATACAGAAATGCAGATTTTTTTGATGTTCGGCATTCTGTGAGTTTGTTTTTGATCTTCTTTTTATATGCTTTATGCTATGCTGTGATCAAAAGCATTCTGTGCTATCGGAACCGGTTTTGATAACACAGAGATTTATTGAATAAATATGACATTGGTTTCTGAATTCTCAAATTATTCCGTGATATGATGGACTTTATGACTTATATATTTTACAAAACAATACTGCAAACAAGTTAAAATGATCTTTTTGCCAGGTGAGGTGGATAATGAGACTGATAGATTCCTTTGAGAATGATTTTGTACGAATTATCATTTCAGATAAGCCAATCATTGAAAAAATGGCACATAAAGACCCTGCAATATTGTTTGTACTAGAAGGTTCAGCAGAAGTCATAATAAGTGAAAAAAAATGGGTGCTGGGTGCAAATGATTATGTCTCAGTTAATTCAGATGAATCATATAATTATACTATGCAGGAAGTCGGACTGATTGGTACAATTTTTTTGAAATATCAAAATCTGGAGCTCTATCTGGATCTGCATCAAAATGATATTAACTGCAATTCTATGATGGAAAAAGATGATAGCAGGAACAGACTGAGATCACAAATCAAAGATATCTTTGGATACTATCTCAGCAAGGATGAAATGAACGCACCATTGTTTTATGCAGCTGTTTACCAGCTTGTTTTTTTAATCCATGAAAATTGTATGAGCAAGAAAAGCAGAAGCGAGACACATTTTCGAACTGGCGATGAGGAAAGAAGGAAAAGGATAGAGGAATATATTCATGAAAATTATAATCAAAGAATTACATTGAAAGATCTGTCCAGAGAAACTTGGTTTTCGGAGGCATATCTTTCAAAGTATATAAAGAAGAAATTTGAGAAGAATTTTTATGAAGTTCTTACTGATTATCGATTGAAAAAAGCGGTTAAAGATGTATTGGAAACGGATAATACCCTGGTAAAAATAGCAATGGATAATGGCTTTCCAAATTCTGTTGCATTTAACAAGGCTTTCAAGAAAATATATCATTGTACCCTGTCGGAATTCAGAAAAAACAGAGAAAAGCCAAAAAAAGAAGAAGCTTTTACTGAAGAGAATGACCTTTCCGAAAAAATCGAGAAATATATCAGATATCATGAAATTGGTTTTGAAAAAAACAGTATTGGTGTTGATGAAGTGATAGCAAATTTATCGGAAGCACGAGTACTTCAGAACTTTTGGAGTAAGATGATCAATGGAGGACTTGCCAGGGATTTGCTGCGCGCAGATATGCAGGAACATTTATTGATATTAAAAAAAGAACTTGGATTTACGCATATCAGAATTTGGGACATTTATTCTCCGGAAATGATGTTGTATGACGGAAATAGTGTTAGAAAATATAATTTTTCTAAATTAGATATTGTATTTGATTTTTTGCATAACAATCAAATGCATCCTTATCTTGAGATGGGGTTTAAACCTGTAATACTCCTAAAAGGTATAACAAATTATATGCTGCAGGAAGAAAGAAAACTTCTGTTTGGAAATAAAGAAGAGTATGCTGCTTTTTTGGAACAGTTGCTGCGACATTATATTAGCCGATATGGTGTGGAAGAAGTTGAACACTGGTATTTTGAGCAATGGCAGGATACAAGATATAAAACCAGCAATGATTATTTTGATTATTTTGAAACACTTTTTACCAAAGTAAAATCTTTTTCCCCGGAAATAAAAGTAGGTGGACCAGGAATAAACAATGAAAGCAGCTTTTCATTGGAAACGCTGCTTGAAAATTGGAAAAACCGATATTACTATCCGGACTTTATTTCTATATATGGGTATCCTTATGATGAAAAGGATATGGATAATGAAGTGTTTTGCCGATCTTTAAATAGCAATTATTTAAAAGACTTACTGGAAAAATCCAGAAAAATGTTTCATGAGAATGAGTTTTGGCATCAGGAGATCCATCTGTCAGAATGGAATTTTACTGTAGCTAATCGAAACTGTATGAATGACAGTACATTCAAAGGCGCTTATATTGTCAAGAATTTACTGGATATGCTCGGCAAAGCAGATCTTGCTGGCTACTGGTTTGGATCTGACCTGTTTTCTGAATACTATGATACAAGACATTTAATCGATGGAAGTGGAGGATTACTGACAAAAGACGGGATACGCAAACCTGCATTTTATGGATTTCAATTTTTTAATAAGCTTGGGAATTACTTCCTGGCACGAAATGGCGGCAGTATTATTACGACTAATCTTCATGATAGCTATTTTATTACCTGCCATAATTATAAGCATCCCAATTCTCAATATTATAAAATGGAAGAAGATCGTATAAAAATACAGGATCAACAGTTTTTATTTGACCAAAGTGCCAAGCAATTTCACTTTGTGATACAGGGGGTCAAGAACGGCAAATATCAGGTTAAAAAAAGACTTATAGATTCAACACATGGAAGTATACAGGATGAGTGGAATAGAATGGATCAGTCAGATGATCTGAATGCGCAGGATATTGAATACCTGCAGCAGATTTGTGTTCCGCACATTACAATTGAAACAATAGAAGTGGAAAATAACTGTCTGGACATTCAAACAAATTTGCAGGCAAATGCTATTGAACAAATTCATATTTTCTATTTAATGTAAAACAAGACACTATAATATTTTTGCATTTCTCGGGTAAGAGATCATGCTATTAAATATTATGGTGTTTTTTATCTTTTTAAAGAAGTGGACTCTCTGACAATTAACTCTGTTGGAAGAATGATTTGCTGCCTGATTAGTGATTTTTGCTTTACTTCCTGATAAAGCAGTTCAAAAGCGTTATACCCAAGTTGAAATCGAGGCTGGTCAATTGTTGTAATGGAAGGGGATGTAGAAATTGCCAGTGAAATATTATCAAAGCCAACAATTAATAATTCATCAGGGATTCTTATTGTAAGATCATGCGCAGCCTTAATACAGGCAGCAGCGTATACATCAGATACGCAAATGATGGCATGTGGTCTGGAATTTGATGAAAGAAGTTTTAATGCGGCATCATATCCGATAGAAAAATTAATTTGAGGCAACTGTATAATCCATTCTTCAGGAAGCAGAATAGAAGCCTCTTTTATTGCTTCCTGAAAACCATGAAGCCGTCGATACGCATATTTATATTGGATGGAAGAAGAAATAAAAGCAATATCACGGCATCCTGTTGAAAGGATGTATTCAGTTGCCTTTTTTTCAGCATTGCTGTCATCGATACAGACATATGACATATCAGAAAAGGCTTCATTATATTCACTGCACTGCACAACAGGTAAGGTATCTTTCATACGTTGAAGCATGGAAGCTGTATTTGCCCCCATAGTAATTAATCCACAGAATTGACTTTCATTCATAATATATAAGAAACTATCCAGGTTTTTTTCGGTGAGAGTAGTGTAATCTGCAAAGATATGGCATCCATGCTGATCCGCTGCCAATATGGCACCTTCAATAATATCTTCGTAAAAAGGATTCCTGGAAGTGGGAATATTTAATACAAAATGATTTCCAAGAGTTCTTTTTTGCATTGAATCTTTTATTTCTGTCTTGGGAGCACCATACTTTCGCTTTTTATAATTTGTATCCTCCATGGCATCAAGAATGAGCTGACGTGTTTTGAGAGAAACCTGTTCAGGGTGATTGAGAGCTCTGGATATAGTTGCCGGTGATAATTGTACTTTTTCAGAGATATCATAAATGGTTGATGATTTTTTATTCATAGATGAAACAATTTCCTTTCTCTCATTTTGTTTCATTATAACAGAAAACGGATTGAATTGTCAGGACAATATTTTAATTGCAAAATTTTACTTTGATTAGAAAATATAAATAAAAAGAAAGCATAAAGAAATGTAATTTAGTGAATATGACTAAATAGTTGAGAGAAAAAATAGGAAAAGTGAATAATAGAACAATATATAAATATATTAATACGGTCTTGTTACAGAAACAAATACAAAAGGCTCAGAAAAATGACAAAAAAGCATATGATAAAAGACGAAAAGAGAATAGAGACATTTTCGTAAAAAAGTTAAAGTATTTATATCAAAGGAGGAAAAAAAAACATGGCACAATTTCAAGCATATAATAAATTGCTGATTAGTCAGAATGAAGAAATCCTGAACTATAAAGTTGGAGAGTACACTCTGGGCTATGTTATTCATTGCCAATATCCTTCATACAGAGGCACATATCTGAGCTGCATTGAAAGTATGAATGTATATGTGGATGGTGAAGAGATACCAGAGGAGAAGATTTATTTCAACTTGAATGGCAAGCAGTTTTTACTGAAACAGTTTCAGGATTTGTATAAGGAATACTGGTTTATACTGAACAAAGCCAAATTGCTGATCCTTGTGGATGGAGGGCTGAAACAAGGGAGCAGGCACAATATAGAAATCAAAATGTCGCATAAAATTCCTTATACCGGATATTTTGGGAGCTACCTGGTTTTGGCTGGGGATGACAAAAAGACTCTGGAAGTGAAAGGAGAGGTGAATACATTATGACACGGCAGATTGAATTATGTTTAACACTGTATGCACTCTCAGCAGAATATACCACGGGTCGCTTTACCTTAGAAGACTGCCTGAAAAAGGCACATGAAATGGGATATACAGGTATTGAAATGGTTGCCAGTCAAATGATCCCGGAATATCCGCATCCATCAGGCGAATGGATGGATACATTTATTCTTCTTATGGAAAAATACAAATTAACGCCTGTTTGCTATAGCGCATATATTGATATGGGAACTCATTCAGACCGTGATCTGAATGAAAATGAAATTATCCAGTCTACAATAGATGATATGTGTTATGCAAAATATATGGGATTTCAGTTAGTGAGAACACAGCATGCCATATCTCCAAAGATCTTTAAAAACATGAAACCCTATGCAGAAAAAATCGGCATCAAGCTTGCAATAGAGATGCACCATCCTCATAATCCGGAGGTTCCTGAATGGAAGGAATACCTGAAGATCATGAAAGACAGTGAGGGATGGCTTGGCGTAGTACCGGACTTCAGTATTTTTGCAGAACATCCACATAAACTCAATATAATTCAGGCAGTTGAAGATTACGGATGCAGAAGAGAAAAAGTGGACGAGATTATAAAGAAGCATGGCTCATACATAAAGAAGGAAATGCTTTTAGCAGGGGATTATACCGAAGCGGAGAAGAAATTTATTGAAGACGTTTATTCAACTTATGGGAAAGCTCATTTCGAATGGCTTGATATGGTTCTTCCATATACAATGTATATCCACGGTAAATTCTGGTATTTGGGAGAGGATGAAATAGATACAACGATACCATGCGATAAACTTCTTCCGATTATTAAAAAATCTGGATTTACAGGATTTATGGCAAGTGAATATGAAGGACATCATTACAACGATAAGCTGGACTCATGTGAACAGCTGCAGAGATGGATTAATATGTCAAACAGAATTTTGGAAAAATGCTAATGGGGATTACAAACGGTATATAAAATGGTTCTAATTGTTAACGCAAATTAAACTATAAGGGAATTTAGGGAAGGGGTTACAAAAATGAAAAAGAAAGTAATGAGTTTGGTTCTGGCAACATCAATGGCAGTCAGTATTCTGTCAGGCTGTGGCAGTACAGCTGCAACTGGGTCTTCTGGGAGCACAGGAAGCACAGCAGTAGCATCAACAGCAGGAAACACAGCAGCGGGAAGTACAGCGGCGGGAAGTACAGCAGCAGGAAGTACAGCAGCGGGAAGTACAGCAGCGGGAAGTACGGCAACAAGTGGAAGTGGTTATACAATTGGTGTTAATTGCTTTGGCAGTTCATCGTATGCATTACTGACATTATCAAATAATTCAAAAAAAGTGTTTAGTGTTTACGGAGATAAAACGACTGTAAGCGATGATAACTATCAGGTAGATAAGATCGTTCAGGATATTGAAAACATGATTGCGAAAGGCGTTAACGGCTTGTGCATCTGGCTTCCGGCGGATTCCTTATATGAACAAGTGGCCAAGACCTGTGAAGAAAATAAAGTTCCGTTTGTCTTGGTTGACAAAATCCCAACAGATCCCAAAATTGCAAAAGAAATTAAGTCAAACCCGTATTTTGTAGGTGCAGTCAGTCCGGCAAATGATGTGTATGGAGATCAGATCGCAAAATATGCACTTAAGCAAGGGTTTAAGAGCTGCATTATTTCATCGTCAAGTGTAGGAGATCCTTCCGACACACCTCGACTTGAGGCATTTGAAAAAACATTTAAGGCAGCAGGAGGCACAATTGCAGATGAACTTCACGCAGATGCAGCTGATGCAGCACAGGGACAGATTGAGGATTCATTAGTTGCACATCCTGATGTGGATTTTATTTATGGAGTCGGATCTGATTTCGGTGAAGCTGCATGTTCTGTATTAAAAAATCAGGGAAATACAAAAATTAAAGTTATGACATCAGGACTTGATTCTCAGGCTGTTGACTATCTGAGCAACGGTCAGCTGGAATTATTATCGGGTGATAACTGGGAGTCTGGAATTTTAGCAGCAGTTATGCTGGAAAACTATTTAGATGGAAAACCATTAAAGGATGCTAATGGCAATGTGCCTTATATTACAGATATTCAGCCATTTACTTTAACATCGAAACAATGCACTCTGTTTAAAAAAGTATTTATTAGTAATTTCTGCTATACAAATGATGAATTAAAAAACATGAGAACAAAGAATAATCCAAATTTTAATTATGATGCATTTATAGCTGCATCAAAGAGCTTTTCATTTGAAGAAAGAGCAAAAGCCCTTTCTAGTGCAGGTGTTGTTACAAAAGATGAATTATCGGCTGCAGGTCTTAATTAATAAAAAGTATTGATATGGAAGAAGCGCCTGTCGGGCCACAAAAGGGCTGCTAATGGCGCCTCTTTCATTTGGAGGAGGATATATGACTACAACAACTGCAAAAATAAAGGCAGTAACGAATATAAAAACAAAATCACAGATTAAGTTTATCATCATTTTATTTGCAGTACTGGTTCTCTGCGATATTTTAACTGCGGGAAAACTTTTGAGATTTGGAAACATAGTATATATTATCGCACATTCCATTTTTTATACTTTTGTCAGCTGGGGAATGATTTTCATTTTTACGACAGGGATTACAGACCTTTCTATTGGTGCAAACGTAATTTTAGCGGCCAATATTGGCGCAATATGTGCCATGGACCTGGGAATGGGATATGTGGGGCTGATTTTTGTAACTGTCATCGCAGCAGCATGTTTTGAACTTTTAAGTGTTATGTGTTCTATAGGTTTACGTATTCCTTCCTGGATCAGTGGTTTGGGAATGACCTTAATATTTGAAGCCATTTTGGATATCTATGCAGCGCATAGAGCAGTGACAGTGGGAAGCAACGTTATTACATTAAGCAAATTCAGAGCACTTGGAAATATTCCGGTTATGATTTTGTTTTTGGTGGCAGGTTTTATTGTCAGTTACATTTTGTTTAACAGGACAACCCTTGGATTTAATATTGCTGCTGTTGGTGGAAATCAGGAAGTAGCGAAAGCAATGGGAATTAAGATTAAAAAAACAATTATTACAGGAGCGTTTGTAGGCGGATTATTAATAGGTATTGGAGGTTTATTGCAGGTGAGCTATGTGGGAAAAATGTATCCACAGTCAGGAATGTCAAGTCTGTCCACCATTTTCCGATCACTGGCAATTCTTCTTTTAGGACAGTCATTTTCCAATATTTTCACAATGCCGGTTTCAGTTCTGATATGTGGAATTTTAGTAAATGGTCTTTTTAACTTTTTAACCATGATGGGCGTACCTTCTGGAACAGGGCAGGAAATGTGTCTGGGCGCACTGGTTATTGTTTGTGGAATTATTTCACACTGGAAATACAGAGGAGTAGTGAAATGATGAAAGATAAAATACAAATTGAAAATATAAGCAAAACATTTGGAAATACGGTGGCAAATAATAATATAAATCTATTGATTAAAACAGGTTCCGTTCATGGCTTGGCAGGAGAAAACGGATCAGGAAAGTCTACATTAGCTTCTATTATTTGTGGTATGCAGAAATCTGATACAGGAACAATGCTCAAGGATGGATTGCCATATTTGCCGCTGAATCCGATAGAAGCAAATGATAAACATGTTGCTATGGTGGTGCAGGAACTGGGAATAATTGGAATGCTTCCACCGGCGATTAATATGTTTTTAGGAAAAACAGATCAGTTTTCCAAAAGTGGGATTGTGAATGTCAAAATGATACAGAAAGCGGCAAAGGAGCAATTTGAAAAGTGGGAATTGCCTATCATACCATTAACCGGGGTTACGGAGAAACTTTCTATCGAACAAAGGAAAATACTTGAGCTTGCAAGAGCACTGGCATCAGATCCGGATTTACTCATACTGGATGAAATTTCACAGGCATTATCACAGGATACGCGAGAAGCATTATATAAATTTATTAAAAAATTCACAGAACAGGGTAAAAGCATTCTTATGATCACACATGATCTGGAAGAAATGATGAAAATATGCGATACCATCTCCGTTTTGCGGGATGGAGAAGTTATTGAAACAAAGTCATCACAGCAATTTACTATCAGTGAATTACAAAAGATAATGATTGGCCGAGAAGTTTCCGGAAATTATTATCGGGATGATCATAAGGAAGATTTTCAACAGGATATTATTTTAAAAGTAAATAATCTTTCGTTCGGACATGAAATTGAAAATATTAATTTTGATTTGTATAAAGGAGAAATATTAGGAATCTGTGGACTTTCTGATGCGGGTATCCATTCGGTTGGCAAAGTACTTTTTGGACTTGAATCAGGATTTACAGGAACAATAACTGATGTGGTGTCAGGTAAAAACTTAAAAACTCCGCAGGATGTATTAAAAGTAAAAGGTGCATATTTGTCAAAAGACAGAGATGCAGATGGCTTGATGCTTAAAGCATCGGTAGGGCAGAATCTGACAATTCCAAATGCAAGTCTCATTGCAGGACCATTAGGGTTTATGAATCCCAAAAAGGTGAGAGAATTATCGGAAAGTGCCAGAAAGAATTTTGAAATAAAGTGTGAAGGAGTGGGAAGCATCATTGGACAGCTTTCAGGAGGAAATAAGCAAAAAGTAAACCTCAGCAGATGGTTGATTCGGGATTTGAATTTTATTATTTTAGATTGTCCTACAAGAGGTGTTGATGTAGGAGTGAAAGCATATATTTATGGAGTCTTGAAAAAAGCAAAGAAAGACGGAATAGGCATAATCATGATCACAGATGAACTTACGGAAGCGCTGGGGATGGCAGACAGAATCCTTGTCATGCGGGAACATAAACAGTCAGGGATGCTGAGCCGGGAAAAAGACTTTAGTGCTGAAAAAATGGCGGAGGTGATGTTGTGATGAAAAAAAACAGTATTAGTATATCTGATCTTATGCCTTTTGTTATTTTATTTGCGATGTGTGTGATTTTTGGTATATCTACTCATGGAGCATTGTTTACCGGTACAAATATGAAAAATTTGTTTAATCAGTCGCTGGCAACAATGATTGCAGGATTAGGGATGGTATTTGTTTCCTCTATGGGCGGCACGGATATTACACATGGTTCCTTACTTGCATTAGCTACTGTAATTGGCTTCATCGGAGCTGACAAGATGGGCATTCTCATGTTTATACCATTGACATTGCTGGTTGGCGCTCTCTCAGGGCTGTTAATGGGAATTGTAACTGCCAAGTTTAAGGTTCCTTCGTTTATGGCTTCCTTAGCCTTGCTAATTGCATATCGGGCATTTGTAAATTTATTGCTAAAAAGCAAGTCATATAGTTTTTTTGACCAGTTAAGTTTCTTTGATAATTTTCAATTTGAATTGATTGCTGTCATTATACTGATCATTTTAGCAATTTATGTCTTTCAATATACACCGTTTGGAATGTATGTGAGAGGTATTGGAGAAAATGAAAATGCAATGGAGCACGCGGGCATAAATGTTGTGAAAATCAAAATCATAGCATTTGTAATTTCCGGAGTCATGGCATCACTTGCAGGAATATTCCTGTCAGCGAGAGTGGGTGGTACAAATAACACGCTGGGCAGTGGATTTGAAATGAAAGTTATGATGGCTATGTTTATAGGTGGAATTCCGGTAGAAGGTGGCATGGGTTCCAAGATACATAAATTGATTATCGGTGCACCTACCATTATTTTGCTGGAAAATGGATTGGTTTTAAGCGGCGTAGATGGAAATGTGACCCAGCTGATAAGAGGTATTGTGTTACTGGCTGCTATTTATGTAACCAGTCGTATCAATGAAAAATTTCGTTATGGAATGAAAAAAAGCACTAAATTAAGTACAGACTGAAATTGATCGGAGGAAAAAAATGAAAAACGGGAAAATACAGATTGGATTAGTTGGATGTGGAGGTATCGCGAATAATAAACATATGCCTGCGCTCTCCAAACTGAATGATCTCTGCGAGATCGCTGCATTTTGCGATATTGTTCAGGAGAGGGCACAGAAAGCAGCAAAAGAATATGGAACAGATCAGGCAAGGGTATACACAGATTATCATGAGATGCTGAAAGATGAAAGCATTGATGTTGTTCATGTACTGACTCCGAATGTAGTACATTGCCCTGTTACAGTTGCTGCATTTGAGGCCGGAAAAAATGTGATGTGCGAGAAGCCAATGGCACATAATAGCGAAGATGCCAGAAAAATGATGGATGCATGGAAGAAGTCAGGGAAGAAATTTACGATTGGATATCAAAATCGTTTCCGTCCTGAAGTACAGAACCTGAAACTGGCATGCGAAAAAGGTGATCTTGGAGAGATTTATTATGGAAAAGCACATGCTGTCAGAAGAAGAGCTGTACCCACATGGGGTGTATTCCCCAATAAAGCTCTGCAGGGAGGGGGACCATTAATTGATATTGGAACACATGCACTCGATCTGACACTTTGGATGATGAATAATTATAAGCCGGTATCTGTGTCCGGGCAGGTATTTTATAAGTTGGGACATCTGCCACAGGCAGTAGAGGGAAATATGTTTGGAGCATGGGATCCTGAAACTTATGAGGTAGAAGATTCAGCCATGGGATTTATTAAAATGGAGAATGGCTCACTGATTAATCTGGAGGCAGCATGGGCAATTAATATGCTGGAGTCAAGAGAAGCCTCTACAACATTATGTGGAACTCTGGCAGGTGCAGAAATTCATTCGGGTATGAGTTATAAAGAAAATGAAATCATATATAACAGAGGAAGAAATGGACAGCTGATGGATGAGCGGTTAACACCTGGAGGACAGATCGCATATTTTGAGGGAGGATCAGGAGAACCAGGAGAACTTGAGGCAAGGCAGTGGCTGAAAGCCATTATTGAAGACGGAGAACCACTCGTAAAACCGGAGCAGGCATTTGCTGTCACACAAATACTGGAAGCAATTTATAAATCCGCAGAAACCGGAAAAGAAATTATTCTGTAATGATTTTAGTAGTGCGACAAGGAGAACAGGTATGAAGCTGGGATTTATCACATCTATTTTGGAAAACGATGATTTTGAGCAGATGATGGATTTTGCATCTTCGGAAGGATTTGAATGTGTTGAAGTTGCCTGCTGGCCTGTAGGAAAAGGAGAACGGAGATATGCAGGAACCTGCCATATCGATGTAGATAAAATCCTTTCAGATGAAAACTATAAAAAGTATATCCTTGATTATAGTAAAGAAAAGAATGTCGAAATTTCTTCGCTTGCTTTCTACCCCAATATTTTGGATGGAAATATGGAAAAAAGTAAGATGAATATTGAACATTTGAAAAATGTCATCAGAGCAAGTGCTAAGTTGGGAGTTAATACAGTAACAACTTTTATCGGTCGTGATCAAACCAAAACAGTAGAAGACAATTTGAAATTAGTTAAAAAAATATGGGTACCTATTTTAGAATTGGCGAAAGAGCAAGGGGTTAATGTTGCAATTGAGAATTGTCCGATGCTTTTTGGTCCGGATCAGTGGCCGGGAGGGCAGAATCTGATGACTACACCAGCAAATTGGAGAAAGGTATTTGAAATACTTCCTTTTGAAAATCTGGGCATTAATTATGATCCCTCTCATTTTGTATGGCAGATGGTTGATTATATCAAACCATTATATGAATTTAAGAACAAGATTTTTCATGTACACTACAAAGACATTAAATTATACCCGGAACGATTGGCAGAATGTGGAACAATGGCCTATCCACTAGATTATATGCAGCCGAAGATACCAGGTCTTGGAGATGTGAATTGGGGAGAATATATCTCAGCACTTAATGATATTGGATATAAGGGGTACTCCTGCATTGAAGTAGAAGACAGGGCATACGAAGGAAGCGAGGAAGAAATAAGAAATTCTTTGCGGCTGAGCAAAAGATATTTGAGCCAGTTTGTAATTTAGGTGACAGCTTGGAATAGCAATATACGGTCACGCGGTTTTTACAGAAAGGTGGGGAATATGTGTATAGGTTTTGGTATTGTAGGACATGGATTTATGGGACATGAGCATGAAAAGATGCTTACCAGCATGGAAGGCATTAAAGTTATTGGGATCTGTGATATTGCAGAGACTCAATTATCAGATGTAAAAGAAGGAATACTCAGATATAGAAATGCAGAAGATTTATTTCGAAATCCAGACATTCAGGTGGTGATTATTGTGGTAAATAATAATCAGCATAAAAAACTGGTAATGGAAGCAGTAAAAGCAGGAAAAGATGTCATTTGTGAAAAACCGGTTGCCATGTCTGTCGCGGAACTTGACGAGATGACACGAGAGGTTGAAAAATATGGAGTAAAGTTCACCGTTCATCAACAGAGAAGATTTGATCAGGATTTTCGAATTGTAAAAGAAATTTATGACAGAAGAATGGTTGGAACTCCCTATGTGATAAAGAGCAGCCTATATGGCTATAATGGCAATATGCATGATTGGCACGTCTTTGCCAGTGAAGGCGGTGGCATGCTGTATGACTGGGGAGTGCACTTGATTGACCAGATGCTGTGGATGATAAAAGGAAAGGTGACAAGTGTATATGCTGATGTACGCAATGTAATCAATAAAGAAGTGGATGACTATTTTAATATTTTTCTGAAATTTGATAATGGCATCGGCGCAGAAATTGAGCTTGGGACATATTATCTGACGGATAAAGATCATTGGTTTGAAAGACATTGGTTTATTGGCGGAGATCGTGGATCAGCATATATTGATGGGTTTGAGCCAACAGGAAAGATCGTACGTACTGCGCATCTGCTGCAAAATGTAAGTGGGCAGCGCACTATGACAGAAGCAGGACCAACGAGATCTTTTGGACCACCAAATGAAGGACTGCTTATAACAGAAGAACTTCCAAAAGTGGAAACTTCGCACGAGGATTATTTCAGAAATTATATTCGTGCTTATGCGGGTGAAGAGGAATTTTTAGTTAAAATACCTGAGACACGTCGCGTATTACACTTAATGGAAGCAATCAGAGAGTCGGCCAGAGATGGTAAATCTATTGCATTTGAATAAAGAAAAGTATTTGCGGGTCAGAAGATGAAAAGTCTTTTGACCCGCAAAATATAGGAAAAAATTATTTGAAAACGGATGCCTATAAATGAGGGAAAGAAGAACATATTAAAAACAGGAGGAAAAAAATGTTTCATTATGAATGGAAAGGACCAAAACGTGGAGTTGCTTTATATAGCTATTCGGCAGAATTTGGATTAACAAAGAACCTGGAAGAGTGTTTTGAAGATATTCATGATATGGGAGCTCACGGAATTGAAATACTTGCTAACACACATATAGAAAATTATCCATATCCTTCAAATGAATGGGTGGAAAACTGGTTTCGACTGTGTGATAAATATGAAATTATTCCTGTAGAGTATGGGAACTGGATAGATTCTCATGTACTTGGAGAAAGAGATTTATCCACGAGAGAAGCATATGAAATGCTGGCGCGTGATATTCGGCTTGCACACAGACTGGGATTTACTGTCATGCGGACGAAAATGCCGGTAATTACGGATCAGCTTGAACCGGTAAAGAACTGGAGAGAAATTATTCAAATGGCGCTTCCGCTGGCAGAAGAATTAAACATGAAATTATGCCCGGAAATACACACACCAACGAATCTTAACAGCAAAATGGTCAAAGAGTTTGTTGATTTTATGAAACAGACTGGTACGAAAAATTTTGGACTTAATATTGACTTTTCGGTTTTTCGAACGAAGTTCACAGACAATGAATACAAAGATCCCAATTATGCTGCAAATGTACCAGAAGACTTAGTAACATTATTGCCCTATATATATTGCTGCCATGCAAAATTTATTCATATGAATGATGAATTTGAGGAGACAACAATTCCGTATCCGGAAATTATCCAGGTATTAAAAAATAATCATTGGAATGGGTATTTATTAAGCGAATATGAAGGTGCAGATAAATATGAATTGGGATATGAAGTAGGGCAGACACTGAGAAAACAGCATATTATGTTAAAGAGATGTATAGGAGATTGAGGAGGAACAGAAAATGGAAAGAGAAGTAATCCAGTCAGTGGGATTTAGAAATATCAGGGAAAAAGACGAGATATGTGGGTTTCAATTTCGAATTCGTCTTCCTTATTACAGAGGATTGTTTCTGAGCCAGATCCGTCCAGGTTCTCTTTTTATTGACGGTGAGAAATTTGAGAAAGAAGAGATCGTATGGAATATAAAAGGCGAAGATTTTACAATTGATGAAATGAAAACGGACTTTCATACTCATTGGTCAGTTACAGAACCTGCAATCTTAAAAATCAAGAAATCAGGTGGGCTGTCACAGGGGTATCATGAACTTGTTTATGGTTTTTGCTTTACCTCTTCCTATATGCCTCCGATCATACAAGATCACCTGGATCCGGATAAAGAAAGTGAAATATTCATGCCGGAATTTGGAAAACATGTAAATACACGGAGATTAATTATTGTATAATAGTTTGTCATCATAATTGATGGTAAGATGATAATGAAATTTGGATAAGTAATGAATAGAAAATGTCTGCAAGTATAGAGTAATTATATATTTGCAGGCATTTTATTTGTTTTTTATTTACATTTATTTATAATAAGAGAAACGTTTGGTAAACGAAAGAAGAAAATTATGAAAAAATGTAAAATTACAGTCAAGCGTATTTCATTTTATCAGGATCTTGCAGAGAAATATGAGAATCCGATTGAGCATGCATGCGATTTAAAGGAAGGACAGGTCTTTATCGCAAATGGCTGGGAGAGGCCGGAAGGATTATGTGAGAGCGCCTGGGGATCTATGTCAGCGTTTGTCATGACCCTTGCACATGGTGGCGGGGATTTTTACAACGGATGGATGAAGGACAGCAGATCAGCGATGATATCCTGCAATGACGGATTCCGGCCAGTGAGTTTTCTAATAGAGGCAATGGATGAAGATGCTGAGATATAAAAAGATAATAGGAGAACATTAAATTAGTCTAAACAAACCATGAAACCTTTTAAAAACAGGTACTTATTTTCAGATTATTTATAGATTAGTCACAAAATATACATATACTGACAATATGATAACTTCATAGATCAAGACAGCAAAGGAGAGCATCAAAAATATGAAGAAAATAAGGGATATGTCAGTGCGATCGAAACTGTTATCAGGATTTATTGCGATTGAGATTTTACTC
>Ga0302210_10000333_pt1 | contig 22109 bp, 15 predicted proteins | sample II_Fen_E3_2_FD_198793 | JGI IMG/M metagenome (GOLD analysis project Ga0302210, IMG submission 198793) | Peat permafrost microbial communities from Stordalen Mire near Abisko, Sweden - II_Fen_E3_2 | ecosystem: Environmental > Terrestrial > Soil > Wetlands > Permafrost | place: Sweden: Abisko... | reverse complement strand
AGGACCATGATTTTCTATGAATCCCCTTTCCGGCTGGTCAAAACCCTGACGCAACTCTCGGAAGTCTTCGGAAATGAACGAAAAGCATCCGTATCACGTGAGATTTCAAAGATCTATGAAGAAACAATCCGGGGAACATTACTGGATTTGATTCAACATTTTACAGAACATAATCCAAAAGGTGAAATTGTGCTAATTGTTGCAGGATTAGAAGAATAACATTACCTTTGCACTCGTAAAATCGAGAATTAAATATCCTAAAAAAAAGGACTCATTAAATTATTTTTGAATTAAAACAGATACAGGTAAATGTTTACAAAAAAATTTCTGCTTTGTTCGACCACAACTCATATCAACATGAAATCGAACATTTCTATCATAGTTCTTTTGCTCCTATTTTTCACTTCATGTGGCAAACAATCATCCGACTACAAGTCACTGAAAGCTCAAAACGACTCATTACAAAATGCAAAGCTTAAACTTCAGGAAGAAGTGGATGGCTATTTCTCGGCCATGAATCAAATTGAGCAGAATATTGAGAAGATCAAAAGCACAGAAAATGTCATCTCCACACAACCTGTCGGGAAAGAACTGAGCGAAGACATCCGGACTAAGATCAATGAGGATATGACGTATATCAACGATATGATTCTTGCCAATAAAGCAGAACTAAGCCGGTTAAAGTCAAAAATCAAGAAAAGCGCATTCCGGTCGTCCCAACTTGAGCACACCATTTCACGCCTTACAAAAGCGCTGGAAGAAGAAACGAGCAAAGTAGCTCTTCTGCAGGTAGAGTTAGCGGAAAAAGATTCACTCATCATCAAGTTAGACACCAAGGTAAGTGAAATGGGCAAAGACATTGAAGTGTTGTCGACTGACAATTCTACAAAAGAGACAAAGATCAAAGAACAGGACGAAACCATTCATACTGCATGGTATGTGTTTGGGACAAAAAGCGAATTGAAGCAACAAAAGATTGTAACCACCGAAGGGTTGTTAAGCACTCAAAAAGTACTACAGCGTGATTTCAATAAAAACTACTTTGTGCGGATAGACGCCCGGAATACCAAGTCAATCCCGTTGTACTCGACACATGCAAAGATTCTTACCAGCCATCCAAAAGCATCGTATACACTGGAGAAGGAAAATGGCAATTTTGTATTACTAATCATTGACACCGATGAATTCTGGAGTATCAGCAAATATCTGGTAATTGAAGTAGAATAAAACCATTTACCGTATTATCATTTACTATTTACTATTTACTATTTTGCGTTTTCCAAATCAGGGAAACGCAATTTTGTTTTACATATTTAAAATGAGCTTATCACTATTTTCCAGACTCTAATTTCAATCCAGTCAACCTCCGATAGCTATCGGGATAACTATTTAACCAATTAACTAATTAACTATTTAACCTAGCAGCAGAACATTATGTATAAAAACGTCTTTATCGACCTGGATGATACTCTCTGGGATTTTCATGCCAATGCTAAATCATCATTAGCCGAAATTTATGACAGACGGAATTTAGGCCAATTCTTCGATAGCTTTGACCAATATTTCAGCATTTATGCCAAACGGAATATCGAACTATGGGAAGAATACGGAAAAGGTACTATTTCCAAAGCAGAACTATCATTAGAGCGTTTCAGCCATCCTTTAATTCAGGTCGGGGTTGATAATGCCCCGCTTGCTAAGGAAATCGGGGAAGAGTATCTGGCATTACTCCCTTCCAGAACAATGCTTGTCCCACACGCCAAAGAGTTATTGGACTATCTGCGCCCTAAATACCCTCTTACGATCGTTTCTAATGGGTTTGTTGAAGTCCAGTACAAAAAGCTGAACAGTTGCAGGCTTGAACAATATTTCGCTCATGTGGTACTCTCTGAAGCTGCACAGGCATTAAAGCCGGATAAACGGATCTTTGAATACGCACTGCAACTGAACAATGCCAACGCTTCAGAAACAATTATGATTGGTGATAGCTACGAAGCGGATATTGTTGGTGCTCAAAATGCCTCCATAGATCAGATCTACTTCAATCCGAAACTGACTCAACCTGACAAAAACAAACCTTCAACTTTCCAGGTAAACAGCCTGTCCGAAATAATGGACATCCTCTGATCATTTTTTATCCGACATATCTCTTTATAATTCGCAGTTAAGGAAAGAAAGTATTCATTTATTCTCATTTTTCGACTACCACTGCAAAAAAAAGACTGCCCGTACCTCTGGCAGTCTTTTTTTAATAGGATGTATCCGTATTATATCGGAGTATACGTTTCATCGACAACCCGATTCCCTGTTCCTCCAACATAGTAGTAATGCAAGTAGAATTTACCGGTCGATGGTTCGTAATAGGACCGTTGCGTCTGGGATGGGAGAATGACATAAGGTGAACTATCTGAATAAGTAACATCATTGGTCACCGGATCAATGGTAATCACAACCGTATAATCTGCTCCCAAATCACCAACTGTTGTGGTATTTGAATTGGCACCGACAGTAACCAGATGCTTCTGTTCATCAATTGGCCTAGGTCCGGCGGTTGGATGCGTAAACACTCCCACACAATTATAGACTTTGTCATATTTGTTTTTGATGTTTATTTTTACAAACCCTTTATCCAGGTTGCTGATAGTATATTTGGGATCACTTACCGCAGTCAGCTGGAATGCAAGTATCCAGTTTTGACCAACAAAATCGATTGGCTTGAATTTAATGCGGATATATCCGGTGCTGGTACCTTTTGCAATAACCACCTTACTGTTCGGATTCAATATCGCAAACATACTGGCAGCCGGTATAGCAAATCCATTCTTATTCACTAGTGAATCGACCAATGTTGATTTTGTAGTATCCGTAATATACGAGAAATCAACAGTCATATCGGCAGGCGCAGGCCCTGAGGTTAAATGAACAGGCACCATATCAATGGTTGTATCTGATGAGACCGAGGCATACGAATGAGAGATAATGTTCGAAGTATTGGAGGTTGTCAAATGCACTTGAACAAAATTCTGATTGCCGGTATTCCTCGTTCCGATCTCATTATTCAAATACTCGCTGTCATTGAAGCAACCTGTCATCATGAGTAAAACAGCCAATGAAAGGATTGGAAATATTTTATATATCTTATTCATAATCATTTCTTTTATTTGTTATTATATTTATTACAATCCATCTGAAACTTATAGATTGCACCTTTAAATAATTATTTTTTCAGGGTTGCCAGAAAAGCTTCTCGGTAAAAGTACCATCGACTGTTCTTGCCGGAACATTTGCACTATTCGTGGTATACTCACTCTGTGGATAAGGCAACACATATGGTAGATGCGTCGCTGTTAAATCCGGACTATTGGACAAATAGCCTGCAGGCAGGTAATTAAGTGATCCTAATCGCCTGAGATCAGACCATGCCTCCAATGGATCTACGCCATTTAATGCCAGGTATTTTTGATATACTATAAATTTAACCTGGTCATTCTTAGTCGTCCCGGCATTTGTCCAATCGGCCGATGGTACATTTGTCAGATACGATGCCGCACTATCTGCAACACCTAACGCTTTAAACGACTCTTTGACAGCATTTTCAAATAATGTTCTAGTATCACTTGCCGACACTACCCACCCCCTGGCAGATGCTTCCGCCTGGAAGAAAAGACTTTCATAGGATGGTATCAGCCATTGGTCCTGTGCCGGATTATTAGCTAAACCAGGCCCTATATCTGAACCTATTATCGGATCACCTCCCGGGATTATATTCCCGTTTAATGCCCCATAATCAGTTCCAACAACAGGAGCCTTATAGAATCTATCCAACCTGGCATCCGTAGAACCCAAAATTCCGATAAAATAATTATTGGCTTTATTGTCCGAACTGGCCGGAGCACCTGAAGGCGTTAAGCCATATAGCGAGAAAAACGGGTTTTGTTTATCCGTAGCATTTGAATAACCGGGTTGAACACTGACATTTTCACCAACCCCGAACAAGCCACCATCGGTTGTTATCTTGGCCAATTGTGCTCCTGTAGGCACAAAGCCCTTTTCAGACTGACGCAGATAGATTCTCAATTTAATGGTATTTGCAAGCTTTTTCCAGGAATTGACATAGTCGGGCAAGTTAGCCTTATCACCATTCCTTGCAAAAATAATATCAGCTTTTAAAAATCCGGAAGATGGGATCGTCGTATTTAGATATGTAATTGCTTTATCTAACTGAACAAGCAAGTCCGCGTAAATATCAGCTGCCTTATCGTACGCAGGACGTGGATACTTGACATAGTCGAATGACTGGGTATAAGGACTCGCTCCAAACATATCAACCTGTTCCTGCCAAAGCTCTGCCGACAGAACTATGGAAGCACCGGCCAATACCGAATCATTTGCTGCAATTGCTTTTGTTCTTACCTGATACAGATCAAACAGAATATCATAATCCCGTTGCCAGAGATTCAGGATACTCGCATCAGTGGAAGGCAATTTATAGGTTACTTCGTCTTTATTGACAGCAAATGTGCCAGATCGGGCCCAATAGCCCATCCAGTTATCCAGAAACACAAAACGTAAGGCTTGCCTGTTAGCCATTGAATTCTCTACCTGTGTGAAAATCAGGGCAGGCGTTACATTATCCGCGGTGACACGATTAGGGTCCGTATTTACATTCAAAAAGTCACTACATGAACTGACTGATAGTACAACAGCAATAAGCGACAACAACAATATATTATTAATTTTTTTCATATCTCTTTAGTTTTATGACGTTTAGAACTGTACATTAAGTGTTGCACCATAAAAGCGGGAAGCGGGTGTTTGATACGAGCTACTCACTCCGGACACATTCGAGTTAGTATTGTTTGACGTACTGCTAAACTCAGGATCTCCCCATTGATTCGATGCCGGCAGGAACATTAATAAATTTTTGGCAATTAAACTGATGGATGCCTTTTTAATGAAATCGACATTATTCCTCAAGAATTTCGTTGGCAGGCTATACGATACATTTACTTCCCGCAATCGCCAGGCAGCTGCACTACCATAATAATTGGTAGCAATACCTGTATTGGTTGTAGAACCGGTCCAATACCCGTAGTTCCCGGAAGTCAGTATCTTGGTATTAGCTACATATTTTCCACTTGCAGGATCCAGGTACACCGAATTAGGGAATAAGAACGGTTCACGTCCATAGGCTGCCGAACGGGCTGATATACCGGAGAAATCCATATCAGCACCCTGTCCTGCGTAGAAATTATGCCCTCCCTTAAAATCCCATGTCATAGAGAAACTGAAGTTTCCAATGGTATAGGAAGGAGAAATACCGATCACCCAAAGTGGCATTGTTCGTCCTTTTGTAACCAATTCTGAAGCTAAAGAAGGATTCCCCTGTGCGTCAACGATCACTTTCCCTGTTGCAGGATCACGCGTATAATCGGTTAACTGGAATGCAAATGCAGGTTGTCCTACCTGTGCAATATTATTTACGGTTGGATTACCACTTCCTTGTTGAATAAAGTTATTAGTTCCCACCAATACAACCGGGATATTATTCAGGGTCTGGGTTACCTGATTATTGTTGTAGGTGGCATTTATTCTTAAGTCAAAGTTACCACTCCCTATTTGAACCAGCGGAGTTAATGACAAGTCCATTTCTACACCGTAATTCCTGAAGCTTGCTGCATTTGCTAAAGCGGTTGGATAGCCTGTTGCCCACGATTGGGAAACCTGCAAAATCTGATTGTTACAATCCTGGTTGAAATAAGTTGCATCGACCCCTATCCGATCTTCGAGCAGACGAAGTTCAAAACCGCCTTCTATGGTATTCACAAACTCAGGCTTTAAGTCCGGGCTTGGAATCGTATTATTGGCAGTAAAACCGACATTACTTCCATATGGGAAGCCACCGGATCCTGACTGAGCAGTTCCAAGGGAGTAGGTAGCCTGTGTAGAATAAGCCGGGATATTTACGTTCCCTGACTTATTCGCAGCACCCCTTACCTTCAGGAAACTGATTGAATTATCTTTCAGGGAAGGGAAAATATCAGAGACAATTACCGAGACACTGGCGCCCGGATAGAATACGGATCTGTTTGCCACACTTAACCGGCTATCCCAGTCATTTCGTCCTGTTAAATCCAGAAAAACCAAATTCTTATATCCAATCGTCAGGTTACCGTAAGCCGATAACAACCTGGTGGTAATGGAAGCATTCGGATTTGTATTCAGCGTATTACTGAGTGTAGGGAAGGTGGGTACTAACGCATCACCGGAACGGACACCCACATTATACAATCCGGGCACGGTTAGGTCATTCCCTCCCACAGCAACATCCACAGTCTTTGTTTCACGAACAGTTGTACCTGCCAGGTATTTAATATCAAAGTCAGACACCTTAGCCTCACCGCTTAAGAATGCATCCAGGTTAACCCGGGAATAAAGGAACATTTCATCCAATACTGATCCAGGCTGGTTATGGTAGGATGTTGCATCCCGTCCACCCCCGTTAGGCCCACCAAATGTTGCCGTCCAATCAGACACAACAATAGGTCCATCGGTGTTTTTCTGCGTTTGATAGGTGATATTGGAACTGGCTTTTACATCTGCTTTCAACCATTTAGCAAATTTATAGGTTAAATCAATGTTCCCTATGAAATCATGGGATGTTCCTTTTGATCTTAAATTAGCAATCACCCAATATGGATTGATGGCAAATTCATTAAAATAATTCTGATATTGCCCCCATTGGCTGTTTAAGTCTTTATAGGCCAACAGCGGGACATTATTCGGGATTTGCATGATACTTTGCAAAACACTTCCAGTGTATGAACTTTGGGCTAAATTCGGCATGTCACCTTCATTCACCACATTATAGCTGGTATTTGTGTAATTGATATTATAATTCACCGTTAAGTTTTTATATTCTTTCCCTGAATTAAAATGCAAGGTAGTCCTGTTGTTCACATCATTTGGCATAAGCCCTTTGATGTCTGCATTGGTAATGCTTAAGAAATAGTTTTTACTGGACAACGATATGGCATTCTGGAAAGTTGAGCCAGTGTTGAAAAAAGCAAGTTTGTCATTATAGTGACTGTTATTATACGGTCCGCTTTGTATAATCAGCTTCGTTGGGTTATTTATATCCTGGACATAAACGCCGATTGGCTTTATAGTCCCATCAAAACGTGGACCATACATTTGGTTTTCATACGGCACATACCCAAAGTTTCCAAACTGATCCTGCACTTCACCGGCACCTGCTCCAAACTCCTTTTGAATCTTTGGGAAATAAGCGATACGGCTTAGCTGCAGGGAAGAAGTGATTGAAACGGTGGTTTTATCTGTTTCGCCCTTCTTGGTTGTTACCAGGATTACACCGTTCACTGCATCCGGCCCATATAATGCCGCAGAAGCAGCACTTTTGAGCACCGTGACATCCTGAATATCTTCAGGTGAAATAGAATTCAGGTACGAAATACTGACCGGAGAACCATCCAATACAAACATGGGCTGGTTGTTACCTGTCAATGAACGTATACCCCGAATATTAATCTTTGAATTTTCAAATACTCCACTATTGGTTGTTGTAATATTTAAACCTGAAATCTTCCCATTCAATGCCTGCTGGACATTGGTGGAATTTGCCTGGGTGATAAATTTATCCCTGATAGTTGTAGCTGCATATCCCACTTCCCGTTCCTGTCTTTTAATTCCAAGGGCAGTAGCCACAACAACAACTTCTTCCATTTGCCGGGTTTCAGATTCCAGTTTTACAATCATGTTGTTTTTTGCTTCAACTTCAATTGTTTTCATCCCTACATACGAAAAAACAAGTATTTTCGTATTACCCGGTAAATTGATTTTAAAATTTCCATCTGTATCAGTTATGGTACCCACTGTTGTACCCTTAGCCATAACAGTAGCTCCAATAACAGGCTGCCCATCATCCGTGGAAATCACATTCCCTGAAATAGATTTTGACTGAGCGTTAACCAAGCCTACACCTATCAACAACAGGCAAGACAATAAGAACGTTAGTTTTCTCATACATTTACATTTTGTTTGTTATTTTTCTATAATTTACACATATAACAGTATATATACATTTGCTTTCATTTATTAAAATACGTTTAGCAATTTGCATGAAATCAAAATGATAGATAGAAATTATTTTTATTTATTTTATATCGTTTTGTTGTCTTTCAAAAGATTAAAGACACATAGTGATAGTACATAAAAAGATTATAAGTCGCTAAATCAAACTTTACACAACTGATTTAATGCACTTTGAACGCTCATACTAAAACATGCTATCAAATATCATTTTATTACTTTTATACAATTATAATACTAAACACTTTAATACCTTTTTTGTTTATTTTCGTAGTTAATTTGTTTTATTTGGCTAACAAACTGCCCGGTTAAATATATTCGTATTTTGCAATCAACACTTTTCAATCCATAACTGGTATTCCGGTATGTTTGTTTCAAAAACAGAATGAGACAGTATAACTTTCTCGTTTACATTTACACAAGTATGTTTAATTCGTATTCGAGTATACACCTTCTATAATTCACATGTTGTTAACTCTGAATCCCAGTAGGTACACTATCCCAACTCCTTTGTTGATAGGGATAAGTATCGACAAATATGATAAAAAAAGTAATTAAATAAGATAATGTAAAAATTAAAATTTCCAAGGATGTATACACAAGAACCAACTGTTCTAGATATTATACAACTGGAAATTAATTGGAGAGAGAGACTCATTTAATTACTTGCCTTGTCCTAAAATGGAATGAAGTAAGAAAATAATTTATAATCCTTTCAGAGAAAGTAGATGGTAAAAAACTGTTTATTATGCGAATGTATGAAATCAGATTTTGGATAAGTTATTTGGAGGTTTTGATAACCATTAAACAGCATCAATGCAAAATTGAATCTTTTCACAGGAATGCAATTTATATAAGTTGGAAAGTGGGAAAACGGCTTTCAATGCGTACAGCCAATTTTTAAACAAGGATGAAAAAATATTTTACATAAAAAAGGCTGGCCACATATGTATGTGCCAGCCTTTTTCGACATTATGGAACTTTATTATTTAAAATCCAGTATAGTTTCATCTTCAGCCCATCGTGTACGACGATATCCTTCTACAAGGAAAGTAACACCACCTGCTACTTTTGATTTAGCTAATTTGAAAGAAATTCTGTCACTCATCACTCCAGATTTCATTAGAACTGAATTTAGAGTTACTTTCCCTTCTGTAATAACAATTGTATCAAGAACAGCAGCCGTGGTAGTATTCAAATTTTGAACAACACCTGTAGTCGAAAACGACAACGAAGGAACATCACATGTAATTTTCGAAAGTACTGTTTTCGGAGTTGAACCTGTGGTAATAAAAGTAGGAATTGACGAAGTCGTTCTTACCCACATTTGATTTGACACATTATCTGATGTATTGAAAGTTCCAAACGTATACAACGCATTTTTATTTACCAAGGTATCAGCTTTAAGATTTCTGATACGAACTCTCCATTCCCCGCTTAACGGATAGATCGGAGAAGTCTCTACCTTTGGATCAGAATATGTTTCGCAGCTCGTCAACGAAACCGCTAAAACACAAAATAAAAGGATTGATTTTATTATTGATTTCATATTTATTATTTTTAAAATGATTAACCTGCTACTTAAATTCGATCTGTGTATCAATTTTGTCAAGTAAGGGTTATACACTTAGTTATTTTTTAATTCAGATATTACTTGTGCCACCACATTTTAGTATCCAATGGAATTACTGCTGGTGTATTTGGATTATAATCCGACGAAGTTTTTGGCAGCAGGAACCTGTAAGGAAAATGTCCAGGCACTAACACGGATCCTATAGAAGGAGCTAACGTACCAATCACATAACTTGGATTCAGATTTGCGATACGGGTTAAATCGGTTACAGTCTGTGTTCCCAAAGCAGGAATACCTGTGCGGCAAATATCAAAAAATGCATTCCATGCATCGGTACGTGTTGAAGACACCCATTTCTGCATCAGGATACTGGTTAACATGGCATTCAGGTCGGTTGATTTGAACTCATACGCACCACCTGCTGCAACAAAAGTTGCACCATTAAATCCCCATCGCGAGAAAGCACCTTTAACTGCTGTATCGTAAGCAGCCTTGGCATTTGCGATATTTCCCAGTCGTGCCCATGCTTCAGCCTGTAAGAAACTACTTTCTACAGCTGATACGAAATAAACAGGATCAGTTGCAGCCAAAATAGCCCTTGAAGAACATGCCTGAGGGAATACTGTTGAACTTAATCTGCTGTCCCCGTAAGATCCCTGGTCTACTCCTCTGTAATAAGGAGCAAGGGATGCAGGAACAGTTTTCAATGAATCCTTGGCAGCAGTTGCACCTGGTTTTATATATTGGGTAGCTGGTTCACAAAATGCTGCAAGACGTGGATCGTTGGAATTCTTCAAATACGCTACCAACGTTTCACTGATACGTATATTTGACGTTGTGTTCAACTTCCTACGGTCATTTTCGTACAGTGGATTTGACTTGTTTTCTGCATCAACAAACTGTGTCATTTTTGCATCGGTTGCAAGCAAATCACCTTCTGTCACTAATGCCTGGATAGCTGCCTGATTGGTTGTAAAATCACGCATCAGGATTTTCAGCTTCAAGGTTTTGGCAAATTTCACCCATTTGGTAATATCACCTGCAAATAACATATCTTTCGATGCCATTACATCCAGTTTTGCTGCATCTGCACTTTTAGCTATTGCAGCATCCAAAATGGCAATGATACCTGCATCAACAGCTTTTGGATCATCAAATACCGGAGTTAAATTGGCATCTCCCTGTAGAGCCTGACTAAATGGAATCTTTTCATACAAACTTACCAGCATATTATAATCGAATGCTGTCATTACTTTTGCAGCCAGCCAATAGTTCCATGCACCTTCTGTTTCTGCTTGCGAGATAGCACGTTTCAAATCAGGAAGCGCACCTGCATAGATCGAAGACCAATAACGGGTAAAGTAAGTACTGCTGTTACTCAGATTGTATTGGTCAATCGTAGTGTATTGTTGCGAAGTGTTGTTTTGTGCATATTGTTGTGCCCAGAGAGCACCGGTTAATTGCACATCAGCACCCAATATTGAAGCCGACCAGGTTGTACCGGAGGTAAACAACAAGGGTGTACTTGCAGTTGCGGGATAATTTGGATCTTTATTAATATCCAGATAATTGGTACATGCTGAGAACAATACAGCGACCAAAGATAACCCCAAGAAATAATTTATTATTTTTTTCATAAGGAATATATTTTTTTAAGATAGCTACCAAAATTATAACGTATAATCCTGACTGGCTATCTTTAATGAATTAAAAATTAAGTTTAAGAGATACCCCAAGATTACGAACTGAAGGAGCAGACGAAAACTCTCCAAAATTGGAAGTAATATCATTCCCATAATTGGATTGATCAGGATCCACAAAGTTATTCTTTGCAGCCGTCCACATCAATAAATTTCGACCGATAATGCTTATCGTTGCATCTGTTAATGGCGTACTTGCCAATACCTTCTTTGGAACATTATAACTCAACGACACTTCTCTCAGTTTCACATACGTTCTTGGTAAGACAGCATTCCCTTCCATCCCTTTGTTGCTTGATGAATAATTCCAGTAATTCAACACACCACCGGTGGTCATTAAAGGTATATCATTGTCTGCATAGACGCCTGTTGAAATTTGTTTTACAGAATTAGGCACCAGGAATGGTTGACGGTTGTTGAACATGGTGTTTGTACCATTTCCATTCCAGTCAAGCATACGGGCTGTATTGCTGTAGAAATAACCTCCCTGACGGTAATCGAATACGGCACCCAGGGTAAATGATTTGTATCTCCAGCTGGTAGTCAATCCCATGGTAAAATCTGGATTTGAAGAACCGATCGTTCTGTATGAATTTGCAACAATAACTGGAAGACCACTTGCGTTTACGACTGTCTTACCAAAATAAGGCGATTTGGTGTCAGTCACAGTTTGAATCTGTGGCACCTGGAACATACCTACCGCTTGTCCTTTTATCATCATATAAGTCACATCATAGGCACTGGTCCACAAGTAGTTTTCTACATTATCCCAAAGTTCTTTTACCAAACTCCAGTTTTTTGCAAAAGTCACACCCATTTCCCATTCAAAGTCTTTGCTTTTTAATGGCGATCCGTAAAGGTGAACTTCAACCCCTTTATTGTTGATCCAACCCACATTTCTTACCTTACCCGTATATCCTGATTCAGGAGAGACACCGGCTACAATAATCTGATTCTTGGTGTCCTTGTTATATAAGGCAACATCAAGTCCCAACCGATTCTGGAACATTTTCATATCCATCCCAACTTCAGCCTCTGTTGAAATTTCAGGTTTCAGGTTCTGGTTGCCAAGCGTATTCGATTCTGTTAACCCTGATACACCGCTTAAAGGCATATACAAACTACCAAATCCCAATAAGATTTGTGAAGGTACAAATTTATTATTTGTCAGGTAATAAGAAGCATCATTACCTGTCTGACCTAAACCGGCACGTAATTTTAAGAAATTCAACGTTTCACTTTTCAGTGATTTTACTGCATCGGTCAAAATAACTGAAGCATTGGCACCACCATAGAAATAACTATTTTTCCCAACCGGTAACGTTGATGACCAGTCATTTCTTGCTGATAAACCTAAAAATGCCCAATCTTTATACGAGATATCTCCCTGAAGGAATGCTCCAATGGTACGTCTGTTCCAATTCGGAGTTGCAACAGATGCATTGATCGTTGCAGGAGAAGTCCCATTTCCCAGGTTATACCATAGAGGGACATCCAACGCTCCCTGAATGGCATCAATTTCAGTTTTGCTTCTTTGATTCAAATTCCAACCTGCATTCCCGGTAAAACGGAAATCAGATCCCAATGCATAATCAGCCGATAACATAGCTGTTGCATCGATTTGGCCATAATAAATATAATCTTCTTCATAATTACCAGGAATATCAAGCGGAGCATAATTACTTTGCCATCCTGTTTTTGAATGGATTAATTGGGCAGACCAGCTTTTAGTCCTTGAATTGGTAAAGTCTCCACCTACGCGACCCAGCGCTTTCAAGCCCGGAACAATATCATAACTTAATTCAAGTTTGCCATATACACGGTCATCCTGATAAGAACTTTGGTTATTGGCAATAATCCAGTATGGGTTTGTTGCATAACCCGTATAGTAGTTATTAGTATTATTATATGGGTTATTGATATCTTTCAAATCCGTTAAACGTACATCAACCGGATTCTGGATAATATCCTGGAAAGTTGTTGCACCTGTTGCACCACCCTGGCCATCTCTTACCTGCTTGATATCTTTGCGGACATAATTAATGTCTACGCTTGCATGGAATTTCTTATAATTTGCATCACCACGGAATGACAGCGTATTACGTTTATACGTATCTACGTTTGAAGGCAATACACCATCTGAGCTAACATTGTTATATGAAAAAACAAATGATGTAAATTGATTTCCTGCTGAAATGCTGATATTATTGGTCAGTTCAAGTCCGTTTTCATAGAAATCATTCAGGTTATTCTTAACATACGAAAATGGTTTCACACGTTGAACCCCTGCCGGATCATATAATCCCTGTGCATTCAACGGAGCGCCCCATTTGCGTTGCATACCATCAAATGCCGGTCCCCATGAACCATTTTCACCTAAACCGGGTTCAGGAGTACCTGCCTGGTTTAATAATGGCCATCCTTGTCCAAACCTGTTTTGGTATTGCGGAACACGCAGTACATTTGAGACTGTTGCAGCTCCGCTATAGGCTACTTTTATTTTTGAATCTGCATTCCCACGCTTGGTAGTAATCAAAATAACACCATTGGCAGCACGCGAACCGTAAAGGGCAGTAGAAGAAGCGCCTTTTAATACAGTCACCGATTCCACATCATCCGGGTTAATATCACCGGCCTGGTTCCCAAAGTCAACTGACTGATTGGTAACATTCACACCCATAAATGAGTTCTGGATTGGCACCCCATCAACAATGTACAACGGTGAATTGCTATTAAATGATGTAATAGCACGAATAATTACTTTTTCGGACGTACCGGTACCCCCTGAACTGGAGATACTCAGACCGGCAACTTTACCTGTCAACCCACTGGTTACAGATACTGGAGTGGCACGGTTTAAGTCTTGCGATTTAACAGTAGATGCTGCATATCCAAGACTCTTTTCAGACCGTTTAATACCCATTGCCGTAACAATGACTTCATCAATCTGCCTGGAATCAGTCTCCAGTTTGATTTCAAGGTTGTTTATAGCTTCAACATTAATAGTCTTCATACCAACATACGAAACAACAAGTGTTTTCGAAGCTGCCGGTACATTAATTTTAAACTTTCCATCTACATCAGTTATGGTACCTAAAGTTGTACCTTTTACCAATACTGTTGCTCCAATAACAGGTTGCCCATCATCCGCGGAATACACTCTTCCCGAAATGGATTTTGTTTGAGCATTAACCAAACCTACACTTACCATTAGAAGGCAAGCCAATAAGAACGTTAGTTTTCTCATAAATTTAACATTTTGTTTATTAATCTTCTTTAATTTGCGTTTGTTTCCAGTGAGTTCATTTAATCAGTTTGCAAAAATAAAGTATTAATAATTAAAAAACAAGTGTTTTTGATGACAAATAGAAAATATATGCAGATTTTTTGTGTCAGATTGTAGGCAAACTGCATTCGCTATAAGCAAATCACCCCATATTAACATCTTTACGATATTTTAACTAGCAGCTATGTATCTGTATGTATGCATTTTATATTATCAAAAAAGGGTGATTTCAGGCTGGTTGTAAAATATGTTAATAAACAAAAATAGAAACGGCTTAAAAGAAACTTTTTTTGTCCAAACGCACATTTAACACTTTGACCGGCACATTCTATCCTGAATTGCGCCGGTAATTAAGCATAAAAATAGTATTTAAAGACATTTTTCTTCATTTTGCACCGGTTTTAATCCATCAACTTACAATTAGCAACCAATCCTGACCAGATTGGAAATGAAAGAAATTTGTTTTTTTATGCCATATAACTGTTAATACGAACGGATTTTGAGGTGTGTTTTTATCCGAATCCTGTCAATATGGACTCCCCTACCGCTGGTTGACGGTTTGCATCACAGCATCCATCCGGTCTTTTTCTCTGATACATGCCGGAATAGATTAACTTACCCTTCAGAGGGGGTTGAGAGGGGGTTGGTTGAGGGTTAAGAGGGGCTAACCTAAACCAACCCTAAGGCAACCCTAAGGCAACCCCCTATCAACTATGACCAAATAATGGTGTAAAACAGATGAAATTGTCTTAAAATCTAACATTCGCAAACAAATATCCTGAAGATTGAATTAAAACCAACTGATATAAATTGGGATAGTCAGAGAGTGGAACTATTTCAAAAATTGAAAATGGAGAAAACTGAGCTACCTGTAATTACAAAAAGAAAAAAGTCACTCTATGTATTCATTGATTCACGTTTTAACATAAAATGATATTCCTAAGCGATAGCGAATTATAACAATTATAATAAAAAAGGTGAGTGCTGCAACTGTCCTGTCAATGCATTCACGCTGTAAAACACAGGACGATAATACTAATCTTTATTATTTTTCAGTTGAGTCATTATTTTAAACACGAAAGAATGAAACAAAGTAATCTATGAGTTTGTTTATAGTGTATAATTTCTTTGCATGTTGAAATCCTTTTTCATTTTCGGGATTGGAGTAATATAAATAATCGGTCTTCATTAACATTAAACGATATTAATATTATGAAAAAGAGCTGGATTTTACTTCTAGTATGCTGCCTGCTGGCAGGAGTTTTTGTTTCATGCAACAAAAACCGGAATAAAAATGAAAAGAAAGAAATTGTCATCGCCATTATCCCAAAAGTGGACAATGCCATCTTCGACCAGGTAAAACAAAGCGCCTTGAATGCAGGAAAAGAATTAGGCATCGTGACTACCTGGGAAGCTCCGAGCTCCATTGACGGCAAAAAACAGAAAGAGTTGATCCAAAACCTCATCCATTATAAGGTAGATGGGATATTGATCAGTTGCAACGATGCCGAGATGCTAAAAGACCCCATCAACGAAGCAATGAAGGCCGGAATCAAAGTAGCAACCTTTGATTCGGACTGCCCGAAAAGCGACAGGATTTTCTATGTTGGTACCGACAACAAAAAAGCAGGAAAGATATGTGCCCAAACCATGCTATCCCTCTACCAGAAAATCAACACAAAGCCTGAAAAAATTTATATTTTATGTGGTGGAGTAAGCGCCTTGAACATGACAGAAAGGATTGCCGGGTTCCGGTCCATGATCAGTTCAACTGAAATCGCCGATATTGGATATTCGTATGAACTTCCTGATTATGGAAAAGAACTGATCACGTACAATCTTACCAACAATCGTAAAATAAATGGCATTCAACTTTTCTGGGGTGTTCCTGCATTGAATGGGCTGGATAGTTTTCCGGCTATGACCCGGTTTATGAAGCATGGAGGTGTTTCTGTGTTTTTTGACGTTTCAAGGCCGTTATTAAGGTACATCACGAACAATCCGAACTGTGCTACCATGAAGCAGGATTTTCGCTCTATGGGGCGCGATGGCGTAATCAACCTGTATAACGCCATCAAGGGACAACCTTATAAAATGGAAATTCTGTACGATGTGAAAGTCATTGATCACAGCAATGCAGAAGAAGAGCTAAAGAAATTATAGAAATGGAACATACCGGCATAAGTCCCGGATATATTTTTCAAATAAAAAAACCAGTCAAGACGAAGAAAAGGCTGTCCAACAAGTATGTGGACAGCCTTTTTGTATTTGATTTAAAAACGATAATTAGTGTTTATCAAAGAACAACTTCGTGGCAACATCATCTCCTCCAATAGCTTTAGATGCTGCATTATAAGAATCTCCATTCAATGTTTGCTCACTTACCGGATAAATCAAGCGCAATGGAATGCCTGATTTAGCGGTTGATGGTGCAACAAATACCGGACTATCCAAACGAATCCATTCCTGCCATGCTTCCCAACCACGATTATAAAGAGCTATCCATGCCTGTGCACCAATTTTAGCTTTCCAGTCAGCTCCTGAAGCTGCATTTGTATAGCTCACCTTAGGGGTTAACAAATAAGCATCAGCGTCAGCCTGTGCACCACCCCAATAAAGGATGGAAGCTGTGACACCGGCATTATAATGGGATTGAGCTGATCCACCTACTGAAAATCCACGTTCAGCGGCTTCAGCCAATAAAAAGTGAGTTTCGGCAGCATCAAGCACCATTCCTTCAAAGGTAGGTGCAGAAATAGCTTTTGCAATATGGGAATAAGCTGAAAAAGTATTGCTGAATCCATATTTTCCACCTACGTAAACACCTCCAAGGGTTGTCATATAAAACTGACGACGTGGGTCATTTAAAGTATTCATGACATCAACCAGCGTATTAGCAGGAACAAAATCCGAACGTCCACTTGCTATTAACTCGACATAAACCGGATTTGTATTCGGTTGATTAGCCTGATAAGCCATTGCAGCATTATCGGCATTGTCCAGGATTACCCCGGATGCTGCTGCACTTTCGACAGTTGCTTTCGACAATGCATTATCGTAATCGGCAATCACCAATCCCATTCTCAATTTCAGAGAATTGGCAAATTTCTTCAACTTGGTAACATCACCCTGATAGAAATTATCATACAATCCCATACCATCGGACGTAACATCCAAATCAGCGATCGCTTTATTTATCCTGACAATAAGATCTTTATAAATGGTAGCAGCATCATCATATTTAGGAGTAGGCTTGCTAATGTCCAATGCTTCGGAATACGGAACATTGCCAAAAGTTTGTACCAGCACACCCCAGGTATATACCTTCATGATTTCGATATATGCCAGCTTATTTTTTCTAACTTCAGGCGTTTCGATACCCAGTGGTGCTGCTGCCAATACTTTAGAAGCTTCATCCAGGTTTTTAAGGCCAAGACGATAAAGTGCATTCCAGTGATAACCTGGAATAGTACGCGTTACCAAATCGTAGTTTACTTCATCCAGATAAGTTGTTTCTGTCCATTGTTGTGTAAAAAAACGAAAGATGTTGATGTTCACATTTGTCCCAACCATTTGGTCAACAACATTTTTTTGTCCATTCGAGAAGAGCGCTTCTCCCTTGACTACTGAAAAGTCTTTTGTGTTTGTATTTAAATCTTCTAAGTTTCCACAAGAAGCAAATACAACAAGAGCAGATATGATAAATATTATTTTTTTCATTGTTGTATGTTTAAAAATTTAGTTTGACATTGAAACCAAAATCACGGGTTGAAGGTAAAGAACCAACTGAATAGCCCTGTACATTCCCTGAACCTAAACCAGATTCCGGATCAGCATACGGAAGGTGTTTCGATATAATCAATGGATTTGAAGCTACTGCAGTAAGTGTCAGCCCCTGTATAAATGCACCCTTCAACAATTTTGCTGGAATGGAATACGAAAGTGAAATCTCACGCAACTTTATATATCCGGCATCGTAAATAAATGCTTTGTTTGGCTCTGCACCATATCCAAGACCTGCATATGTTGTCGTATTTACTCTCGTTTTATTTGGAGTTACAACCCCCGTAGAACTTACATTCACTCCCTGGTTTATATATCCACCTGTAGCTGAGGTATAGCCAGAAGCTATTCCGGTTGTAGGATCTTGTATTTTTGTAACAGGATCAATTACGATTGGTTTATTATAAGCAATTGGATCTCTAAGCGGATTTCCAAATTCATTATTCCCTGCAGTTTCAGCATACAAACCACTTGAAAGTCCATAATACATATCCAGTGAGAAAATATCACCACCATGTTGCATGTCAATCAAGAAACTAAACGACCAGTTTTTATATGTCATTGTACTTTGAAGTCCTCCGTTCCAATCAGGAGTAACATTTCCAATCACATGGTCGGCAGTTGTCGTTTTAACCGGCTTACCGGTAGTTGCACTGATAATCTTTTGTCCGTCAGCATACGTATAATCAGTACCCATTAATACACCATACGCTTCACCAACACGGGCATTCAATGTTACGCCACCTCCAAATGCGCCAAGTTGATAGTTACTCACACCATCAATCAATGAAACAACTTTATTGCTATTTTTCGACCAGTTAATTTTCACATCCCATTTAAAATCTTTTGTCAGGACAGGAGTTAACATCAATGATAACTCAACCCCTTTGTTCTGGATATCTCCTGCATTTATTATTTCCTGATTGTATCCTGTAGTCTGAGAAAGTTTAACGGGCACAATTTGATTGGTCGTATTTGTTTTATAAGCTGCCACATCAATACCCACTCTTCTTTTCAGAAAATACATTTCAAGACCACCTTCAATACTCGCTGTACGCTCAGGTTTCAAATCCGCATTCTTCTTTGAACTGGAAACACCAAATAACGATGTGTTAAACGGAGTAATTACCGTATAGGTATCGTTCAACTGATCAAACGGAGCACTGTTTCCCACTTGGGCATAACTTAAACGCACTTTCCCTAAATCAAGCCAGTCTTGTTTAACCAGAGTTGAGAAAAGGAAACTACCTGCAGCAGAAAAGTATGGATATGTACTGTGTGCAGCCGGCAATGTTGAAGAATGATCCTCACGGAATGTTCCATCTAAAAACAACAGATCTTTATAACCGAAAGAAGCACTGGCATAATAACCATCAACTCCTATTTTTTCAGCTGTTTCAATAGGGAATGGCAGTGGACCTGCACTATTTTGAAGTGAATAGATACCCGGGCTAACCAATCCACCATTTGTAGAAGCAGCAATAGTATTGTTATAATTCCGACGTATATTAGCACCTAAAATTCCGGTGAAATTTAAATCCTCTGTAATGTTCTTCTTGAAATTAGCCATGAAATCATAGTTAAACTCACTGAAGTTTATGTTTTTTCTGTAATAACCCGATTCCTGATCGGTTCTATCAAGTCCAAAAGTAGTTGGCACACTCCCAACAGCTCTACGTTCTTCCATAAACTGATTATACGAATCCATAGAAACACGTCCCATGACACTTACCCAATCAGCAATTTTATAGTTCAGGGTAAAATTAGCCGTGTAACGATCCCTTGAATCCGTTTCATAATTCTGATAACGTGTCCAGTATGGATTATCCCAATAAATTGGTTTCAAATCGGTGATAGAAGTAAGAGCCGGATTCCAGGAAATATTACTTTTAGTGCTTAGATAAGCTGATTTTTGTTCCTGGTAATCAACGTTTGTTTCCATCCACTGACGCATAGAAGTCAGGATATTATCATTATATCCGGTTGAATTTCTACCTGTCGACTGTTGTCTTGAAAAATTACCCGTGGCAGACGCAGTCAATTTATCGGTAACATTCCACACTCCATTCAATCCAAATGTATTTTTGGTTAAATCGCTGTTAGGCATCAATCCTTTTTGGTTATAATTGGTGTACGACAACCTGTAAGATCCTTTATCGGAGGCATTGTCGATTGCGATTGTTGTATTGTAAGTAACCGGATTTTCAAAAAAGGTGATCGGACCATTTTGAGCAGCTACCCAAGGTGTTGCCTTTTTATAATTTGGCAAACCCGGATATAATGAATTCCATTGATATACCAGTCTAGTTGGATCAAATTTAGCTCCAAAAGAAGCATCTTCGGTAGTAGGAACAACTTCATAATCGGATGCAGTTGGTTTTCCGGTAATATCGCTGATTCCATCTCCGTTTATATCATTAGAGTTAAAATAGCCATCCCCATCAACCCCATAATAAGCTCCATATCCGGCACCATACTTTTTTTGGTAAGTGGGGAAAGTACTCTTATCAACAAAGCCAACTGTAGCACCTGTACTTACAGAAACACCTAATCCTTTGGATTTTTTTGATGATCCCTTTTTAGTAGAGATCATGATAACCCCATTTGCCGCACGAGAGCCATAAAGAGCAGTAGCTGCAGCGCCTTTCAACACATTGACGGATTCAATATCATCCGGGTTAATATCCGAAGCAGCATTTCCATAATCATACCCAACTGATCCGGTTGACTGTGAACCACTTGCTGAAGCTGCTACATAATTGAAATTTTCATTACTGATTGGAACACCATCAACAACAAATAACACCTGGTTATTTCCGGTTAGCGATTTACTCCCGCGCATCACGATGTTGGTAGAACCACCCATATTGGTATTCTTCTTAACCTGTACTCCCGAAATTTTCCCTGAAAGGGAGTTTAGGAAGTTATCTGATTTTACTGTTGACAATTCATCACCTGACAAATCCTGTGTTGCATACCCAAGGGCTTTTTTATGTCGCGAAATACCCATAGCTGTTACAACTACTTCATTGAACAAATTATCTTCAGTTGCCAAAGTAATTACCATATCTTTCTTTGCCTCAACCTGGAGAGTTTTCATACCTACGTATGAAACCACTAAATCTTTTGCACTTCCCGGCAAAGAGATTTTAAATACGCCTTCCGTATTAGTAATTGTACCGACCGTGGTGCCTCTTACCAATATCGTTGCGCCAATAATAGGTTGCCCATCATCCGCAGAAATCACTTTCCCCGAAACAGATTTTGATTGAGCATTAACCAAACCCAAACCTACCAGAAACAGGCAGGCCATTAAGAACGTTAGTTTTCTCATAAATTCTACAATTTGTTTTTAATCTTCTTTAATTTGCGTTTCCTTTATTTTACAAGCGTGCAAAATTACAGCATTATTTGATAGGAAACAAGCATTTTTGTTGACATAATGCAATATTATACGAAATATAGCTATCATATTGCTACTTATTTGACGTTTTTTGAAGATTTATTCAACTTTAAGATACATTTTTTAATAAAAATAGAATTTCATACGTCACTGAGAACAAAAGACATATCTTCTTTAAAATAAAAACAGTAAAATAATTTCATGTTTTATTTAATTAATTGTAACATATTATAGATTACCATAAAATAAAATCAA
>Ga0302210_10000328_pt1 | contig 22261 bp, 17 predicted proteins | sample II_Fen_E3_2_FD_198793 | JGI IMG/M metagenome (GOLD analysis project Ga0302210, IMG submission 198793) | Peat permafrost microbial communities from Stordalen Mire near Abisko, Sweden - II_Fen_E3_2 | ecosystem: Environmental > Terrestrial > Soil > Wetlands > Permafrost | place: Sweden: Abisko... | reverse complement strand
TATGTCTTCCATCACTTTACGTTCCATATGGAACTTAGCTTTAGCTTGTTCAAGTAAAAATTCAGCATCACTGGGGTTAATGACAACAACACCGTCTTCATCACCAACTAAAATATCACCAGGATGTACAACTACGCCCCCGCAAGCGACAGGTACGTTGATTTCACCTGGTCCATCTTTATAAGGTCCAGCCGGTGTAACACCTGCTGCATAGACAGGTAATTTCAGCTTTTTTAACGCAGCTATATCACGGATAGCTCCATCAATAATAATGCCACCAATGCCTCTTTTTTTTGCCCATAAAGCCATTAATTCTCCCATAATCGAATTCGTCAAATCGCCTTGAGCATCTACTACTATGATGTCCCCTGGCTGAGCCAGATCCAAGGCTCTGTGCAACATAAGATTATCCCCGGGGCGCGACTTTACAGTAAAAGCAGGTCCCAATAATGGTACATCATTGATTGGGCGGATTTTGGCATTCATGCACGACATGCGGTTCATGTTGTCGGCTATATTGGCTACAGGAATTCCCGCAAAACCCTCAATCAAAGTTTGAGGCGGACGATTGACATGTGAAAAAATACGTAAACCTACATTTGACATAATTCCTCGCTCCATTCGTATAATGATTTATTTAAGCATTTCACTATTACAAAACATTCAAGATCAAATCTTGAATCTAGAAACTATTTCCTGCAAAGATCCCGCCATTTTAGCCAGATCCATACTAGCAGAAGCAATGCCTTCAATAGATGCAGATTGTTCCTCACTAGAGGCAGATACTGTTTGTGTCTGACCAGCAGTCGTTTTACTTATCTGGGCGATACCTTTAACCGAAACTACGATTTGCTGATTATCACTTGCCATATGCTCAATAGCTGCAGAAATATCTCGAATTTGTTCAGACACATGTTCAACATGCGAAGTAATTTCAGCAAAGGATTGTCCTGCCGTATTAACAACCTGAGTACCTTTTTTTGCCTCAATCGTCCCTTCACGCATAGCCATTACGGCCTGTTCAGTATCGTCTTGAATTTCTCCGATTAAGACAGCAATCTCTTTAGCCGATTCTTGCGATTGCTCTGCTAGTTTTCTAACCTCTTCCGCAACCACTGCAAAGCCACGCCCCTGTTCTCCCGCCCGGGCTGCCTCAATCGCAGCGTTTAAAGCCAATAAATTCGTTTGCCCGGCAATCCCTGCAATCGTATCAATTATTTGTCCAATTTCTTTTGACCGTTCACCCAGTTTAGCCACTACTTGTGCCGAATGCGTTACAGACGCTTCAATATTAGCCATCTGATTCGTAGCTTCCTGCACAGCCTTCCTTCCAACTTGAGCTGTACTAGAAGTTTTTTCCGCTGCAGCAGAAACATTACTGGTATTTGCAACAATTTGTTGAAGTTCCGCTGACAGTTGTTCAACAATATTCATTGTTTCATCTACCGCTTGCGTTTGATTCGCTGATCCACTAGCTACATCATCTATTACAACAGCTACCTGGTTTGCAACCTGCGTCAATTGTTCAGTATTTGCTGTAAGTTCTTCTGAAGACGCTAAAACAATTTCGCTCGATTCTTGAACCTTAACAATCATTTGTCTGAAGTTCTCTATTGCTGTTGACACCGCTCGAGCCAATATTCCAATTTCATCACTTGCTGAGGAATGAATATCAACCGTTAAGTCTCCTTCACCAAATTTTATAACCTCTTTACCGATTTTCTCCAATGGACATAACAGCTTATAGAGCATTCTCCATGCAATGAATCCAATGAGGATAAGACCTCCAATAAGGAAAGAAATCATCCACAGAATGCTTTCATGGAATGCACCTTGAAACTCACTATTAGGTAAACTGGCAATAACTAACCACTCAGTCTTAGGTATCGGTACCGACAACGCCAGCGATTCCCTCCCTGCAAAATCCAAATAGGGTATCAATGTCCCAGGATTTTCTTCAAAAGAGTGAAGTATCTCAGCAGAAACTTTTTTTTGTTCCTTGAGAAGGTCTCTATTCGAATGCGCTATCACCGATCCATCTCTTGCAACGATAGCAGTGACACCTGTCGATCCAACTTTAATTTGTGTCAAAAAATTCTGCAAGGTTTCTAAATCAACCGATTGACAAACCATCCCTACCATACTTCCATCCAAAGCTTTAACTGGCTGTGTAACAACAACTGACGGAACCCCTGTTGCTCTGTTTATTATCACATCACTAATATGCGACTGTTGATCATTCATAGTATCTTTATAAAAGCCGCGATCCGACAAACTAGCACCAATGGCTTTAGCATCATAAGGGGCTGTAGCAACCCTCATTCCTGCCGAATTAATAAAAACCAAATGATCGGCTCCCCAAGTAGTGGAAAAATATGTATTGATTTTCGTTTGTATTTTGGAAGAATCGCCTGACATCAAATCAGCGTCTACACCAAAAAACTTACCACCTTTGGCAAACGAATTAAATAAGTCATCAATCTCACCTGCCAATTGAACCGCCTGCCCATTCATATTTACTTGTGTACTGCTAAATGTATTTTTATAAAGAACGAATAACCCTGATCCACCAACTATTAGTCCTGTTAATAGAAGGGCTATTATCAATAGTGCGAGCGCTTTGGTTTTAATCGTCATGTCCACTCTCCCTAGTATAAGATATTCTCTGAGAACATTTATGGCAAAACTCCCTATAATAAATAAAACCCAGCCCCATAGCTGGATTTATGAGGCGTCTGGTTGACAACACCAAACGACAGCTGGCAATCATAGGTTTCTTACCCTTAGACCCTTAGCTTTGCGTCCTTACCTTTCAATAAGTTTGCTAAATATTAAATTTCATAGCTGACTGCAAAACACGCCGTGGTTTTAACTTAATACGAATCATCCTTCATTTAAATCACACAACCCCTTTCGGAGTATATCGTCTTTCATTACTGTCAGTTTTGGCAAGCTATGATATTAATTTTAGATTATCATAAAAAAAGGACAAGTATATTAAGATTAAATTAGGATTTAGTTAAAAATAAAATACAAAAAAACTTCTGCGTATTATTATCTAATTTAAGGTTAAATAAAAAATGGTTCGATAATAGATGTTGAGGTCAGCAAAAAAACAAATTGCTTATTCCAACGTTTATTATCGAACCTGATTGAGCACTTAAATACATCTTTACTTCTCCAACATATAATGCAGCAAATAACCCTAGTTTTACATGTTTCATTCTTTTACTATCGCTTCACGCAATGCAACGACGTGTTTCGCAAGATATTTCATGCAATCGAGGTCGTAGATACTGCCATCTACATCTATGGTATCGACTGTTTTCAACAATAAAGATTGGCTTGGGGTAGCGGTCATAGAGTTCATTGCAGGTATATCGGAAACCAATCGGATCAATAGCCCATCCCCAGTCAGATTTTCCAAGATAATGACTATCAATACCGGCACGGCCACTCGTATACTCGAAAGTTTGACACTTATATAAATGAAAGTTTTAAGTTTACTAAAAGCAGAAACATTACTCAAAAACGAAAAAAAAAGCGATTCACCAGAAAAATCTACCGTCAAATAATTTTTCGATAATGATCTTTCTTTCGTCCATAGGAACTTTCATTTCCATTTCTTTAATAATTTCTTGTTTGTCCATATATTCACTTGACATATTTATGTATGCTTTATCATTGTCTGCATCGAATCTTAAAATTCGCTCTTTACCTTTTTCAAGCTGCCATGTTCCCCATTTTGGCAAACCAATATGATTAGGACTTCCTGTATAAAGAAAATTTGTGATATAAGCCATCATATCATTTCTCAATTCTGTTCTTCCTTGTCGATTTTTCTCCGTATAATACGCATTAGGGTAAACTTTATTCAACCAAAAATCATCCCGCCCCGTTAAGAAATCGATATCACTACCATGCCATGCATTCAACAAAGAAGCAAATTTAGGATCAAATATTCCCGGTCGCATTCCCCAAGCAAAACGGTATGCAAAAACCTGGCTTTGCTTGCCATCTTTTACTAAGAGATCCGCGACCTTTTCAGCATTAAACCCTGCATAAATTTTACTACCAAAATAAACAGCATCCTCATACACTTTTCGTTGTTGTTCTTGCTGTAAAATACTTAAATCAAATATTGATTTCCCCAAATATGGGTCCGTGGCAGCAAAAAGAGCAAATTCATTTGCCGTACTGCCAAGAATAACTGGTACCTTATTATATTCCCCTTTTTTAATTACATCAAACCCTTCACGTGGAATAACATATCCATCTTTATAGAGCTGAGGAAACGGTGCCATTTTAATAGCTACTGCACCATAAGCATTGACAAAATCCTTTACATCTTTTGACCTTAAGTATTTTGCCACTTCTTCATTGGACTTTTCCGCAAGCCACTTTTGCGCCATTTCATCATTAGAAGCAAGCCCATCTTTTTCAAGAAGCTGCATTATTTTTTGTTTTGAAAACTCCTGTCCCTGTTCTGGTTCAGTCAAAGTCATGCCGCCACTCATAATAATAGCCTTATGAAAAAGCCCTTTTGATAAAGGTGAAATCAACGCTGCTAAAACATCTCTTGCACCTGCAGACTGCCCGCCCAGTGTAACATTATTGGCATCGCCGCCAAAACTGTCGATATCTTTTTGTACCCATTCCAACGCTTTAAAGGCATCTAATAATCCATAATTTCCCGAATCATCCAACTTATTCCCCGTTTTTAGTGCATTGCTAGAAAAATAACCCATGGCACCTAAACGATAATTCACGGAAATGATGACACTATTTGTTTGTTCTGCCATGCGATCACCTTGAAACCATTCTCCAGAACCAGTTATATTCCCACCTCCATGAAGAAATACAAATACCGGTAATTTTTCCTGTTTGGTGTTTGGGCGCCAAATATTTAAATACAGGCAGTCTTCGCTACCAACAACATTTTTTCCGCCTAATTGTGCACTTATATTAGGGAACTCTTTGGTTGCTAAAACACCATTCCACTTGGCCGGCTCCTTGGGTGCATGCCATCTGAGTTCACCAACCGGAGGCTGTGCATAAGGAATTCCTAACCAAGCTAAAGAATTCGTACCATCAACTTTTTTCCCCTCTATCATTCCATATTTTGTATTTTGTAATTCTGTATCTTGATACATATATTTATTAGATGATACTGCCGCAGAAAAAGTTTGCTGACAGCCAAAAGCAAAAAAACTAAAAACTATCATTATTACACAAAGAATATGTTTACTTTTTTTTACATTTTTCATACAATTACTCCTTAACTTTTGCAGTTCACATGAATCATCGTTATTTTATTTTCTGTGTAAATGGTACTGCTTCTAAAAAAAATTAAAGAGAAAACCGCCACCTCATAGTAACGGTTTTCTGTATTTTAGAACATGCAGCCAGTCATTAACCAGACACCCTGCCTGTACTTCCCAAAACAAAAGCCATCTCCTAAGAGTTCTTTTTCTGTTCAAACAACCAGTTTCTCATTTCAGAATTTTGGAAAGCTAACACCCATGAAAAATGTTCGAATGGCTTAATGTATAAACCAGCTGGATATTCCGTATAAATAGGCTTGCCTTTATGACCTTGCAAGGCTTTTACCATATCCTGGGTATAACGTACCGGCACAATCGGATCATTTACTGCATGAAATGTCCAAATTGGCTTTTTAGCGATTTTATAAGCCTGTTCTAAATCTCCTCCACCACAAACCGGAACCATTGCGGCAAATAAGTATGGATATTTCTCATTTAAATTCCATGTACCAAAACCACCGATGGATAATCCTGTCGAATAAAGTCTTTTATTATCCAAGTTATATTTTGCTTGTAATTCATGGATAATATTTACAACCATCTGCAATTCATCGGTGAATTCAGCATGTTTTGCAAAACGCACTGCCGGATCATAAGAACTACTATCAATATGTATCCATCCGCCATCTTTCGGTGACTGCGGTGCTAATACAAAAGTAGGATGCTTCGTTTGTTCTTCTGGTTTCGCCCAAATCGTAGCACCTTGATTAGCCATTACTTGTGCTTCATTATCTGTTCCTCGTTCGCCAGACCCATGTAAAAAAAGTACCAACGGATATGATTTTTTGGGATTATATTGATCCGGTACAAACAAACGATATGGCATAATTTTACCGGTAGTTGGATCAGTATAAGTAAACTTTAAAAATTTATCAGCAATCGGTTTTATATCTTCACGTTGAATGACAATTGTATACGTTTTTGAGACTCCCTCTTTAGCTGTATCCACAATCTGAATCGTATTTTTTCCTACTGCCAAAGCAACATTTTGCTCAGCACCAAAACCTACCGCTTTATCATTAATGGTTACGATACTTGCCGTAGACGAAGCTAACGTTCGTACGACAACATTACTGATATCGCTATTCACATTTGCAGTATATTCAGTAATATCAGAACGAAATCCCGGTTTCAACTCAATTTCACCTGTAGTCATTAACGTTATATTACCAATTGTTGCATCCGTATTTGCTTCAGCAAAAACGAAATTCGTTGCAAAAATTATAATGAAATTAAAGACCAATAAAACGACTATTTTATATTTTGAAAACACCTAAAATCTCTCCTTTTTTTATTCAACATATTAAACCATATTATTTAATATTTTTTGATGCTCATCCTTGGCAATTCCTTAAACTTTGATTATTTTTAGTCTCGATTTTAGGGAATAAAAAAAACGAAAAAGAACAAATTTTCATTGTTTTTTCGTTTTACTTTAAACTATTTTTCATTTTTCAACACTCCTTCAAAAATTTTATTTTCGAAGGTTTAGCCATCTTAATGTCACTATCCAACATTCATATTATTATAATCATACTAATATGAATTATAGAATTTGTCAACCATTCTGAAAATTTTATCAATTTGCATATTCCGTTCACTTTAGCAACGATAATAATGGTAGTAAAATCTAAAGCACCCTTATGGATGTCACCGAGAATCGTGATTTTCTCAAATATTCGACATATGTAGCTTTTGCTTTTCGTCTATAAAACATATGCCCCTTTTGTTAGACCGTTTTATTATTTAACAATCTATCAAAAGGGGCATTTCAATATATATTTCATTATCCATTTTCAATTTAGTTATAATACAATCACGATTCGCTATAAGGAACAATACTTCCATTATATTTTCCTTTTGAAGACGATAAAAAAATTCAGATACAAGTTAACCTAATTCCATCTGAGGAACGGACTCTTGGAACCCTTTTGTAACAAGAAATAGATAGGAAAAACCAATTGCCAACCATGCAAAACCAACTACATGGGCTTCGATATCGAGACTGATAAAAATACTCATCGTAACAGCAAGACCAATCAACGGCAGAAATAAATATTTCCAAAAAGATTCTGTCGGTTTTTCAAGGCGCAATTTTTCATCTTTGATATAAAAACTCCAAATAATTGAAAAGTTTAGCATAATAAAACCAACCAATGCGCCAAAGCTAACAATTGTAGCAATCATATCAAGAGAGCAAAATAGCGAAATTGGAGTAATGACAATCCCTACAAAAATGATTGATACATACGGTGTATGAAATTTGGAACTAACATTTCCCAGTGCCTTTGGTAATACGCCATCACGCCCCATGGCAAATAATACTCTAGCTACGGCCGCATGGGATGTCTGACAAGTTGCCAGACCAAAAGACGTAATTAATATAATCGTAGTAAATAATGTAAGCCAAGGTCCGCCAACGAAATTAACGATATCAATAAAAGCTGTATCTGGATTTAAAGATTGATAATCAGGGTATGCCATCCCTGCAAGAAATGTAGTCAAAAAAAAGATGATACCACTGATTAAAATAGACCAAATAATGGCACGACCAACTGTTTTTTCTGGCTGAACGGCTTCCTCCGCTAATGTACTGATAGCATCAAAACCAAGATAACTCAAAATTACAATTCCCGTCGCCTGCAAAACACCCGAAAATTCAAACCCCTGCGGATTATAAAGTGAAATCGTATTAAAGTGAATCGTACTATCCAACAACATCCGAACCGTACATATGACAAAAGCAATAAGAATTAAGATCTGCAGTGCAAATAATACCCAGCTGCATTTGGACAACCATTCAATCCCCAATATGTTTGTAACCGTACTAAACAAAATAAAAACCAGTGACCAAGCCCAAGTTGGTATACCCGGAATCATTGAGTTTCCAAACGAACTGCCTATAATAACAACCGTTGCCGGCATAAAAAAATAATCCAGCAAAATTGACCAACCCGTTAAAAATCCCAGATGGGGAGAAAGACTTTTTTGTACATACACATAAACGGAACCTGCAAATGGATATTTCTTTGCCATAATCCGATAACTTAATCCGGTAAATAACATCGCAATCATTCCGATCAAGTAGCAAAGAGCTACCATCCCGCTTGATGGACCAAGATATGTTCCATACATGGCTGCCGGTGCCAAAGGTATCATGAATACTAAACCATAGATAACCATATCTTTCGTATTTAACGTGCCTTTTAATGTTGCTTGTGTTGTCATAAATATCCTCCTTACGATTTTAAAAAAACCAACAATGTTTAACATAATTGAACAACTTCTTTTGCTTAGAACCCTACATTGAGAATATTTCAAACTTCATTGCCATAAAGATTTCATGCTAGCTCTGGTGTTTCCCAAAGATTGAGTTTAGTCCCAATTCCTTTTTCCAACGCATTCCGATAGCAAATTGTTCCCCAAGCTACATCTTCCACTGGCATACCGCCAATTGAGTAAATGATAATCTCATCTTTTTTACGATGTACAGGCACCTTCCCCACTAACATGTCGCCAAGATCATCCACCTGGTCTTTTTTCATTTTTCCTTCGTAAATCAAATCCATACAATGCACTGCAGGAATTGGTACAACATTATAGGCAGGATAAGCAAACTCTTCTGCCCACGATTCATATAAATGAATATTATCCGCCACACATCTAGCTCTATTTAAAATAAAATCATCATCAAATCGTGCTGCTGCCGGACACAGAAAGATCGCACCTTTTTCGATCCATTCCTCTTTCACATATGGATAATCAGCGGGGTCGCCAGTAGGACTTGATGTGCAAATACAAATAACATCACTGCCGCGAACTGCATTTTCAACGGAATCTACGATTTTAAAATTTTCAATTTGAGGGTACTCTTTGCGAAGATGTTCAATGAAGTTATGAACCGATTTTTCACCGCGTCCTTTAATTTTGACAGTTTTGACTGCAGGACGAACTGCCATAATTGCAGCAAATGCTGTTTTACTCATAACGCCGGGACCTACTACACCGACCGTCTTCGTATCTTCTTTCGCAAAATATTTGACACCAACACCAGGTACAGCTCCCGTGCGATAGGCACTCAAGACATTTGCTGACATGTATGCAAGTGGCGCTCCCGTATCTTTATCATTGAGTGTGAGCATCAGAATCGAACGGGGAAGACCTTTCTTTTTGTTTTCTACATTCGATCCATACCATTTCACACCTGCCATATCGAATATCCCGCCAAGATAAGCAGGCATTGCCATAAATCTTCGATCCGGTCCATCCGTTGGCATATTCGGAAATGGAGAACTTTCTGGAAAGGTCATCATAACACCATGAGAGTTGCCATTTTCTCCTCCCATGCGATAATCTCCAGCCTTCATAAGTTTAAACATCTCTTCCATCGCTTCTATACAGCCTGACATGTCTTTCACACCAGCGGTTATCATATCCTGTTCACTTAAATAAATAAAATCTGTCATCGTGTTGCACATATTACAAATCCTCCTTTTTTTAGCTAAAAAAAGAAGCCACAACATCTTATAATAAGATATTATGGCTTCTCTGCCTAACTTCTATATGAGTCATATTATACGCTTAGCAACTACTATATCATTGTATAAAACGGAACTATAACAACGTATCTTTATTTTCACTCACAATGCGATTTTCATACGTTATTACACGAGCATTGTAGTTAACTTCTTGAATCATACGAAAATAACGAGTAGGTGTCATATTGGTATATTTACTAAATTCTTTAATCAAATACGCTTGATCAAAATAACCGTAATCCACCGCTAATTTTGCAATAGATTCACCATTTGTGCAATGAAGCTGCGTCAAAAAACGTTGAAATTTAATAATTAAACAGAATTTTTTAGGATTCATTCCCAATTCTGCATGAAATAACTTATTGATATAACGAGCTGTATAGCCTGAACGTTCTTCTATATCCTTAATACGAATTTCACCATGACTGCCATAAATCATCGTTTCAACCGCCTTAAGAATGATTTGTACACCCCCTAAAGCTGTTTTTTCCGAATAGGTTTTCATATATTCTTCCATAAAAATATCAATACGCTCAGCAAAAGTTTTTGCTTCTGACATAGCATTCAGTAAATCAATAGATTTTGAGATCTCACCGAATGGTATTTGGCGATCAACAAAATCTGTTAATTTACCAACAATAAAAGGAGGACAAAATCCTGGGAAAAATCGCACACCAAAACAGGTCTTTGATTTTTGTCGTAAAATGACCTTATGCTGTAAAACAGTTCCACAAACATTTGCCTGCAAACTATTTTCCCCATATTCAAAAAGAATATCTAAGCAGCCATCCGGAACCACCGCTCTGCTCACTGTCATCGGATCTATTTCATAACTGTAAAAATGCGAAATACCATATTCCCCGAGTATATATTGATGAAAACTATCTGTTTCCATCACAAAATAGGGTTGAATTGTTTTGATAAAAGAAAGTTGTTTTCCCATGATCATTTTGTCTCCTTTCAAGTAAAATAAAAAGTACGCAAAGAGATTCCGTTGCCTCTTTGCGTACTTCACCATGCATTGTTATTGTAATATTGTAACGTTCAAATGTTTTTGTGTCAATGTATAGAAAAATACTCTGTCTCAAAGATTAAACTTTGGCTTTAAAACGATCATAACGAAACTCCGTAAGGTCAAGTTCTGTTGCCTCACCACTAGCCAGTTGTGATACTAGCAGGCCTACCGTTGGCGCTATCCCAAAACCATGACCAGTAAAGCCACAGGCAACAATCAATCCCGGAACCTCTTCAACTTGACTGATAACGGGTATACCATCTGCTGCAACATCCGCCCACCCAGCCCAGGTACGTACAATCTTTACATCTTCCAGTACCGGAAAATATTTCATAATGCCTCTACAGATACAAGGTGCCGTAATACTAGCCGTAATAGGCGTACCATTGTCTTTGTTCGTATCCTCAAAGCCAGATGCACCACCAAACACAAAAGAACCATGCTTAGACTGGTGTCCATAAAAATCTGCCATGGCCGTACCAAGCATTTGATCAAACATCTTGGGTTGTGCTTCCGTAACCAGAACTTCAAGCATCATTTGGCTCATTGGTATATCGATGCCGACACTTTCTAAAATTTTTCGACTTTCATAACCAGCGGCAACAATAATCGTATTCGCTTCATATACACCATTCTCCGTAATCACCTGCCGTACTCTACCTTTTATTTTGTGTATTTTAGATACAGTTTCTCCCGTAATAAAACGTGCACCAAATTGTCTAGCTTTTCGGTAAAAAGCAAGTGTTGTCAGCAGTGGATTCGCATGTCCATCTGTTGGACACCAGCTTGCTCCAATAACTTCATCAGAAAGAGATGGGCAAATTGCTTTAGCCGCTTTTGCATCAATCATTTGGACATCAAGCCCCGAAGCCACCCCTCGATCTGTCAAGTTTTGCAATATTTTAATATGCTGTTCCGTTTTTCCAAGTCTCAAATTACCAGCTTGCACATATTCCACATCAAGATTGAGTTCTTTAGACAGATTGGGCCAAAGATGCTTTATACCATACATCACAAGAGGAAGTTCTCGCGGATCACGGCCTGACTGGCGAACCCCGCCGCCATTACGACTCGATCCACCATCACCAATGTTAGCGCTTTTTTCTAACACGATAACATCAATTCCTCTTAAGGCTAGATAATACGCAGTAGCTGCACCCATGATGCCACCACCAATAATAATAGTATCTGCAGATTCATGCATGCGTTTCCTCCTCCTGTTCATTGCCAAATATCTTCATTTCAATGGGGCGCATGGGTGCCCTTGAAAAAACTGGTTCCAATAATGAAGTAGATATCCCAAGTTCTCTCGCAACAATTCCTTTAACAAGTTTGCCACAGGTCTGCCCCTGACAAAGACCCATTCCCGTACGCAAATACCGTCTGATTTCGGTCAAAGTAAACATCCCGTCATGGACAGCCCGCCGAATTTCACCCTTTGTAATTTCCTCACAACGACAAATTAATATATCATCATCTACCGCTGGCATAAAAGTTCCTAGATCACGCGAACGATCATTAATCTTGTGCATGGCAACTGCCCCCTTTAAAGAATCTTGCCTTCATTGCCATTTCAACCGGCACCTTGATAGTCAATAAATTCGTATGATCAAAAGCTGGTGAAAATTTTACACTGACTACTTCGGATTGGCAAACGTTCACGCCGCCGCGATCTAAAGCCCAGCCAATATCCCCTTTTGATGGAAGCGGTAAAAATTCATAAGGAAGCGTAATACTTGCATAACCGTCTTGGTACTCTTCATTGACAAGAAAAATTGCCTGTCCAGAGCAAGCTGCCACACATAACCCACAACCACTGCAAATTTTATGTTTATCAACAACTGGTAAGGATGTAATCCGCTGCCCAATTTTTATACAATGTCGCGGACATGCATCCTGACAAGGATTGCATGGTATATTTTGTAAACATTCAATCACGGCATGCACCCCGACCTGTTTCGTTACTCCCGGATATTTTTCAGCTTCCGCTTCTGTACAAAAGCCTTTGTACAAAAGATTCATAGAAGTATCATACCCTTCTTCTGTTTTTTCTAGAATTTTCCCGCGATTTTCCAATGCAAACATCCCTTGACGCAGTTTGTCTAACGCACTTTCCAGCTGTTCAACTTTATCTGTCAATTCCTTTTTATTAATAAACCCTAAATATTCAGCCACAGCAACACCTGCAATGCGACCTTCAATCATAGCTGAGCTTGCTTCCTCGACTCCAGATACATCCCCAGCAACAAAAACGCCCTCAATCGAGGTTTCTCCATACGCATTACAAATCGGCACGCATCCACCCTTTTGCGGATTTTCCTCCATCTGTGCACCTGCCATATTAAGCAGTTGTGCCATGGGCGAAAGTCCAACAGCCATACAAATCGTATCTACAGCAAAATGTTTTTCTGTTCCAGGAATGATGTTCCAACTTTTATCTACTTCACCAATTCTGACACCGGTCACATGGTCAATTCCTTCGGCTTCAATAATCGTATGTGATAAGTAAAAAGGCACACCCATACGAGCAAGTTTCGCCGCATGGACACCATAACCTCCTATTTTAGAGCCGGCATCAACTAGCGCTGCTACCTCACAACCTGCTTGCAGCAATTGATAACTCACCACAAGTCCGACATTGCCAGTGCCCAACATCAAAACTTTATTGCCAGGTTTTATGCCATGCAAATTCATCATTGTTTGTGCTGCTCCAGCTCCTAACACACCTGGCAATGTCCAGCCAGCAAAGGGAACTGTATTTTCAGCTGCACCAGTCGCGACTATAACAGAATCCGCTTTGTAATGATAAATAGCATCCCGTATTTTTACCGTAACTTCTTTATCTTGAAAAAGTCCAGCTACCGTCGCATTTAAAACAACCTCTACACCAACCTTATTGGCTTCTTCCAAAAGCTCATACCCAATACGAAAACCACGAACTTTTGCTTTATGCTCTTTCGAGCCAAAAAATTTGTGAACCTGCTTAAATAACTGTCCACCAGGGTTTGTATTTTCATCAAACACAGTTACCTTCAATCCGCATTTTGCAGCTTCTATCGCAGCCGAAAGACCTGAAGGACCTGCTCCGACAATAATTAAATCATATCGTTTCATTCCATCCCCTCCGCCTTTTTTACAAATTTTGCTGAAGTACCGTATTGTGTCTGAACATGCATACCTGCACTCAAAGGTGTTATACAGGTTCTAATGTTGGGTTTTCCATCTATAACCATAACACAATCTGTACAGCGTCCAATCGCACAAAATACACCGCGCGGCGCCAATCGTTTTTGCGTATGTCTATGAACCATAACGCCAGCAGCCCGAAGAGCCACTGCAACAGGTTCGCCTTCATAACCCTCAAGTTCTTTATCATCATAATAGAACGTTACAATCGGACCTTTTTGTATTTTTCCCAAGATTGGATGTTCTTTTATTCTCATATTCATAACGTTCTCTCCTATCTCATGCAAAAAAATTCTTTATTAATTTTATTGAAATAAAATCGTTTCACGACTCACAATAGCATCTAATTCTATTTCAATTAATTGACTTGGTCGATTGAGTTCGGCAATTCCTACCATCGTAAAAAGCGGCTTTATCTCTTTGAAAAATTCTGTGTATGCTTTACCAAATTCTGCTGCTCGCTTCATGTCCGTAACATAAGCCTTTACACGAATAACATCAGCAGGCACACCTCCAGCTTTTGCTAAGCAATCCATTAATTTCGCAAAAATATACTTTGCCTGTGCATAGGCATCATTTTCACCATATACTGTACCATCTGGCTGTACCGAAGTAGTCCCACCGACAAAAATAAATGGACCAACTACAACAATGCGGCTATAACCAGCCTTTTCTTCCAACGGTGCACCAGAAGAATAATTTTTTCTTTCCCATCGCATCATAATTCCTCCAATTTTTTTGTTTTTAAACGTTTAATATTATTACAATAAAGTATAAAAACAAATGAAGCTAGCAACTTATCTATTAATGCAATAGTTAAGCAGCTGGCTTCATTGCCCGATAAAATATTTCTTTGTAATATCTTCTAACTTTTAACAGCTTAATTGTACTATTGTGCCGTCTATACGTATTGTAAAAAACAGAACAAGTACTGCTATGCTGCTCAAAAAAAATGGTATGACCTTCAGCGTGTAATTCCCGAAATCTAATAAACTCATATAATATCTTCCGCGCAAAACTATGGCGGGTTCGACACTTATCGCGATCTTAACAGAACTTAATGATGCTGCTCCTGTAACGACAATAGATAAAAGTACAGAAAAAATTGCAATCAACCATAAAAACTCAATAGTTCGACCAAAGACTTCTATACTGACTACCTGCGCAAATGCAAACCCTAATCCCATTCCTAATAATCTTCCCAAAGCCCCTAAAACACAGCCTTCACCGAGAAAATCAAAAATAATACTTTTATTATCGGCACCTAAAGCTTTTTTCAAGCCTATTTCTTTTCTACGCTCTGTTACAACAGCCATCATCATTGCTGCCACACAAATCAAAGTCAATAAAAGAACTACAATCGTTGCTATCAAATTTCGCACGACTTCCTCGATCTGAAAAGCAATAGAACTCACGTAAGATTTACCATAGTATCTCCCGTTGGCAAAGACAATGTATAATCAAACCACGAACCAATCACCGTTATATATACTTTTTATAAATTTAATCGAACGTGCTATTCCTTAATTTTTAAGTATAAAGATAATACCCAAATTGCTAATAATATATATAAAAAAGGTACCCTATAGGCGATACTTTTTGCATGTATCTTCTATAGAGCACCCTTTTCTTTAAGTAATTAGGCTTCTTGTGAGTAGACGTTTATTTTTCCGCAGCTTCTTGCGCTGCAATGAGATCTTCTAATTCTTCTTTTTGACGCTGTAACTCTGCTAAAGAAATTGCAGCTGGACCTTGTGGTAATGCAGCCACTTGTTGTTGTTGCTGCTCAAGTAATTTGTAACCAAATACTCCTGCAACAGCACCAACGGCTAACCCAATCCAAAAATCAGATTTTGAAAACATGAAAATCACCTCCTTCGGTATGATCTTTGATATATATTTTTCTCTGGCATTAAAATCCTCGAGCTGTTTATGACCACGCCAATCGTGGCGGCATTATGTACAATCGCCGCAACAAGAGGAGTAATTCTGCCAAGAGCTCCTAAGAGCATTGCAATGGTATTAATGGTAATAGTAGCTGTAAAATTCTGTCGAATTAACTGCATCGTTTGTTGTCCAAGCTCAACCACTTCTGGAAGTTTTAGTGGATCATCTGAATTTATCGTTACATCCGATGACTCCACAGCGATATCGGTTCGTCTTCCACCCATAGCAACTCCAATATCCGCAAAAGCAAGAGCTGGCGCATCGTTAATGCCATCACCGACCATTAATACATGTCCACGATGCTGAAGTTTGCTCACAATATTTGCTTTATCAGCTGGCAATGCTTCTGCATAGTATTCATCAATATCCATCGCCGAGGCAACATGTTCTGCCACAACTTGCGAATCCCCTGTAATCATCACGACTTCATCAATTCCTTGACGACGCAATTGATTAATCGCCTTTTTAAAGGCTGGTCGAATTGGATCATGAATAGTGAGCAAGCCAAGTAATATGCCATCGCGTGCAATATATAACACATTTAATCCCGGTGTTGATTCAATATAAGTAAAAGTATCCAGTCCTGTAACATTTTCCTCTTTCATGAATTTTAAACTACCCACTAAAATAGTTCCACCAGAAAATTCCATCTGATTAGGAACCTGTGCTAACATACCACGGGCGATAATTGTTTCTGATGAAAGATGGTCTGGCGTTTCCCAACCTTGTTTTTCTACATATTGCTGAATAGCAATCGCCAATGGATGTGCAGAATGCATTTCTGCTGAAGCTGCTAAAAGCACGATTTCCTTTTCACTGACGTGGTCGAGCTTATTAATTGCTGTTATCTGTGGCTGTCCAACCGTGATCGTACCAGTTTTATCTAATACAATGGTGTCAATTCCAGCTAAGGTTTCAATATAATTTCCACCCTTAATCAGTATACCGCGTTTAGCAGCTTTACCAATTGCAGCTGAAATAGCTGTAGCCGTAGAAAGTTTTAAGCCACAAGAAAAATCAATAAACAGCATATTTAATACACGTTGCCAATCCCTTGTTGCACCATAAACAACTGCTGCTGATAAAAAGGAAATTGGAACTAACATATTTGCCATACGATCGGCAAAGTTTTGCACTGGGGCACGCCTCGTTTGTGCATCTTCTACCATATGAACAATACGCGCTAAAGATGTATCATCACCGACTTTTTCGACAAGAATTTCGAGATGTCCCCCCTGAATAACTGTACCCGCATAAACTGTAGCGTTTATGCGTTTTTCTACAGGAATTGATTCACCCGTAATTGAAGCTTGATCAACCGACGCATACCCATCAATTACTTTACCATCAACACAGATTTTCTCACCGAGATGAACCGCTATTTTATCACCAGGCTCGATTTGCTCAATACGAATCTTTCTTTCGTGTCCATTTTCTTCAATTTTCCAAACATATTGCTGATCTAAAGATAAAAGCGAAGAAATATGTTTTCTCGCTTTATCTGCGGCGAACATAGTAAGCATCTCAGCAAAATTAGATAAAGCCAGTAACGTCAAACTTGATTCTGGTTTTCCAGCTAAGATTGACGATATGACGGCTGTACTGGTCAAGGTATCAGCATTTGGCTGTCGTTCGTAAACAATGCTTTTTAATCCACTCGTGATAAGCTTACGAGCGATAAAAAGTACAAATACTTTTCTGGCAACATGCATGGCTAAAAATGTTGCAGGTGCTGTTTTGTGCAAAATTTGCATCACAGCAAACCCGGATAATGAAATGAGTGCATCCCGACGATACTCTGAAAAGGACATGTGTTCTTCCACAACTGCATTTTTTGAAGAATGATTTTGTGAATATACCGTTTTCACATGTTCGATGATACATTTTTGTATATTTTTTTGACTCGACTTTTTGTAATAAATTCTCAGCAAGTTTGAATGGGTAAATACAACGGCTAAAACTATAGGCAAAGTGCGAATTTTTGCTGCAAATAAAGCTTGCTTTGATCGATCAATCTTGTTTGCTAAACTGCAATCAATATAATCGTTTTTCATCGCAAACTACCACCTCTAAGCAGTGATAGCGCCCACCAAACCAGCTGCGGTCCGCTTGGCCTTTGTCCAAGAAGAAATATTTTTTTTAATCCATTTATTAATAAAGCCATTGAAATCATGGTTGGTAAATCGTATTTTTGTTGCGTTGCCTGACGAATTTTCTCATTTATTTTTTTGATGTAGTCCAAAAGGCGCATTCGATAATAAGCATATGGTGCAGTTGCATCTGGAAGGTTAGAAATATAAAGTACATTCTGTAAATGAACATCTACAGCCTTGTCATTACATGTAAAAGTCAACAAAATACTTCCAGTTACGGGATTACAATTTACCGATAGAATTCCCTGAATCGCTAACAATCGTTTCGTTATTTTTGCCGCGAGTATTGGATTTTCAACTAATTTTTTATAATAATACCGACGTCTGCCATCAATCGCATGAGCAAGTTGCAAAACTGGTTCTTTTTCTTTATTACATAACATTTGGTGAATTTGTTTACCTGCTGATAATCCAATTGCAAGTCCTGAAATATAAGACATAAATTGTCATCTCCTTGAATAATTCTTCAGTAGTAATTGATGGATCTTTAATAAATCAGAATTTTGAGAAACTAATGCCGGATCGTATTGCAATAAAATAGAACCGGTTAAAATATTTAATTTAAAATTATGGATTTCCCTAATTGTTTGCAAATGATTCGTGATTAAGACAGATATATCTGCGTTATTTACCAAATTGGGACAATGCAGCCGAAGCCTTCCAGGAATATAATGTACGATTGTCACATTACGCAAGATGACATCCATTTTACTAGTTGGTATACTGAATGAATTAAAAAAATTCAATGACAAACCCTCCTTACTGAGATTTTTTTGCATGATTTTACGATGTTTCATTAGATGCAATAAAGTAAGAGCAGTAAAGAGACTTCCCATTAAGGCATGGCTACGTTTATTAAAAAACAACAAAACTAAAGTTCCAGTAAACGAACTGAATAAAGGTATTACCAAATTTTTCATGCACTAACATCTCCTATTTTTACCCTCAAGTTATTTAATAATAATAATCACTATCATCTCCTAAGATTATACAATATTTGTATCATTGTTGTAAAGAATAAATTATCACATTATCTAATTATACAAACTTTATTTCTCCATCGCCTCTAAGAACCCTTCTTATTATTCAATGAAAGCCTATGGAACAAACATCATCTCGACTTTCGCATCAATGCAGTAGTGCCACCGTGCATCGCTAAGCTTTAGTGCTATATATTCTAAAAAATTCAGCAATTATTATTTCTGCTACCACTTCATCTTTAATTTTGACACATAACTTATTTCAATATCTGCCACAAAAAGCACCTCCTTGCATATCTAAAATATCATTTTAAAGCACACTTGAAGTCAAGTTATTTTAAAAGATATTCGTAAAATCAGTCTGATCAGAAAAGACTTAAAAGAAAAAATATTCATCTTAAGTAAGTACTAAAGAAAATAATTTTGGAGAAAAAGGTAATATTTCAAAGAGATTCCTTGAATCCTTTAGGTCTCCAACAATAGACAATTGTTATCATTTTTTATACAAAAAATGGGATACGCAATTTATTTTTTACGTACCCCAACATTTATTATAGAATCTTAAAAACCTACTATAGTTTTTAGACAACTTATTCTCAGATTTATATATGATCAATAGGTTGCAATTACAGTTACACCAGCATCAACCTTAGCAGTTTGTTTGAATACAATTTCTGTATATTTATCAAAGTTGGTAACAACCATAATAACTATTGGACTGAAGCCTGCCTTATTGATTTTATCAATATCAAATGTGATGAGTGGATCTCCCTCTTTTATCGTATCACCAGCTTGGACTAACATATCGAAACCTTCCCCTGCCATCTTTACTGTATCAATACCAATATGGATAAGCAATTCCATTCCACTATCCATCTTTAATCCAATAGCATGACCAGTATCCATCGTCATGAGTACAATCCCATCGGAAGGTGCTGAAACCATTCCGTCTATTGGCATAATTGCAACACCATCGCCCAATACTTTCGATGAAAACGCTTTATCTGCTACTTCTTCAATCGGTATAACTTCTCCTGTAGTAAATGCTTTTAAGTAAGATTCCTTTCTCGAAACTTCATCATAAGCAGCAAAATCATTTTTCAATAACTCTTCAAAACGCTCACGAACCTGTGGCACGGATAACCCAACAATCACTTGAATAGAATTTTTATTATGAACCAGCCCGTGTGCGCCTGCATCTACGAATACATTTGACGCTTTGACCAACGTATCATCTTTTACATTGACCCGCAAGCGAGTAGCGCAATTCGTTACGTCAGCAATATTTTCTTTGCCGCCAAGCGCTTTTAAAAAGGCAGCGGCTTTGACATCGCGAATATCTTCGTTTTGTTTTGCTTTGTAATCGGCTTTATTGTACAATTTAACTTCGTCTTCATCACCACGTCCAGGTGTTTTTAAGTTTAATTTTATAATAAGAAATTTAAATACAATAAACCAAATTCCAGTAAATATAAATCCAATAAGGATTTGTACGGTATATGTCATATAGTGATTTTTAAAAAGCGGTACCCAGTTTTGAAATAAAGCTGTATCCAAGATGCCTCCACCGAAATTACCAACGACACCAAAGGTATACATAACCGCAGCCAGCGTACCTGCTAAACACGCGTGGACGAAAAACAACAGCGGGGCAACAAATAAAAAAGTAAACTCAAGCGGTTCTGTTATCCCGCATAAGACAGCTGTAATGACTGCTGGGATTAAAAGTGCTGCTACTTTTTTACGACGATGTGGTTGCGCTGTAAAATAAATAGCAAGTGCAATACCTGGACAGCCAAAAATCTTAGACATACCATGAAGAGCAAAGCCCCCTTGTGGAAATAATTCTATGAGCGGTTTTGTTGAAAGAGCAAAATCTTTGATATGTTCCAACCAATATGCTTGTATTCCACCATTGACAGCTGCTGGACCAAAAATGAATGGGATATAAATGAAATGGTGCAGTCCGGTAGGAATCAAAATACGTTCTAAGAAGGTATATATCCATACACCGAATACGCCTGAAGTCTTTAAAAAGCCCTGCAAAGAGGAAATACCTCCTTGAATTTGCGGCCAAATGAGGCAAAATATATATGCAAGCGGGATCATAATAACAAATCCAGCAACTACAACCAACGATGATCCTTTAAAAATCCCCAAATAATCTGGCATATTTACATCAAATAATTTGTCATGCAAATAAACAGAAATAGAGGCAACCACTATAGCACCAATCATCCCCATATCAAGTGTTTTGATATTAGCAATCATTGCTAGCCCAGAACCTGCTTTTGCAGTTTGATCGAAATTCACGCCAAATGCAGGGCCCCACAATGTAAGCATTGCTGAAATGAAATAATTGAAGATTACATAAATAAGAAATGACTCCATACAAGCACGGGCATGATTCTTTTTCGCCAATCCTATAGGAAGCGCAATTACAAAAAGTAACGGCAGTTGATTAAATACAGTCCAAGCCCCTTGCTCTATAATATACCAAAAATCATACCAGCCAGTACCATTTTCTGCGATTTTACCGAAAATCATTGGATTTTTGCATAAAATCGAAATGGCTACAATAATGCCAAATACACCAAACAATAATACTGGCGTAAACATAGCGCCACCAAATCGTTGTATTTTCTGCATAACTATATCTTTATTTAAATACATGCAACATCTTCCTTTCAATATATTCTGTAGGTAGTAGTTTCAGAAAAATCAATAAATTCATGGCACTTTCAAAATATAAAATTTAAACTTGTTTTTCTTTTGTATAAAACGGGGAACAATCAATCAAAGGTGCCCCGGTTTATTTACAATGCCATTAATATTTATTTCAATACAGGCCAATATGCTTTATTGGCTTCGATAAGATCATCTAAAATACACTTAGCGACGGATGCACTCGGAATGGTTTTAGATAATGTCATAGCTTGCCAAAGTTTTTGATAGCTACCATTTATCCAAGCTTCAACAACGAGTTTTTCAACAGAAACCTGTTGTTCCATCAAACCTTTTTGAAATTGCGGAATTTCGCCAATGCAAACTTTTTCATATCCATTTGCTCCAACAATACAGGGAATTTCAACCATCGCTGTCGGATCGAAATTAGAAA
>Ga0302210_10000327_pt1 | contig 22290 bp, 30 predicted proteins | sample II_Fen_E3_2_FD_198793 | JGI IMG/M metagenome (GOLD analysis project Ga0302210, IMG submission 198793) | Peat permafrost microbial communities from Stordalen Mire near Abisko, Sweden - II_Fen_E3_2 | ecosystem: Environmental > Terrestrial > Soil > Wetlands > Permafrost | place: Sweden: Abisko... | reverse complement strand
CAACATGGTCATTTATGCGTTCGTCAAAATCATCATCTGACCGCTTGAACACATCGCGCGATCATATTTTCGGGGCAATGCACTCAGCACATATGATTTGTGCTCACCGCTTGCACATCATTCGTCCTCACCGCCCGCACATACCGTCGATGTTGACCGCCCGTAAACATCATTTGTTCTCACCGTCCGCGCATAGTTACATGTGTTGACGGTGTGTCCTCACCGCCTGCATGCTTTGCATATGCTAACGGTGTGTCCTCACCGTTCGTGCATGATCATTTGCGCGCTCCGCGCGTTCTGACTGTTTGTTCTCACCGCCCGCACCTGATCATTTGTGCATATTGTCGATGTTCATTGTTTGTCTTGACCGTCCGTGCATGCCATCTGTGCATGATCATTTGCGCGTGTTACATGCATTGACCTTCTGTTCTCACCGCTTGTGCATGATCATTTGTGCATATTGTTTGTGTATGTTGTCTGTGTTGATTGTTTGCGCATGTCATCTGCACTTACTGCTTGTGCGTGATCATATGTGCATGTCATCTGTTCTCACTGTTCGTACTTGTTGTTTGTTGCATGTCATCTGAACCGGCCATCCATGCACTGCTGTTTCTTCGTTGTATGTTACTTGTCATCTCATGACATCTGTGCTTCATTCTTTGTGCTACTACTTGTGCCTTGTTCTTTGTGCTGCTACTTGTGCTTCATTCTTTGTGTTGTTCTTTGCTACTCATCATATGTGCTCTGTTGTCTGCTACTTATTTTTTGCACCTTGTTGTCTGTGACCTATTTTCTGCACATATCATTTGTGCCCTATTCTTTGTTACCTGTTTTCTGTGCCTGTTTTCTGTGCTCTACTATTCTTGTTTTCTGTGCTACCCTTTGCGCTTCATTGTTTGTGCTGCTACTTGTGCACTGATCTTCGCATACACAGATGTGAACATGTGTTGCTTTGTTATGTGTTACTGGTCATCTGTGCTTCATTCTTCGTTGCATCGTTACTTGGTTGTGATGCACGGGCGGTGAGTGTTGACGATGCGTCTTGATCGTTTGCTCTGATCGTCTGTTTGCTTCGACGATCAGTGTAGCGATTCGTCCTCATCGCTTCACTCACCGCATTTGAATTATATTTTTTACTTTTTTTGTTTTGTCATTTTTTTGAATTTTTGTTGCTCGATGACTTGGTCGCTATGTGTGCCTCAAACCCCCAAACCCCCGGTGCTTTCTCGAGTTGCGACGATGAGTGTGACGCATGTATGATCGCATGTTACCTACTTACCTACTTCATCATCTAACATCATACCCTTAACACCCGTGGGGCGCTACGCGCCTCTCAATGCGCGGTGACATGTGCGCGCTCCGCGCGTATCGCACATCTTTGTCGATTCTGAGATTGCCGATTTTCTGACATCGATAGTAAAAATATTTTTTGGAGGGGTCATCAAAAAAAGAGATGGGTGTCTGGCGGTCGATGTCGACATTGACATATGCCCCGTTTCGGGTCATCTCGACTGATTTTTTGTTGCTTCATTGTCACGAAATTTTCGTGCTTCGTGATTTTTTTGCTGTTTTGGGTCATTGATGCATCGATATTTTTGAGATAGTTGGTGACTTGACCGCTTGCTTGATGATATTTCTACCGTTTGAGTGCCATCTGTGTCTTATTTTTTGGTTCTTTGTTGCAAGTCATCTGCTTCGAATGTTAGTTGTTTCACCCTTAACACCCGATCTTCTCTCAAAGAACAACGATGTATGTGACATATGTGCGATGCATGTCTACTTATTGTGTGTGCCTGGTTACCTCTTTGTTGTTAGTGACATCGACATTGGTGCCTGATGATGTTGACCGATTGTCGGTGCTCCACAACATTGACCAATTTTGAGATCGCTGATTTTTGCACATCGATAGTAAAAATATTTTTTGGAGGGGTCATCAAAAAAAGAGATGGGTGTCTTATGGTCGATGTCGACATTGGCATATGACCTGTTTCGGGTCATTCGCACCAAAAAATTAGTGCTTCACTGTCTCGAATTTTTCGTGCTTCGTGATTTTTTTGCTGTTTTGGGTCATTGATGCATCGATATTTTTGAGATACCTAGTGACTTCGTTGGTTGACCGATGATCTTTCTATCTTTTGAGTGTCATCTGTGTCTTATTTTTTGGTTGTTATGATCATCATCACATCTCTGATTGTTAGTTGTTTCACCCTTAACACCCGAGCTTCTCTCGAAAAAGTATGACATGTGTGACACATGTTGCATGTGCACATCTGGTTATGTGTGCCTGGTTACATCTTTGTTGTTAGTGACATCGATGTTAGTGCCTGATGATGTTGACCGATGATCGATGTTTGATCGTGTTGACCAATTTTGAGATCGTCGATTTTCCGACATCGATCATAAAAATATTTTTTGGAGGTCATCAAAAAAAAGTGACATGTGTCTAGTGGTCAATGTCGACATTGACATGTGACCTGTTTCAGGTCATCTCGACCGATTTTTTGTTGCTTCATTGTCACGAAATTTTCGTGCTTCGTGATTTTTTTGCTGTTTTGGGTCATTGATACATCGATACCATCGAGATAGTTGGTGACTTCGTTGGTTGACTGACGATCTTTCTATCTTTTGAGTGTCATCTGTGTCTTATTTTTTCGTTCTTTGTTGCATGCTGTCCGCTTCGATTGTTAGTTGTTTCACCCTTAACACCCGATCTTCTCTCAAAGAACAACGATGTATGTGTCATATGTGCGATGTATATAATTAATGTTCTCATAAAACGCATGTGCTAGTTTGCACAACAAGATCATTTACTGTTGAGTATCTTTATTCCGATGCATAATCATTCGATACATAACAAAAAAATAACATCTTGTTTTATGACAAGATGTAAACACGCGTACGAATTGTCGACATTTGTGCATCATACAACAATGAAACCATACAGAATATACAAAAATTACTTGTAGAGATGTATAACATAATATTTATCACATCAATCATACAATAATTTTTTGTGTTTGGGATCAATATAAAACGATAGATACAGAAAAATATGAAAATGCGGGGCGTTGGGAAAAATTTTTCCCCCAAGGCTGTTATGGGAAATTTTTTATGAACGGGACACATTTTATGAGAGATGGCTTTTGTCTCATTTTTTAGAAAAATTATGTTAGCGCTATTGTGATAAGAAAACAACGCAAAAAAGTAGACGTGGTTGTGGTAACTTTGTTGTTAACTGATTTACTCCAGATTCCATACACGTGGATTGGAATGAGTAATCATACTACTAGATATCATCTCTGCGTCGGCGGACACAATAATACTATTATCGTCAACAGGTACTATATACCATTCATATTGTTTTGATTTTTTCGTTGCAGTAACGATGATAGGATCATTACCACTAAGTGCCATAATACATCTCGAGAAAGATCGACTTGTGGACAATGCATTTCTTGTGTACTTTTTATACACTTCTTGTAATTTTTTTGAATTGCCGATAGCGATCAATCTAATCTTGTCATCTTCCACACATTTATAAACCATCGAAAATATGCGATCGTCGAATCTATCGCCGAATAAAAACTCCAATAATCCTATCATATCATCTGTTTGCACCTCATTACATGCGATATTTTCTGCATCAGCTCCAGTGCTTTTTTGTTTCAATTCAACTAATCTAGAGAACAAATAGTTGTTCTTGATGTTATTATTTTCATTCACATTCTTTAACAAAGTCTGAATCTCATGCATATGTTCCTCACATTTTTTAACATGACTGTCAATTTGTTCTCCAAGTTCATCATGTAAAATATTGTTTGTTAGCAAATTCATAATCTTAGTATCACTCTCCACCAAACTTCTATCTATATATACAGGCACTTCTTTATATAATTTTCTTGATACTGTTTCTGCGATCGAAAGAAGTTCCCTCGCCACAGGCATCAAACTTTTCTGACCATAAGATATACATATAATAAAATCAATGTGTGCCCAATAATTACCATTTTCCAACACAGAAACTGGTTTTAATCTATCGAAAAACACACTACAGTAGCCTACTTCTGTTTTTGTAAGACCACTATTCACTTTTTTTGCTCACGAACATACGCCATAGTGATAAATTTTTGTACATCGATGTAGTACTTATTATTTTTATGTCCCAAACCATGCTTAGCGATGTAATTATCGAACAATGTGTCTTCGTACATATTATCTACTCATATGAATAGATGTTCAAATTTCACAACCTGTGCGCATAGCAAAAAAGAATGGCATACTAATCATCAACACAATCTTCAACGATATTATATTTTGTCTTCATATCGGTCAATACTTGTAACAAATATTTGTTCAACATTTCTGTTGATTCATGTCTTCGCACTGATGTAAGTATTTTTGTGTTAGTTTCGATCAAAGTATCGATGTTGTTTTTTTTCTCTTCAAACTGCTCCATTATTTTCTTGCTGATGGATAACTCAGTTTCATACTTGTTTGCCATGTTCATCATTTCTTTATCACTTGACAAAAACTCTATATCTCTATATTGCGGAATATTGCTATAAATATTTTTATCCACTGTGTCAGCTATTCTCAATAGTTGTAGTATAGGATCATTTTTAATAACTGCCTTACTAAGTCGCAAAGTACATATGCAGTCAGCAATATGAACATACGGTGAAGGATCAAATGGTGTGCCAATAGCCGACAAACTCAGATTCGCAAACAATGTTTTACCAGTCTCATTACTCGATGGTAACACATATCTATAATTATCGTCGAGGGTACCGAATGCCAACTAGCATATCTTCTTAACATTGAGAAAGTACTTATTGGTCTTATGACCAAGCTCATGTGTCTTGATAAAATTGTCGAATTCACGGGTTTCGTACATGTTGTTTGTGCTGTTATTTTTTGTATCACTATCAAATTTCATTTTTCCACTCGATGTATGTGCGACAAAAAAATAAGACGTCAACATACTCATTGTTTGATATGCTTCTCGATGATGTCGAGCATCTTATGCTTATCACCTTTGAACCATTCGCGCCCTCTGAACAACTGGAAATTTCTGTTGAACTCTGTAACGATGTTCGACTCAACGTTGACAACATCACTTGTCTCTTTGTGTATAACACATACATACGGATCATTTTCTCTCTTGTAACCATATAGTCTTTTTTTGATGTTTCCGCGAGTCATACCTACTTTGAAATATTCACCTTCGGTCTCGTTAGTAAAGCACAACAAGTATATGATGCCGTCATATTTCAAGTAGCTTTCTGAGTCGGTCGGTTGCACAGGAAATGGGAATCTATCAACTGCTCTGATCAAATCACCTGTATCATACTCATCGCAATCTTGTTGCATACCACGCGGAACATATGACCATTCAGGAGGTGATTGAATATCACCTGTTATTAGATAACCACTTTTTCCGAACGGTACTAATGTATGCATTGCAATCATATTAGTAGAATCCTGTTTTTTTATTCTGAGTTCACCAAATTGTACTCGCTCCGTATACGATAAATCTCTAAATATTTTCATGTCGACTATCTCCGGAAATATTTTTGTGATCGTGATGACCTTATCGTCTATCAATTTCGTAAGCAGATCATCTCTTGCACCACAAATTATATGACATATCCTAAAATCATCATCATAATAATTATGTGCGACATGTTTCAATAGTTCAGGCATCTTGCCTTCGTGCACATGAATATCAAAGATGATACCAAATTTCACCTCACTCATCTTAACATTATCTAGCGCTACTTTTGTGATCATCTCGGTCAAGTACTCATGACTCTCAATTATTTTTTTGTGTTGGCCGTCTAGGTATTCGATCAACTTTTTACGCGATCTTCTTATTTCTTTGTCCTCACTGTCGCCGCTTTTTTCGATAAAGTCCTCTAATGCAACTAAGACGCGCTCATTAGTATCTTGAATTATGTCATTGGTCATCTTGACGAACTTGGCATCTGTAAACATTTTTTGCGATATGCATAGATCGATGTCAGTGACATCAAACATATTACCCGATGCGGCATCTCCGAGCAATCTATAAAACTTATCGCCGATGTCAGTGATGCTCCCACTATTATTCGACATCATAAAATTGTGAATGTGTGGTATCTCGACGTACATAGCACCTCTATCTTCATGACGAACATACTTCGCGAACATCTTATATGCTTTGACCGTCGTCTTATAGTTCTTGTCGCCTGTATCATAGCACTTCGTCAAGAACTGATCTTCGTTGATCATAAGCGGACATATCTGATGCCCTAACTTATTCTTCTCGATGAACGTGATGATATCTGGTTGATTATAGTTGACCATGTTATTATCGTCTCGGTGTTATTTCAATTTTGGTGCTTCGTCGTGATAAGGTCTATATTCAACCTTTGTGTGCCCCACGAAAAAATAATGTCTTGATGACTGTATGCAGGCATCTTCATAGACATTATTTTTTTGCTAACTATTTTTTGATGACGACTTGCTCATCGTTTGCTGACGACTTGCTCATCGCCTGCTCATCGCTCCCACCACATCACTGGTATCTTCGATCTTCGTTCTAATGCATCTAATATCGTTCTATCGCATCTGAAGATCCCATCTCCCACATACACTACTTCGATCGCCACGCTGCCTATGCCAACATTCGTAACGCAGTCATCCAACGCATGCATAATATTGTATGGAACATATCCTAGAATTTGCTCTTCATTGTTATTTGCTTGTTTTATTAAAACTTTAGTCTTATCTTCCGGATGCTCTATGATAATGAAAGTAAAATTGAATCCACAGATCCATTAACACACAACAAAATGAGTTCATTCGCTTCATTGTTTACTAACACCAACTTCAAGACTACCAAGTTTGCAGCTCAACACATCCCAAAAGACGTGCCTCAAGCCCCACAAGAAGCCCCTCAAAAGGCCGAGAAGAAGGATGAGTTCACAACAGTCAAGAGTCGTTATTATGTTCCTAGAGAGGTTCATTACAAACAACGAGTTGAAGAGCCTCAACAACCAGTCGCTGAGAAGAAGTCTTATTACAAGACAACTAACGGATCGTCGAAATCGACTGCAGCATCAAAGGGTGCTTTCAAAGGTACATCGAAGGTCGTCGAAGCAAAAAAAGTAGACACATACACAGAAGCAAAAGTAGTGATGCTTAATAAGCCGATCTCATTTGACTAAACATCTCATGAGATGATTTATTTTTTGTGTCAATGACCGACTCATCGTCTGCATACCACTTGCACATCGTTCGGCCATGCACATATTTTTTGTGGTTTAGTCAACAATATTTTAAGTCGTCGAATGTCACTTACTTCATGTGCCGATGCAAATACGTCCGATGTCTGGATAGAAAAATTCTGAAATATACTATAAACCCCGTATGTCATAGCATTGAACGCATTTTTGTTGATGGGTCTATCAGAGTGAACAAATTTTTTGTTCATTACCGACACTTCTGTTACTTTATACACACCAGCAACAAATAAAAACACACCCATCACACTTCTAACGATCACAGTGTCACCACGCATATACCATGTCCCGCTATAACACCATCTATCATATTTTTCGATGACATCATACCATGTGTCTGTTAACTCGTTGAAGTAGTACAAAGAATCTCCATATACATGTACGTGTAGAACATATATCTGTTGTGCAAAATACGACAACATACCATACTCATCCGATATTTTATACTTGTGATAATCATCCTCGACGTATAACTTTCCTGTTAATGTTACATACTTCGAACCCATGTAACATACATCGTCATGTATAGTCAGTTTGCGATAATCGTTAGTAACCTTTCTTGATTCGCGCATATACATAACACATTGTTTGCAAGGCATCTGCTTCTTGAACCATGATACAATTCCTCTGAGCATCTTTTTATCGTGTGTACATATCATCAAATTTATCATCTGCTGACTCATCGACCGCATACCACTTGCACATCGTTCGGCCATGCACATATTTTTTGTGGTTTAGTCATCAATATTTTAAGTCGTCGAATGTCGCTTACTTCATGTGCCTGCTGAAATATGTTATCAATGTGACCGTCAACACAAACTCGAATCAAACCAAAAAATCTATATCTCGACGCATCAAACTCATTGAACCCATTTTTTTTGATTTGCATCTGCTCCCAATAATATTGACATTCCAATGGTATGATTTCTTCTACGATATACTCATCAACAGTAAACAAATATATGTATTGGCCACATACGATGTATACAAATTTGTCGTACATGTACCATGTACCGCCGCTATACACTTCATCATATCTTTCGATGATATCATACCATGTGTCCGTCAACTCATTGAAGTAATATACGCGACCAGAAATCTCACGCGCGAAACATATATTTTTTTTGGTTGGCAACAACATACCATATGCATCGACCATCTTGGTGGTACTATCGTTGTTGCACTTGATATATAGCTCTCTAGGCGATGTTAGGTAGCCCATGCGCCCATCACCCAGGTCGTCGTATATAGTCATTTTGCTATATTCGGTAGTTACCTTTCGCGATGGTGACATACGCATTATACATTGTTTGCGCTTGAACCATGAAACGAGTTTCTTGAGCATATTTTTTGATGACTCATCCGCACGACATCAATTTTATGATCGCAAAAAAATGATGCGACAATAGGCGGGCGGCCGGCGAACGGTCTACTCAACGTCTGCACAAACTATGTCGATGTCGTATAGATCGTCGCTAATCTTATACACACAGTAATCATCGACGAAGTACCCATACTTTTTTGCGATCTTTATCCAACGCTCTCCATGTTCGCAGTCCATCATCCATCGAAAATTAGGTATGTCAAACACAAGAGTTGATGTGCTGCGAGACATACTTACTTTGATCCAGACCTCAGCGCCGTCACGTCGCATGACAAACATCTTGTGCAAAACACCTATAGGCGATATGTGCCCGGTGTAACCATGTTTCTCGAAGAATGAAGTACCAAATAACGTGAGGAGATCCAACACAAAAATAAATCTCTCTTTCTTTGTACAATAAAATTCGATATAATAACATCGCTCCTCGTTATACTCGTGTTGTAGTTCGACGGCCGAAAACTTCTTGAATATGGCTATCATAGTCTCTTCGTAATCTTCTTCGGAACACTTTATAGCGCTTCCTAATGTAAATCTATTAGTTTGTTCATCGTTGTTGATGCGGGTATTTTCATACGGATTATATCGTGAGAATGATGATAGCGTTGAAAACAATGTATCGCAAATATCATGGCAGTATGTTGTCTCGTCCGACATGTCTGTCACGTCTGTCATCTTTTTTGTTATGATGCGTCGACGAGTCAATTTTCGGGGAATGCAAAAAATTAAACATCGCCTGAACAAACTATGTTGACGTCGTGCAAATAGTTTATGCATAGCATCTTGCAATCATCTATCGTATACCCATAACTTTGTGTTGTAAGTAACCATCTCGGTAATATTTCGCGTTCTATTGTGCATGTAAAATTAGGTATCTCCATCAAAACATCATCTTCGTATATGCTCGATTCGTATATTTTAATGTATACAGGACCATCAGAGTAACGTTCGCGGCGCAACATGTACGAAAATTCAAAATCTTCCTTTGGTGCGTCGACATATTTGTAGTACTTATACTTTTCGAACAAGTTATCGCCGAAGAATTCTAACAGCTGCAATGCGGAGATGAACTTATATTCATCGATAAACTTGATTTTAACATACCATGATATTCCTTTCTCATCGCCATCTTTGTCAAAAATAACACACAACTCGCAACTAACCTCGGCGCGAAACTTCTTGTTACGTTCGATTGCTAATATTATTTCATCATATTCATCTGCCGTACATTTTTTTGTGTTACTTGATTTATAAAATGCTTTAGCACCGTCAACCAAACATAGGTGTTTAGGTTCACATGTAAAGCTTACGGCCATATACAACAATCTGCAGAAACCTTCACCAAATGACATGTTCATCTTTTTTGTTCATTATGTTCGCATGTCAATTTTCAATGGCCGCTTATGCATAGCAGACGATACATACGTCAGACAAGCCGTCAGGTACATTTTTCATCTTGCATTCATCGACAATGTATCCATAATTTTGTGCTGATTGAATCACTATTCGCGCCAATTCATTGTTGTCGATCCAGACAAAATTATGTGTCTTGAATATTATGTCGCGCCATGTTGTCATACTCACTTTGATGCTTTGAGGGAACTTATGATCACCTTTGTATCTCAACATGAACATCATCTGGGATGGTGTTGATGGTTGTGCGTGACCATATTTCTCGAAGAATGAAGTCCCAAAGAAATCAAGCAACTTCAATGCATGAATAAATATAACTTTTGTGTTGCATGACATCGCTGGCCAAAACAAATTTCCACAGCCTATAACATGTTTTCTGCTCATGTTGATGAATCCTTCATCGAACTTGTTCTTCGTCGCTTTCACAATTTCATTGTGTTCTTCTGGTGTACAACACATTGATTCATGGAATTCTATTCCATAATCGAGAGTTTCTTCAGCATTTGCGTCATACTTTTTGTGCACGGCGTAAAGCAACAACTCGCATGTTTCATATCCAAACGATTTGTGATATAACATTCCTTTTATCTTTTTTGTTGATGCATCGACGAGTCAATTTTCGAGAGATGCAAAAAAATTAGATATATTCGCATGCGTCATCTATGCAGATGATCGACACATCGTGCAAACGGTCGACGAATGATCTCTTACAATCATCAATCACAAAGTTATAACTCTGTGCCAACTTGATCCAAATAGCACCTACATCATGGGTCATATGCCATCTGAAATTCGGAATCTCAAAGATCATCTTATCATCGACAGCGTATACTTTGACATACGGTACGTCACATGCCTCATTGCTTTTATTACGAAGCAAGCACATGAATGATACAGCATCCTCACTTACAAGGACACTGTCGTGCCCATATTTGTTGAAGAACTTTGTTCCAAAGAAATTGAGCAATGTCAATACAACACCGAATCTGCGAAAATGACTGCAATAGAATTTTAGTTTGACACCCCCTACACTATTTTGTTGTATGATTATTTTATCCGCAACGAAACATGCGCCAATATGCAGATCACGAACAGCTTCAATGATTTCTGCGTACTCTTCTTTTGTGTACATACAAATAGTTCGATGCGTTGCAACTTCATTGTAGTCCGATCCTCTGTCTCCATTGAGACAACAATTATTTAAGAGGTACAAGAGTGATTCACACGCTACGTATCCGAAAGTAGCCATTCTTTTTTTGATGATAGTGGGTGGCATCTTCAATTTTCGCTACGTGTCTCGAAAATTGACGTCATCAATACACAAGAAAAAACAACATGAGCACCATCTTCAAAGTCATCAAAGCGACCGCTAGAGCACATATCTTGAGACGACCTATTCCGACAAACATCGTAAGACAAGTAAAATGTCTCGACACAAGCATCGGAAATGGCAAAACTCATTTCACGCACAAAACATTCGTTGACGAATACAACAAAAAAGAGACCGCCGTCGCAACGGTCTGCACACTCGAAGTCCTAAAAGTTGTCGGTTTTGTTGCATGCATACCATTGATGATTACCGCTATGGTGGCAGGCGCAATCATACTAACATATGTCGTTGTGTGTATCGTATTAGGCACATATTATTGTGTAGGGACCTTGTTTAAATTCGTCGACAGATGGTTTTAAGCGTCTGTAACAGCGACTATGTCAACATCTGATAGTTTTGAGGAGAAACTTCTCTTGCAATCATCGACTACGTATCCATAACTTTGTGCTACATCGATAATATGTTTTGCAAATACTAATGCATACACTACCTGAAATTCCATGTCTCCAAACATACAACACGATCGTTCGAGGTGACTTTGATGTACTCATCTTCATTTTTTAACATCATGATGAACGTTTCGTCGCCAGTGCACCTACTAAGACTCTGCTTATACCAACTATTGTTGAAATATTTTGTCCCGACGATGTCGCACATCTTCATCAACATATTGAATCGATCATCCCGACGTAGTTGCACTTTGATGATGTAGTTTGATGTCATTATATTGACATGAAAACTAACATGTACCGATTCTAACTTTTTATTTATTTCTCTGATCAAGTCCATGTCATCATCTAACATATCGCAAAAAGGATCACTAGTGACATCCATACACTCCATTTTTTCAGGATAGTGTTGTTTGATTGTTGTGTTGAAAATCATTCCATCAAGACATTCACAAAAAGCGTGGCTGAACGCGATCATTTTTTTCTTGAGTGGCGTGCACATCAATTTTAATCATCCGTAAGTTACACTCGAACATTTTATTGAGAGTACTCATTACATCAATTTTGATCATTCTTGTTTTTTTCCCTGCGACAAAGTATACACAAAAAATAAATGAGTCCACTTATCATCATTGGTATTGCAGTTGTAGTAGTCTTGCTCGTCATCGGCGGTGCATACTACTATGTGCAAAAGAAGACATCTGCACTTGTGTGCGCCACATGCCCAGTATGTGCTACTACCGTCGTCGCATCAGCTGCCACAACACCGACATATACTTTGTCGGCAGCTAAATCAGAACATGCAGGAGATGATATCAGACTTTACAGAGACGTTTCTATCGATGATGCAAAAGCACTTTGTAACGCAAATCCAAAATGTGTTGCAATCAGTTATAGCACTGCTTGGACGGGACAAGATAAAATATCAGGTGGCGCTATCTTAAAGAGCGCATCGAGCATCAACAACACAGGGTTTGCAGGCGACTTCTACATAAAAAATTAGTGACGTTAGTAACGTTTAGTAACGTTAGTCGATGACTTCGAACATCGATACATCGTCGAAGAAGTTATTTATGTCGCCAACACGAGTATATCGTTTTGCACCTCTGCTATCGACATCAATAAAATATCGTGTCACAATCGTGTCGTCGTACTTCTTGATTTCTGCATAATCTATGGCACTAAATTTGCGACCATCAACAGTAACATCGTACTCGTCGTGGACGTTAAACGAGCTGTAGACTACTCCAACATCGTTAACAACCAAACTTTTGTGCTTGTATATATACATATGATCATTAGTACGTATTCTAAGGTGATTACGATGGTTGTATATAACATATGGATGCCCCGCAACATCGTCTAGATTATATAATATAGTCCCATCACCTTTTTTGACTAATTTAGACTTGAAGTCATGTGTCAGCTCGATTAATTCAAATTCGCTCTGCAACAACGGAATCAAAACATTCACTACACCAGTATCAATGTTTCTGATTTTTATGTATGTGATTGTTGGCAACCAATAGATGTATTTTGTTGCCTGTGCCGAAAGTGTAGGCATATGATTTAGACATATGTCTGCTATTTTAAAATCGAACAATTCAAATGTGGCACATGTTCGATCAAATCAATACTACTAGAGCTTGATTTACGCCCGTCAATGAGCATGCTTTTTAACGTTATGATAGCTACATAACGGAGAAAAATATTAATTTATTCAAGTCCAAGATACCTCATAAATATGTTTCGAGCTCCATTTAGATCACGATCTAAAGTGATCCCGCATTTTTTACAGTTATATGTTTCGGACGAGCCTAAATTTTTATCTTCATTTCCGCAATGACTACAGGTCATGCTTGTTTTATATTCTTTTGTATAAAGATAGTTGCACTTGAATTTTTCACACGTTTCTGACAATATCTTACTAAATTTTGAATGCAAAATAAGTCTTTGATGAAGTTTGTTGGTATTTCCATATCTCGTATGTGCTAAAAAGTTACCTATCTCAGGTGCGATTATAGCTCTATGGTTGATTGCCATATACCTTGATAATTTTTTGTAGTAGTCGTCTGTGAAATTATCCATTTTTATCACCCTATTTTTCTCAATAACAGAGCCATGTCTCTTTGTAATTAAACCATTCTTGACCTTCAACCCGATATTATTTATCCTCTTCATAGCTCTTGATATATTTTTTTGTACACAATTTCCAAGAGTATATCCATGTTTATCATCATCAATAACAGTGAATAATTTTCTCATACCAGGATCAAATGCACAAACATTTCTGGCAATATTTTCGCACGTAAAAACATCTTCGGGGAACTTGATACACCAATCATTGTATTTACGAATGATTTTGATGCTTGGTCTGTTCCTACTACTTTCATTATTATCATCAGATTCATAATCATCAAGCAATCGTTGCATCAGGTCTTTATCTTTCTGTGTTTTACCATGAAACACAAATGATATATTTTTTGCAGCAAAATGTGAAGGCATTATCCTAAAATATGCACTTTTGTTTTTACCCTCAGAAACACGTATTCTATATCCACGTGATGTCATCGTGATGATATCGGTGTCCTTGTTTTTAAGCATTGTCGGTCTGCGAAATTCTTTTTGTTTACCATGTCTACTAATGATAGACTTATAATTTCCAACGACTAGTTCAGAAACAGAATCATAACATGCGGACAACATCGAGTTTTTTATGAGATTTACTAATTTTGTATGGCCCTTAAACTGGCTTGTTTTCTTGAATGTTCCTTTCTGTAAAGTCTTATTCTGCAATGTATTCGCACCCATTAATCCTTTTGATTTTTTAAACTTCTCATCGCTCCACTGGACCTTAGACATCATATTGTAACATAATCTTTGATATTTAGCTATCCTACTTAATTCAGTGCTCTGGGATTTATTGACACATATATTAATATGTGTTGATCGTTTGATCGTCTCGCGGTTTCCTGATATTTTTTTGGTTAATTTCGTATAGTCATATTTACTAGAACTCTCTGGTGTGATAATTTTATTTATCCTGTTAGACTCGTTATTAAGCAAAGACATCTCAACATCCAATGATTTTATATCCATATCTCTTGTAGATGTGTCTAGACATGTTGGTAGTTTTTTGCGATGTGTTTTTATAGAATGTTTCCAGTCGTAAACACTATTATAGACATAGTGCCTGTCTTTTTTGGATGTTTCCAACATATCTTCCTTAGAAAAATTCATTCCAAAAAAATTAATTTCGGTGTCCGCGAATCTGTTATTAATTTTGTTCACTTTAGTTTTGTTGTTTGTCTTGACTAGATGTGAAAGAGAATATGAAACCATTTTTATGATGCATATCTTTATATCATATATTCGAATTAATTGATTTTATACAAGCTGCATTATGAAATACCTGATGTTCGACCTCATAGTCACATAATAACCATGTGGTCAAACCACACAAACAATGATATATCGTTTTTGCGGTCATATTTTTTTGTGTTAGTAGTGTTGCGTCAATTTTGTCTGCAAAAAATTTAGACATCGACATCATCGACGGCGACGATATCGACATCTGAAAGTGCGTCTGGCACCTTGCGCATCTTGCAATCGTCGAATACAAATCCATGACAAATTGCAGCTTCTATCATAAGTTGGCGAGCTTTGTTATTGTAGATGATCCCAACATGATTAAACATTATGATCGAAACACGATGATAATGTTCGTTAATGATATTGTATATCCTCACCATATTTCCATCTTTCTTCCTTCTGAGTACACCTTCAAGATTGGTTGCGTATCTACTAGTACGGACATCAAGAACTATGTTGATAACATGATTACTAATGTTGTCAGCAAGCAGGTCGAATAAACACAATAAGTCATCAAACAAGTTCTTCTTGACGCATCTGAACTCCGCAGCATGTGAAAATATTTCATTAGAATCACCGTTACGACGAAGTTTAGTGTAATGTATTGTTGATCCGCATAACTTTTTGTTGATACGATCGATGATAACAATTTCATCCTTTGTTGGAGGCGACTTACATTTTTCGTAATAATGGTGTACATTGTTTCCAAATGTTTTGAAATTCATGATCTCATTATCAGCCGCGAGAATACACCCATGTAACTTTCTTCTTACAAACCAACTAAAAGAGTCCAAGAATGTATCATGATCAGTGATGCTTTCAATGTTATCGATGCTCATATTTTTTGATTAAGTTGTCATGAGATCAATTTTGTTAAAATTGATGTCCGCATAAAATGTCACAAAAAACATGACAGACACTGAAACATCGATGGCACCAACATGTACATCTTGCGGCAAGTTCTATGGTACTGCCGACACGAACGGTTTGTGCTCACAGTGTTTCTCACCGCCATCACCTGATTGGAGCTTCGACGCTCTAACAGAATTTACTACGTACATGAAAACACGTCATCCTACGAAATCATGGATAGCAATGTCAGATGCGCAGTTTGATCTTGTCGCAAAACGCTTGACAGACGACGTTCCGGCCGTTGACTGGTATCGCATACTTGGTGGTATGACACAAGATTTTCACACCATCTACTTAAGTGCCGCTCAAGTAAAACAAGTAATATCCGCATCGACCAAGTACGAATATGTGCATGTTGTGTACAAACATTGTTATGAACTTTGGGACGCAGATGTTGGACATGGAGTCGGCAATTGTTATTGGAGAGACTTCAACGAGATGACTCGACCAAAAAATAAAGATGCGCTTTATGCGATTTATGACAAAGCTTCGATCAGTTGGTCATATCATTGTTTCTTACCGCTCGGTGAGTGTCCGATATGTTTAGAAGAAATGAACTCACGTAATTCATGGGCAACATCATGTTGTCATAACCCTATACACACAAAATGTGTATCGAAGTGTAAAGATTGTCCCTTATGTCGCGGCACATACTATAATAAGTAGTATCCTTCCGCAGCAGACTATAATATGTACTCAACGATCGATGTACACATATTTAGATCATTTTTTTCGATGCTAAAATGTGTACAATACTCATCGCACTCATCTTGTGGTCCGTCGATGATGTGTTTCTCAGCTTCTAACCATCGCTTTTCGAGAATGTTACAACTGTACCAAACGATATATTTACTGCATGTGAGTATGTTGGGTTCTGCTTCTGGCCATCTTTCTGTCACTAAATTCATGAGATACACAAAAGTGTGATATGGGCTTTCTAAAAGTACTTGCTCTGCTTCGGGCCATCTTCGTTCCAAGAGATATACTGCATATATACATATAGCTTCGGGACAAGTCATGATGATAGGTTCTGCTTCTGGCCATCGTGCAAATAGTATGAATGCAGCATAGTTAGCAGCGCCCAAACCGTTTGTTACGATGATTGACTCTGCTTCATACCATCTTTTTCTGATGTTGTTTACAGCATATAAACCAGCGATACAACTATTTTTCAAAATGGCTGGTTCTGCTTCCGGCCATCTTTCATCTATAAAATGGTATGCCGGTGATGCATAATGCATAGCTACTTTTGCGCATGTTCGCATATGTTTTGGATCGATCATGTGTTCCGGAAATCCAAGACGAGCCATCTCGATAGACACACTTTCTGGTTGTGAGCGATACCTAAAATGCCTATACTTATCGACAGGATCACACCAAGCAGGCAACCTCATCGCCAACCTGACCGCCAGCACATCACATACAGGTAAAAATGTGACAATCGTGCCAATAATGTCTTCGTGTAAATCTTGAAACATGTGTTATATGCGCACAATGTGCATGTTTGATGTTGCAAAAAAATAGATGCCGACGCTGAGACTCATCATTCAGCACAGACGATGAGCACATCGCTTGGCGCATCATCATATATTCTTCGTACGGGTTTTATGATGTGTCTGATCCCTGCGATCACATCATCATTTGCAATTTTTGTATACTTTCCGCTGATCATTTCATGTCCTTTGAACACTTCTTTAGTAAACACGCTTCGACCTCCCATAATATTTCCGTGCGAAACAAACATATCTTGCACTAGTGTAATAACACGTTTATAGTAACCCGGCGCCAATGATCGATCGTCTCCTGAACAAATACATGCATCGTGTTCACCTGCATGCGCCATGATGACTGTACCACCATCCCTTCTGCCCACCAATACAACATCATCTTTCGAAGCATATATATCAAACATATGTACTCTGGTGAAAATGATGTTCGCATAAAATGTAGTCACCCAGTCGTCTATTTTTGAGTTGATGTATCTACAATCTTTGAGTGAATATATCGATTCCATCAACATGAGTGTCACATTTTTTTCATACTTTGTTATGTTCAAGAATTTATCATACTCATGTATATTACATCGATCATTTTTGGTGATCGCCAACAGCTTACCTTCATCGATATAATACAAGTTATCTTTTGACAAATGATCTTCTAGTTTTGTGCTGAATGATAATAGACACATTTTTTTGTTGTTCATGATCGTGTTCGTCAATTTTCGAGACACAAAAAAATAAATGCTATGCATCTCATCAATCATTTGCATCTGCATGTGCACACGATGAGTACATCGCTTGGACATGTGTTATATCTTCGTTTATGACGTGATGGATACATGATGTCTCTAATTTTTTTGATGTGTGTACCAGTAATCATGTCATGTTCGATGCAAACATGTTCATTCGTGATTTTTACGCAGTCATCGACTGTAGTATTTTTAAGAATACCAGTATAAGTTATATATCCTTTGTTGGAGGAAACAAAACGTCCTTTGTACATCGTTACTCGTTTTTGAAAAACAGAATTTTTCTTAAAGGGTTTAAATGCACAGAAATTATCGTTATCCTTATACATGACATAGTACCAGATGTCATGTGAGCACTCAACTATTAACTGTTCTTGTGTCACATGATATTTTATAATATTTTCATTGAACATAGCATATAGCGTAGTTGCGAGCCAATCGTCTTTTTGGAGACTTACATATTTTATTACGGATAATCTTTGCCCGCATAACTTATTTTTAGGTAGTTCGTGGTTAGAAATAACTGTCTCATTCAAGAATTTATCATACGCATAAGCGACATTTGTCTCTGTATCTAGTCTCAATAAACGGCTGTCCATAACATAGTATATGTTGTTCTCCATGGGCAAGTGGTCCTCTAGTTTTATGCCCGAATGCAATACTATCATTTTTTTCATCGATGATGGTCATCAATTTTCGAGACGCAAAAAATTAGACATACTTATCTTCGGGCGGTGAGATCTCACCACCTGCATGATGGTTTGTGCACATCACGATGTACATGACATACATGGCATTCGCAAAGAGTAGTCCGACACACATGTAAAAGCCCGTGTAAAACACAGAATAAGAGTCGATGTATATATCTGCGCGCTTAGCATATATGCACGCGGTCAGTATGGCTGCTTGCAATATGCAACTCATCGCTGTAAACATGATGTATATTTTTTGCAACATGTATCGTGCTGCGATCAGTCTCAAGAAACCAACAACGATACACACAAGCATTAAGGCGGCGAGCAGATCGCTTTTCTCATAGTGTTCATCAGCGACGCACACATCACCTGTGCATACTGTTGATATCATCGGTCCCATGTATACGACTTTGATGAATGTCAACTTGATCATGTTTGCTGTACCCAAACAATATGCTATAAGTGCTATGTCTGCAATGGCTGCGATAGTCGTGATCATAGTCATGTTTTTATGTCTTCATTCGGTGCTCATCAATTTTCGAGATACGCAAAAAATGTAAATTTCTTGGTGCGAGACATATCGAATTTTATGATGTTCATGCACTCAGGGTTCGAAGAGTCAATACGCCATTCAGACGTATCTCCCAAAATATATGTCAAGCATGGTTGTTTGGTGGAACCGAGCATTAACCATGCTTGCACATCGAATTTTCTACCGTCCAACGTTATCAAATTCCCGTGGATCACATCTCTAACGATTTTTCTCGGATAATAAATGTATGATCGATACCTACATTGATGAATTAATGATATCGTAATACAATCACCTAATTTCGTCATACTACACGTACTTGCTTGTGGAATATCACTCAGATCACTGACGAAAGTTCCTTTCAACAATCTATATGTGCCCATGTTTTTATTGTTGGCGCTACATTCTTTGTAACCATGCTCTGATCTATGTATCATAAATTTCTGCCCATCATCGGTATAGAAAACTCTATATTTTGTGCGCCGGCCCAAGTTGCCATATCTAAGTAACTTCGGATCGCCTGACATTGTTCTCAAGAAACATACATTTATACCCACTACATACATGACACGCAAATCTTTAGGACATATCGCCCGCAACACAAGCTTCGATGCGATGTTCACATTTTTTGAAACATATGTCAATGTGACTAAGTCACGAAAATCAAGAAATGATGCAACATCATGCCAAGTATCATCAGACAACATTTTTTTGATTATGTATCGATGGCATCAATTTTAGCCATCACACAAAAAAGTTACACATCGCATTTACGCGGTGTGCTCATCGATTATGCCGATCATCGTCTTTTTATCGTCCTTACCGCCGATGAACCATTCGCGCCCCTTATACAACTTGTATTTTTTACCGAAGTCATCAATGATCTTGTTCTCCGTTCCAACTATATCGCTTGTCTCTTTGCTATGAACAAGTGTGTAATTCTTATACTTCTTCAATCGTTCTTTGAGAGCTTGTTTTGTTCTTCCGACCTTATAGTACTCTTTATTGTCCTTGAAATACAACAAGTAGATGCTTCCCGCGATCGGACCCTTAGCTTCTTTTGATACTTTTTTGGTTGTCACTTTGACAGATTCAATGGGCGTATCGTCGCTGCCCGCACTAACATTGCTAACACTATCATCGGCAGTGATCATATCCTCATTTTGCTGCTGCGGCATCGAATGATGTTGTTGTTCTAACAATGATATTATATAATCTTGTTTGTTTCGCAGATCGTTTAGTGTGATCATCATATCACCGTCCGTCGATCCGATGTTCGGAACTGTTTTATATGTTGTTTCTTTGATCTCATTGACTGCATCTACGAAATCTTTTCCGAGATCACTTGTATCACGAAGTTCGACATCGTGCACATCGTCCGCACCTAGAGTGTTGTATATGGCTACGAAGAACGCGACATGAATATAGTACTCACCATCCTGCTCTTCGAGTATGCTATGTGCAACTAATTTTGAGCGGATCGTATTGGCAGAACTACATTCCAAGACATGCACATTTCTCTTGTTTGTGCGTCCGAATAAATGACATATGATGCCTTCAACACTCATGAAATACTTGTTTCTTGTGTGCGCCAAATTATACTTTTCGATGACTGCTACGATGTTTGGATGCTCGAATGACATAATGAATGTCATGTCTCGAGGGCATCAATTTTAGGTGGCTAAAATTGATCCTCGTCATGTTACGAAAAAAATGATGTCTGTTGACTGCGATATGTGTGACATGCTTGTATCGTCGGGCACATTCTCCAATATCAAATGCCCTAAATGTGGTACACAAATTCGAGACAATGATGATGCGTCAGAATTAGATAGATGTGAACAATGGTTATCTGTGCGTCGTTTCATTTATCTCAGCGAAATATATGGGTTGTGTCATGATATCAATGGCATAAAGCTCGTTTCGCATACTGATTTTGCTTGCGACATTTATCTGTGTAATTATGCAAAACATAACTATGGTATGTTTTGTGATATGTACACTCTTCGTGAAGTATGTAAGAATTACGGTGTCGATGAAGAAATTATATACAAGTTGCGTAGAAAAATAGATCGTCCTACTCATAATGTTGATCCGAAATACAAACACACTGTGCATGCATTATACAGATATGGTTCTTCGGTATCGGCAAAGAATGTTGTTACATGTACTGATGTTGTTGAAGAATACCTCAGATTCATAGAGTACCATGATTTGATGTGTTAATTTTTTGATCACAACAAAATTGATCCCCGTAAAGTTACTAAAAAATGACATTGACCGAATGCGATATGTGTAAGTTGCTCGCAACATCTGATATATTCTTTGGTGTCAAGTGCCCTAAGTGCAGCACATATCTTCATGATAATGAAGATCCCGCAGAGCTAGATGCATGTGAACAATGGTTGGCTAATGATAATCGCTATATCGACATTGACGATTTATACCTCAGACGATATAACTTTTATAACCATATCATCGGACATACCGGGTATGCTTGTGACATATATCTATGTAATTATATCACATGCAGGCACTACGACATGTGTCAAATGTACACTCTTCGCGAAGTATGTGACAAATATGGTGTAGACAAAGAGGTCATATACAAGTTACGCAAAAAAGTGGATCGGCCCATTTACGCATGTGATGACTTTAAACACACCGTGTATAGA
>Ga0302210_10000326_pt1 | contig 22388 bp, 22 predicted proteins | sample II_Fen_E3_2_FD_198793 | JGI IMG/M metagenome (GOLD analysis project Ga0302210, IMG submission 198793) | Peat permafrost microbial communities from Stordalen Mire near Abisko, Sweden - II_Fen_E3_2 | ecosystem: Environmental > Terrestrial > Soil > Wetlands > Permafrost | place: Sweden: Abisko... | reverse complement strand
TATATGAAAATTTTCCCTCAAAATTTATTTCGGAACGGGATATTGAAGTGTGGTTACCAGAAGGCTTTAACCTGAAAAAGAAATATGACGTATTGTATATGCACGATGGACAGATGTTGTTCGATGCCAATACCACCTGGAATCATCAAAGTTGGGATGTCGATGATGTGGCTGCTCAATTACTGAAACAGGGTAAGATAAAGGACTTGATTATTGTAGGTATCAGCAATGGGGGTAAGACACGTCACTCTGATTATTTTCCACAAAAGCCATTCGAATCGATGACTCAACAGCAAAAGGATACTGTTATTAAAAAACTTAAAGGAAATGGGAATAACGACATCACATTTAAACCCAATTCGGACAATTATCTGAAGTTTATGGTCTTAGAATTAAAACCCTTTATCGATAAGAAATACCCTGTATACAAAGGCAGTAATCATACTTTCATTGCAGGAAGCAGTATGGGCGGCTTGATTTCGATGTATGCCATTTGCGAATATCCAAATATCTTTGGAGGGGCGGCATGCCTTTCGACACATTGGCCCGGGATTTTTGCGATTGAAAACAATCCAATTCCTGATGCTTTTGTATCCTACCTGAAAACAAACTTTCCAAACCCTGAGAATCACAAATTTTATTTTGATTATGGCGATCAGACATTGGATGCATTGTATCCACCCTTGCAGAAAAAGGTAGATGAAGTAATGAAAGCCAAAGGTTTCACTGACAACAACTGGATCACAAAGTTTTATCCAGGTCAGGATCACAGTGAGAAATCATGGAACAGTCGTTTTAATATTCCCCTTGAGTTTCTGTTAAAAAAATAGACTAATAAGCCTGATTTCATTTCCGATAATTAAAACACAGGATTACCAAAAAGAGATAGTTTCAATCATGAAACCATCTCTTTTTGGTAGTACACTTCTAAGTGAGTATAACAGGATTTGCTATTTTGTAGCCCTATTTCAGAATCTTACATTCCTTTTTCCTTACCTCTTAACTCTTACCTCTTCTTTTATGCTTCTCCTCCTCCAAAGCCCATAGGAACAGGTGGAACAAAACCATTATCAGATATTTTTATCTTCCCGTTTTGTTGTTCAAACTTAGTTATATTTTCCTGAAGAGCAAAAAGTAATCTTTTTGTATGTTCGGGAGTAAGAATGATACGTGACTTTACGTTTGCTTTTGGTGTTCCGGGCATAATACGGATAAAATCGAGAACAAACTCTGAATTTGAATGCGATATAATAGCAAGATTTGAATAAATACCTTCTGCTATTTCAGGTGAAAGTTCAATGTTTAATTGATTTTCTTGATTTTCCATTTTATTAGGATTGATTTATTTTTTTAAACCTCAGTGTTTCTTTTTTTAACGAATACAAAGGTAAGAATTTTTATTGTATTTCGATTTAACCTTATTCTAATTTTTCATCATGAATTTAAATTTGGAAACAACATTTACAGTTAGGTTAAAGCTATGTTTCACTGCAGTATACAATCAAATTCCGTTTAAATGATCTGTAATCACAAACAGTCTTAAGAAATCCTGAATAATCCGGTTATTCAGGATTTATTTTTTGAATTGACGAATATTATTACTCAGGCCATTCCATTTAGCACACAGGTACAAAAATTCAAAGAATCATGACACACCCAACCTTTATCTTGTTGGCAATAATTTCTGATTTTAGTTGTACTAATTTTTAGTGTATTTATCTTAGAATGCTCATGAAACTTAAATACGTGTGAATGATATAACTTATTTCAAGAGTTTTGTAACTTTTACCGATGGCTGAATTCCTACTTTTGTATATTATAACAAGTCAATTATATTGCAACAAAAAATAAAACAATACACAGATGAAAACGATTAAAAGTATTTCTATAATTTTTCTCTTTTTATTGACGATGGTTGTGAGTTCTACACCGACTTATGCACGCGTCAGAGTTGGTCTCAGTGTTAGAGTAAAACTTGCCCCGCCACCCCTGCCTGATTATTATCAACCGGAATGTCCTGTTGATGGTTATATCTGGACACCGGGATATTGGGCATATAGCAGGTTTTACAGCGAATATTACTGGGTACCCGGCGAATGGGTTGAGCCGCCTGAATACGGATATCTTTGGACACCCTGTTACTGGGGTTACAGTGGCGGCTATTATGGTTTTCATAATGGGTATTGGGGACGAAATATCGGATATTATGGCGGAGTAAACTATGGTTATGGATATGGTGGCTCAGGCTATTATGGCGGACGTTGGAGCGGACATCACTTTATGTATAATACGGCAGTCATGCATGTGAACCGGAATATTGTTCATAACACTTATTCCGACCGGAGATTCATTCCTTCACAAAGATCAAACAATCGTTCCAGTTATAATGGACCGGGTGGAGTACGAACCATGCCAAATTCAAGGGAGAGAACAGCAATGCTGTCCAGACAAAGAAGGCCTACTGCCGTTCAAAATTCTCACCAGCAAGCTGCCAGCAAGAACAGAAGTCAGTTTGTATCAGTAAATAAAGGTCGCCCTGCAATGACTTCAGTTAACAGATCAGGTAGAAATGCCAATCCACAGGCAAACCGTCAACAGCAGATCCGTCAACAACAGTCCGGTCAGCAAAGACAGCAACAGAATAAACAGCAACAGGTTCGTCAACAACAAGCTGGCCAACAAAACCGTCAGCAACAAGCCCGTCAACAACAGGCTGGTCAGCAAAGACAACAACAAAGACAACAACAAGCCGGTCAGCAAAGACAACAACAGAACAATCAGCAACAGGCCCGTCAACAGCAACAACAGAACCGTCAGCAACAAGCCGGTCAACAAAGACAACAACAGCAACAACAGGCCCGTCAACAGCAACAACAGCAAAGACAACAACAGGCGGGTCAGCAAAGACAACAACAGCAACAACAGGTTCGTCAACAGCAACAACAGAACCGTCAACAACAAGCCGGTCAGCAAAGACAACAACAGCAACAACAGCAACAACAGGTCCGCCAACAGCAACAACAGAACCGTCAACAGCAGGCCGGTCAGCAAAGACAACAACAACAACAACAACAACAACAACAACAACAACAACAAAGACAACAGGCACCTCAACGTCAGCAACAGCAGCAACAGCAAAGACCTCAGCAACAGCAGCAACAGCAGCAACAGCAAAGGCCTCAGCAGCAACAGCGTCAACAGGACAACAGAAACCAGGGTCGATAATTAAGTTGATTGATATTGAAAAGATTCATTTTATAAATACACAAAAAAATGGATGACGGTAAAATAATACCGTTATCCATTTTTTTATTGTTACATACTCTTGTTCTTATAGAACAAAATGCAAGTTTCCAACTTATTCAATATTAATCTCACCGGTAAGAAATAATTTCGAACTTCCACCTATTAAACAACGATCACCTTTGTAAATACAAATCAATTTTCCACCACGTTCGGACAATTGTGTAGCAATCATTTCTTTCTTCCCAAGTTTCTGCGACCATATCGGGATCAAAGTGGTATGGGCAGAACCGGTTACGGGATCTTCAATTACGCCTGATTGTGGTGCAAAAAACCGTGAAACAAAATCAACAGTTTTCCCTTTTGCCGTTACGATTAATCCCCGTGCCTTTAATTCAGACACTTTGTTTAGATCCGGGTGAAGGTCTTGCACTTCTTCTTCACTTTCCAACAAAGCCACATAATCTGTTTTACCTTTATAAACTTTCAGTGGTTTCATTTGTAGGCAGGCTATGATTTGATCCGTTACTGTAATTTCATTTACAGTATCCGTAGGAAAATCCAGGAACAAGATACCATTTTGCTGAGACACTATTAATACACCACTCTTAGTTGAATAAAACATGATTTCCGGATCCCGGTAACCTAAGCAATTGAATAGAACATAAGCAGTTGCCAGGGTTGCATGACCACATAAATCAACTTCTACAGTCGGAGTAAACCATCTTATTGCATAGCTTTTATCTATGGGAATAATAAATGCAGTCTCTGCCAGGTTATTTTCGGCAGCAATGGATTGCATTATTTCGTCGGATAGCCATTCCTCAAGAATACAAACGGCAGCAGGATTACCCTTAAAGAGCTTATCTGTAAAAGCATCAACCTGATAGATTTGAATCTTTTTCATATTTTAATTTCTAAATTGATTGTTTGTCTTTATTTTCTATTGCTGACTTAGTTAAGATGATAACCAGATCGGTGAATAATATGTATTTAACAACTAATTCATTATCAAATTTTTCACAACTTTCTTTCCATCCAGATTGTGCAGGCATAATGCACTGAATTACCCAATGCTTTTTTCAAATGGGTAAATCCGTTTATTATGTACAGGGAAACTGCCTTTCCCAAAGCAGGAAAACTTTCAAGGTAGAGATGGGTATATCCCATTTCTTTGGCACGCTCAATACTTTTTTGCATTAAGGTATTTCCGATCCCTTTACCTCTCGACTCTGCCGAAAGATACAATTTCACCAGTTCGGCATATCCTTCAGGAAGTCCTTCAGTTGGATAGATACCGCAGCCACCGAGCATCACATTATTTTCTTCAGCGATCCAGTACACTGAACCGGGAGTCTGAAATAATTCATACAATGCATCCGTTGTTGGATCGGTATATACCGTACCGGGTATATCAATTCCAAACTCTTCGAAAACTTTCTTTATTAATCGTGAAAGTTCTTCATTATCCTTTTTTTCTATTGGTCGGTAAACAATACTCATGGTGGTTGGTTTAGTGCATTATTTCAAATTATCAGCCTTAAAGCCGGGCTTTACTTTTAATTCATGCTATTAATAGATACTTTGCATAATATCCCGATCCTTTTGTTTGAAGAGCAATCTTATTTAAGAATAAAAACAGAAGGCAATGCCAGTAACTGGTATTGGATGGTTTTAGCCAATCGGTAATCACCCAATGCATTGGGATGCAACAGGTCTTTATCTTTGTTGTGAAAGTAAGATACCTGAGCGTCAGCCAGTGGAAACAGACCGCTTGTCGAATAAAGGTCTATCAGCGGAACTGCCCAATACGAGGCAGCTTGCTTCAATCCATCGACGTATGCATCGATGTACAAGCCCTCCCCGTTAGCATAATTTTCATCCGGTTGCACATTGTTCGCGCCAAACCTGGCAAACCCCCTGTGGATAGGAGTCATAATAATAATTTGTTGTTGTGGAAAATTGTTCTTCAGGTAAGACATGACTTTATTGATGCGACCACAAAACGTAGAGTCATTCAAAATCGGAGTCCGGTACTTGCGTGTCACCTGATTTCCGTTCACGTTGGTCAGCTTAGTTGATTCACTGAAAAACTTACCGATCGGGATACCCTGGTTATAGTCGTTTGTTCCGGCAAAAATTAAAATGGCATCAACGTTCGTTCCTTTTTCTTCATGCAACTTAATTGCCTGCCCGTAAATACCATCCCATTGATGACCATTAATACCATAGACAAAAGGCTGTATCCCCAACAATTCGCCAAGATATTCCCAATAGACACAAGAAGTGCCTACACGGTGCGGATCGGTCATTGAATCCCCCAGAAAAGCCACCCGTTTTCCATGCCACTGGGAGTCCGGTGTTTTGTCGCTTGCTGTTACGGTAACTTTGGGAGCATCTTTTGACACAATCGGTTGGGCATATCCGGTTAAACCCAGTGCCGGCATAAGTACACAAACAGCAACAATTAGTCTTTTCATATATTGAAGTATAAGTAGTTACAAAAGTATGTATTTCCGGAAATTTCACAAGTTTCGCCGGTAATTTAGTTGGGAATGGGCTATTTTAATCATTGTTGTCAGCCGTCAATTGTTATGGTTCGTTTATTGATGCTGCACTACAAAGGATTATACATCACTCTTTCATAATCAGCTGAATGGCATCCATCCTTACCCGTGCATTTTTAATGAGTGTTGACAGTGTTACCTGTTCTGTAAGGGCGATTTGAATTTCTTCGGGTCTTATGTTATTATTTTTTTTCTGTAATATTTTCAGTCTGCCTATTTCATGATTCAGCGTGAGGTTCATGCGCTTCAATCCCTTTGCTATTTCTATTACACCCTGTTCTTCGGCAATCTTTGTAGCAGCAGAAATCATATCCGGAAGGATTGTATCTACAAATGTCTCACTATCCAGCAACTCATCAATAGAACCTGGAATCAGCTTTTTATTGAATGTTTCAACAGAATACCTGTCCGTGACCTCTTTTCCTGTATGATCCACTACAATTCTTAATGGCGTATTAGGAAGGAAACGGTCGATATATATACTTTGTTCACTCGTTGTTTCAAGTACAAAAAGAATCTCAAGCAAAATACCGGGACTGTTGGTACCCCGCAGTACTCCAAAGCCGGCACTTCCGGTCCCTGAACTTAATACCATATCTATGGAACCTGTGGCCATAGGATGATCCCAACTCAGAAAACTAATATCGTCTCTGATAAGAGCACGCTTTCTATCGAATGTAACAGGTATTCCTTCACGCGGAATAGAAGGAAACACTCCGGCAATTTCAGAAGCCGGTTGTAAAAAGTAGGTACGTGCAGCAAGATCTTCCATTTCCACTTCAAAATGGGCAAAGACTTTCGTCATATACATCTCAAGGCTTCTGTCAGTATCTTCTGCCTGGATTTGCTCCACCAGCTTTTTTGCTACCTTAGGGCGGAAAGAATTCATTTCAAGCAATTTGTCACGACCATCAGCAAGCCTTACCTGAAGTTTCTTTTTGAAGTTGGAGGTGTCACATATTAATGTTTCAAGTTCTGGGCTAGCGTCTGCGAATAAGTGAGAACTGGTAACAGTCAGTAATCTCTCACCAAGTGATTTAAAAATTTCATTTCCGCCCTCCAGGTTTTCTTCAAAAGCATTCAGACCTTCATGAAACCACCTGACAAGCATATGTTGCGGGCTGTTGACAAGGTAAGGAACATGAACGTGGATATCTTCCGTTTGACCAATCCTGTCCAGGCGCCCGATACGCTGCTCCAACAATTCAGGATGCAGCGGCAAATCAAATAGAATGAGGTGATGGGCAAATTGAAAATTTCTTCCCTCGCTTCCTATTTCAGAACAAAGGAGAATTTGGGCACCATCAGATTCGGAAAACCATGCTGCATTCCGGTCACGTTGTATAATGGTAAGATCTTCGTGAAAAACGGCTGCCTTTAAATTTGTACGTTTGGCCAGGACCTGTTCCAATGCCTGCACCTTTTCCTTGCTCTTGCAGATGAGGAGTACTTTTGCCGGATAGAGTTCTTTTAATACAGTTAAAAGCCACATTACCCGAGGATCTTCTGCAAACCAGTATTGTTGCCCTTCAGGAGTTATAACCTGATCAGTATCACAGGCGAACTCATTCGTCATGCGCTGCACCCACAGACCGGGATTGTTGGTTGTCTCTAAAGGAATAAGATGTACCTTTCGGGTTGGAAATCCACTCATGGCAGAGCGGGTATTCCGGAATATCACCCTACCCGGCCCATGCTGGTCGAGTAAATCTTCAATAAGTTTATCCTTTGCTGTATTTCCTCCTTCAGTGAAAGATTGCATTCTTTCCTTTGAAAAAATGGTGACTAATATTTTGTTATCCCGAGCATTCAATTTCTTTCCAAGATAAAGTTTTTCCACAATACCGGCAATATTTTCAGGATCGGACGACTCATTAATAAAATCATCGTAATTCGCATATCTGTTTGGGTCGAGCAACCGGAGTCGTGCAAAATGACTTTCTTCCCCTAATTGTTCAGGGGTAGCTGTAAGAAGCAGTAATCCTTTAGCCACCTTACTCAACAATTCCACAACTCCATATTCAGGACTCACCTTTTCAACCGACCATTCCAAATGATGCGCTTCATCCACAACCAGCATATCCCATCCTGAAGCGATGGCTTGCCGGGCACGCTTCGACGAACCGGCCAGGAATTCTGTACTGCAAATAATAAGTTGATTGTCCAGAAAAGGGTTACCATCCGGGGCACTCCCATCAAGGGAAGCACAGCGTTCTTCATCAAAAATATTAAACCACAGGTTAAACCGGCGAAGTACTTCTACAAACCATTGATGGATTAACGATTCGGGAACGAGAATTATCACCCTCGAAATCCGCCCGCTCAACAACAAACGATGCAGGATTAAGCATGCTTCAATGGTTTTTCCAAGACCAACCTGGTCGGAAAGTAAGACACGGGGGGCATAGCGCGAACTCACCTCATGGGCAATGTACAGTTGGTGAGGGATAAGATCTATCCTTCCACCCACAAATCCGTTAACCGCCGATAATCTTCTTTTGTAATCGTATTGCAACGTTTCCCTGCGGAGGGCAAAGGTTTGTGGAGAGTCTACATCACCCATAAAGAGCCTGTCGTCGACACCATGCCTGACAGACACATCACCAAGCTCTGCCTCCGACAATTTGCGATCCTTGCCGTAATACATATACAGATCACCCTCCAGTTCAACCTGCTTAATGAGCAACGGTTGACCTTTTGTATCTACAATGGTATCACCCGGTTTAAAAACAATCCGGTTCAGGGGAGCACTTTCCAATGCATACATTCGATTTTCATTTGATTGTGGAAAATGAATCCTTACCTTACGGTTACCTGTTTCTATTAAAATGCCGACACCCAGTTCGGGTTCCCCTTTGCTTGTATATCGTTGATTTGGAAAAAAGCCTTCCATATGATATTTAGTTGTATTTAATTTATTTTTGATCGGACATTTGGGACAACCAGTCGAAGTCATTCAGTTTCTTTGATCTGGTAGAAAATTGATTGTTTCGCTGGGTATTCCTGTTTAATTTGCTTCTGTTATGTTTGTTTGCACTTTTTGAGCTGACTGCTAACAACGAAGTATAAAACTCCAAACGAATCGTCAAAGTTAGTGATTTTTCATGAAGCTCACTTATAACAATATTATTTTGGCTATTTTTCGGTACTGAATTGTATACGTCTTATGAGCACTTATTAGTAATCAGAAAGTCAATGATGACATTCATTAAAACTTCACAAAGTGCAAACCGACAGTATAGGCATCAATAGCTTACTCTGTGAAATTAAAATATATTTTACTTTTAACGATCTTTTAGTGTGTAAAATTGTTTTATTTTTATTTCAAAATCTTAACCATAAAAAAAAACATTATGAAAAAGCTACTTTTAATCACAGGTATCATTTTTACCACTTCGTTGTCATATGCCCAGAAAACCTTTTTCCCGACCAAAGAAGGTACAGTTTTAGTCTATAAATCATTCGACAAAAAGGATAAACTTTCCAATACCCTGCGTTACACCATAAAACATGTCACCATTAGTGGCAGCAATATGGACATAACCTATTTGTGCGAGTCGACAGATCCCAATGATAAACCTGTTTTTAAAGACGAAATTACCATCCACCAGAAAGGTGATATCCTCTATATGGACATGAGCAATTTTATAAATAAGGCAGCCTTCAAAAAAGAAGGTGAAATTCCTGCTGACTTGCAAATTACCGGGAATAATATGGAAATACCAATGAATCCAAAGGTGGGTGTCCAGCTTCCCGATGCCAATGTTGAAATGGCAATAAAAATAGGGTTCATAAATATGAAGATGTCTGCTCTGATAACAAACCGGAAAGTGGAAGCCATTGAAAGTGTAACGGTTAAAGCCGGAACTTTTGAGTCCTACAAGTTTACAAGTGATGTCAAATCCGCGGCAATGGGATTTCAGGTAAATTCAAGTAGTATTGCCTGGTATGTAAAAGGGATTGGGATGGTCAAAATGGAGAGCTACGATAAAAAAGGGAAACTACAATCGCACATGGAACTGGTAGAATTAATAGAATAGTGGGTTATTTTATATTCCTCTGTGAACAAACAAATACAGACTGCCACAAAGCATAAAGCTGAATCATTAATTTCATCACGTAAATATTTATAGTTGATGATTTGTAAAAGCTGCAATGAGTAATCCTGAAAAACGATCGTGATTTTAAACAATGCATACAATCTGGTAATTATGAAATAAAGGATTAATTAAATATCAATCTCAATGATTTAATGATTAAGACTATGAAAACATTATTATTGCCTATTTTATTGTTTTTTTTTAATTAGTTGTTTTTTATAGTGAAAAAAAAAACTTGTTCTGATTTGATTCTTCTTTTCGCCAGGTATCAAAAGTCTGAAAAATGAAAGGTGATTGCATTGTATTCCGGGTCCGTTATACACAATGTCATTGGGGACGGATTAAATGATTTTAACCACAATACTGACGGGCATATATTCAATGTTGTCAGTTTGGGAATCTTTATGTTTAGTCCCATAGCATTTAATTTTCAAAAAGACCAATGGAATTGGTCAGCACTTTCTTATATAAGCGTACACGCGGTATTTTTTGATTTAACTTACAATTTAACACGAAAGTTGCCCTCTAATTTTAGCTGTTCTACGTCGATAACTGATAAATTTTATAATTCTGTAGGGGTTAATTCCATGTATCCAAGAGCAACAATTTTTGTTGTAGGATTTGCAATTCCTTTAATTTAATTATAAAATATATTATCTTTATTTACAATGACATAATTTTACCTAGGGGCACAACCTGACTTCGGGATCGACACCTGTTAAAAGCAAATCAAATGCCATCTGTTCATAATTGTGTACTAAGAGGCATAATTAAATTGTTTTTGCATATTATTTGCCAAAATTTTCGAGAAGGTTTGTTTTCCACATTCATTGCCGGTTCACCTATTTCTTTATACTCAATTAATCCAAATTTTCCAAACTCTTTTGCTATTGAATCTGAATCGCAAAAGTACAACGTAACACCATGCTTAGTTTCAAATGTATCTTTACTTATTTCATTTCCTTCTCCATATTGAGAATCTCTTTTTGAAATTGCGACAAAAACCATGTATCCATTAGGCTGGAGTTGATTAAAAGAATCATTAATCAGTTTTATTCGCTCTCTTTGATTCAACAAGTGGATTAAGGCATAACAAAAAATTCCATCGTATATTTCCTGGTCAAACGGCATAGCACTTACAGAGCCATGATAGACTTTTAAATGATCCCCATAATGTTTTTTAGCCAAGTCAATTGCCGTTTTTGAGATCTCAATTCCGGTCACATCAAATCCATTATCATTAAATAGTTGTGCATTTCTGCCATAACCAAAACCGGGTATTAGAATTTTAGTTAGTCCATTCTTTCTAAATAAATCTACGATTGCAATGGCAGAATCAGCAGGTTCAAACCCCCACATTTCCTGTTTATCCCGAAAGCTTGATTCCCAAAATTCTGTCATATTCTTTTCTGTTAAATTGAAGTTCTGTTTATTTTATGCTTGTTGTTAAAGGCCATGGCAATGTGCATTATGTTTTGATTTAGCTTTTGGAATAGAATAAGCCATAAAGTGAATGATGAAGCTAAACCTGAGAATAGTTGATTAGTATTCAACTAGCTAAAACTGTTTATTCAATAACGGCTTTTTTTTGTGAACAAAGATTGACAAATACTATTCCGCAGCACCAAGATTCTTTGCCGTATCGATCCAATGTTCAACAAGGATTTCCGGGTTTACCCCAAGTCCACGGGCAAGATGCAATGCTACTCCCATGATGAATACAGAAGCTTTATGAAATTCCAGATTTGTTTGCAAAGCACCAAATTTTTCCTGCACTTTTGATTGGAGTAAGTCAGTATGTTTTCGGGCAAATGAAGCCGGATCATCTATTTCAGCATAAATTTCAGGAATCATCAGAATATCCATCCACTCGTATCCGATTCGATCTGCTAAAACTTCAGGAAGCTCGTTGCCCATTTTTCGCCAAAGAGGCAATGTTTCCTTATCTCCTGATTCAGCTAAACCTGTTTCAAGAAGTAGCTCAAATGCTATATCTGCTAAGTTTTGCATGAAGTTTAAATATTCATCCTGAGCCTTTTCAAATTTCTCGGTTTTCTGGTCATTCATATATTCACCAACAGTCAAATACGGTAATTCTGAAACTTCTGGACACCCTTCCATACATGGAAATTTTTCTCCCTGGTACATATAGTGAACCTCTTCACCCTGTATTTGACGACCAAGTGGAAATAACCGGCAGGCCAATGGTCGCCCTAAATGAACGCTGCAACCGAAATTACCGATATACTGACTGCAAGCTTGTTTCCCTTTCCATCCTACAACACCATTAAAGCGCAAACGAATCCCTCCAAACTCACAATAGAGATCCCGAAATACCCGGGGATTAACATTTTTCTCGCGGGCCAGAGTGGCCAATTCCCATGGATGAAGCATTACAAGATTCCCATGACAGCAAGTTCCTTTTCGTGAGCAGGTGAGAGGCAATTTATCATTGATATTAAGCCTGGTTGACATTATCATTGTTGTTGTAATATTTTTAATACAAATATACTCTTTAAATTTTGAGAAATGACTACCACCTACACTACCAAAAATCTAGAATAAAAAATGAACTGGATAACAATTTTACGTTTATGCTACATTATTAAAATTTAAATACTTTAGAGCCGGACATAACTTCCTGACGAATGGGGTCAAAGGTAGTAAACTCACGTGTACGCATTGCAGCATTAACCATAATACAGGCAATAGAATGATTGTATCCGGCTTCTACTGGTGCATTTGTTTGTTCACGCGACCGCACACATTTCAACCAGTTTAGCACGTGGGCAGAAGTAAGCGGATCACCGCTTGTATTCGCTCCCGAAGCCACTTTTGCATTGGATCCTAAAGTGAAACCCTCGAGCTTATTCTCTTTAAGTCCCATTCTGGAAGCATTTTCTTCCTTCAGGTATCCGTTGGATGTAACTTTATTTGTGTCGAGGTTTAATTCTCCACCATTAGAGAAATAAACCTCTTTGACTTCACCTGCGGAATTGGAAAAACGGGAAGTATATTGTACCTGAAAACCTTTTGAATCATCATTTTCAGGACCATACTCCATAACAGCAGTCAGGGTATCGGCATTTCGACGGCCATCCTTCCAAACATATATCCCCCCATTAGCCACTACACTACGAGGATAATTTAATCCCGTAAACCAGTGAACAGTATCAATCTGGTGTGCCATCCACTGGCCCGGTATACCTGAGGAATAGGGCCAGAACAATCGATATTCCAAATATTTACGGGGATCAAAATCTTCGTAAGGGCGATTAACCAGGAAGCGCAACCAGTCTAAATCTTCTTCTTTACAAAGCTTTACCAATTCAGGACGGCGCCAACGGTCGGGTTGATTTACATTCCATGACATTTCGCACATCACAATATCACCAAATTTACCTGAACGAATATATTCATTAGCCGCCTGATAATTGGCACCACTCCTGCGTTGGGAACCTATCTGAACAATAATTCCCGATTTCTTAATTGCTGCCAATGCCCGGCGATTGTCTTCCATCGTTTCGGCAAACGGTTTCTCAATATACGCGTCTTTTCCACACTGTGCTGCTTCTATGGCATGAGTTGCATGCTGAAAATCGGCTGTTGCAATGATTACGGCATCAATGTTTTTATCTGCATAAAGTTCCTCATTATTTCTATACGCCCGAATGTCATTATTGGTCAGTTTTTTGAGCTGATCAACGCCTTGATTTCTGCGTAGGTTCCATATATCAGAAACCCCTATTATTTCAAAGTTCAGTTTTTTGTTGTGCTCCATAAAACAAGGGATCAAAGAATTCCTTGCCCTGTCGGAATAACCAATAATTCCTACATTCACCCGGTCATTAGAACCAATGATGCGTTTGTAGCTTTTCGCTTTCATATCCAATCCTCCCAACATCATTCCGGCAGATGCCAGTCCAATTGATTTTATAAACCTTCGTCTCGATAACATACTATAGTTCGTTTTATATATTACAATTCTTTGATTTTTATATTTTTAAAGCTTACTTCATTACCATGGTCCTGTAAAAGAATATGTCCTTCTGATGTCTCACCAAAGGCGTGCCATGTTTTAAACTTGCTGTATGCCACCAGTGCTCTCCACATTTGGGTACCCCGTTCATATTCCACAATTTTCACATCATTCAGATAGTGCTCCACTTTGTTCCCCTTTACAACGATCCGTGCAGTGTTGAAGAACCCTTTTCTGAACGGTTTATTTTGCGGTGCAGGTATTAAATCATAAAGTGAACCCAATTGCCTGTTGTGATTTACCCCCAGTTTAGCATCCGGGTGCAGCAGATCATCTAAAATCTGATATTCGCATCCGATAGAAGATCCTTCTCCTTTGTTCATTTCCGTGTCTACAAAATACTTGATTCCACTGTTGGCCCCATCGGTAATCATAAAGTCAACGGATAAATCGAAATCTTTGTAGTTCTTTATCGTTACAATATCTCCTCCATTGGTTGCCTCACCGCCGTTAGAATTTAATACTTTCAAAATGCCGTTATCAACTTTCCAACCCTTTCCCGGAAAAGCAGTTAGTTTAGCACCTCTCCATCCATCGGTTGTCTTTCCATCCCAGAGCAGTTTCCAGCCTTGTTCTTCTTCAACAGGAGAAATGGTATTGTCAATACAATTGGCCTGATAGATATTGTTGAAGTTTGGTTTGCGTGCAGTTTCAAGATGACTGGTGCAGATCCTGATGTTTCTCCATTGAACTGTTTTGCCTTCCTGATCGGAACTGTTTATAGCGTGAACCTGCAGGGCGATAAAACCGACAGGTGTCGTATTATCGAGTAAATTTGCACAAGGAACACCATTCAACCAGGTTCTAATGGAAGTCCCGATAGCTTCAATGCGCACTTTGTTCCACACGCCGGATTTATATGCCGACTTTACACGTGGATTTTTCTCCATTGTATATAGCCATCCCCGGCGTGCTTCATCATAGATTCCACCGCTCCACGCTCTTGCTGAAGGGTCTATTTCAAATTGATACCCGTGTACCCTGTTATTTTGATATTCTTTGTTGCTCAGACTACGAAACTGAACACCTGAATTTAATCCGTTGTCTACTTTATATTCCAATTCCAGAATAAAATCACCGTATACCTTTTTGGTCGCCAGAAAAGTGTTGGTGGTATTCATCTTCGATATTCCTACAATTGTACCATCTTTCACAGCATATTCAGCTTTCCCATTCAGTCGGGTCCAACCTTTCAGATCCTTACCATTGAACAGCGATTCCCATTTCTCCTGGGAGAAACCTGATAGGGCAATTGCCCACACAAAAAACAAAATTATTCTTTTCCTTTTCATTACTTCTTGATTCTTAGAATTAATAGATGTATAATATATATTCCTGCCCTTATTCCAACACTCAACAGATAAAGGATAAGAGCAATAATGAATACGGTTGGTAATTCGCTGTACAGCTCTTTGTAGTCTGTTTTATAAATTAAAATAGAAAGGATATTAAGTATGCAGGCAATCCCCAGACAAATAGCAAGAACCAATATTTCCTGTTTTTTGCGCTTTCCGGTAATGATCGTTTCTCTCATGTGTATCCTGTTTAAACAGATTTTGTATGATTAAGATAATTAATTTTATATTTGTCAGGAAAGACAACAACCCGTTCCTCTTCCATGGCTTGATGACCCAGCAAACACAACTGGGTTCCGTAATAACTCTCCTCGGCAAAATTGCGGGGTTGCTTTTGAGTAATCACCGCTTCGGCAAATGCTTCTAAGAGTTCCTTTGTTCCATCACCATCAGGTTTTTGATCCAGTATGTATTCTCCTTTATTCTGTCCGGCTGTTTCGGGAATCCAACTGCTACCGGCAATGGGTATGGTATTGAAAGTTTTGTCTTCCATATCGTGTAACAACTGCATGATGCCGGGTGCCGGAGGAATTGTTTCATAATAATACTTTCCTTTTTCAAGTTCAAATGTCGCTTTCTCACAAAGTATCTGTTCCTCCAGACCATAAAACTTATTTGAATTGGTAGAATTATAAGTCATCTTCACCCCGTTATCAAAAGAATAAATACAAGACACATTGTCGTACACCTCCCGCTCATGAGCCCGTGCAATCAGGGAGCCCACACCCATAACCTTATTTGGAATTGATTTCATCGCCCACATACCCACCTGGAGCTGATGACAGGCTAATTCAGTCATCAATCCCCTGGAAGTTGCTTTATACAATCTCCAGTTTATCTTTCGTTCCAGTTCGGGCGATGGCACCGGCCGTCGCCAATCGGTATTTCTGTCCCAGTGAATTCGAATGGATTGTATGGCACCATAGTTGCCTGTCTGTAAGTTAGAGATCGCTTTAAGATAACGGGAATCAAAATAGCGCTGCTGACCTACAAAAAAGACTTTCCCTGAGTTTTTATAGGCATTGTACATTTGCAGCACTTCATCCATGTAAATGGAAAGAGCCTTTTCGGAGAACACATGTTTCCCAACAGCGAAGGCATCTATGGTAATTCCGGCATGATATATCGGTGGGGTAGCAATTACTACAGCTTCAACATCCTTGTTGTCAAGTACTTTTCTGTAATCGGTATAGGCCCTGGCTCCGGGTACTAGTTCCAGTCCTTTTTTTAAATTGAGAGGATAATCATCACAAACAGCTATAATCTCTACTTTCGGGTTATTAACCAACAGGCTCATTAAGAATTGACCTCTGGATCCGGTACCGATTACAGCAATTTTACATCGCAACGTATTGGTATGATTCTTTTCGGAAAATACGTCCAGCCAGGGTGCTGTTGCCAGAATGCCTGCTCCGATTCCTAACCCGACCTCTTTTATAAAACTTCTTCTATCCAACATAAATATATATTATTTCAATTCCTTATACAGATTGTAATCAATGTTTATTTGTCTTTACCTCAACGGCAGAATACACTTAGTGGTTGATAAGACTTCTCCTTCAATGCCTGTAGACGTTACAACAGCTTGTTCCATTTTCCCTTCAACATATTTACGGGTTTGTGGATTCAGAATATGTTTTCTTTCACCTGTATTATTTCCGGATACGGTTAAAAACTCATTATGCAACTCATAGCTTTCTCCACCATCTTTCAAGGAGATTTTCCAACCCTCTCCATTTGGGTTATTCCCATGGGCTGCTATCGAACTATTGCCAAAATTAAACAGGAAATGTTCCACCCCCTTCCCGAGCATGATCTTTACCACCCTATCCAAAGCATATCCTTTTGCTATTCCACCCAAATCAATCTGCACGTCGGGATGGGAATAACGGATAGAACGATACTTTTCAATCATTTCGATACAATCTATACCTCCGGTAAAATCATTTTTAGAGTGGACTGTAATATCAAAACTTTCATTTGTTTTGGAAAAGCTTTCTTTTGCATATTTTATCACCTGAAAGAGGTCGTCACTCACTTTGATATATTGTTTCGATGCGCAAAGGTTTAAATTATACAACTCACTGGCTGGATCAAACCGATTCATAACAGATGAAATTCGTTGTATCTCTTCATAACCCCGGTCGCATAATTCAATTGATTTCAATTCCGACAAATCACATACTACCATATCAATACGGGTATGCATTGCTTCGAACCATGCATATAGGACTGAAATGGTAGCACCCTGGGGTTTGTACTGATAGAGGTATTTGCTCATAATTTAACATCTAAATCACAGTTAATCAGACTAACAAAAAAATACTGAGTCAGTTGACTCAGTATTTTTTTATATCAAAATGTCTAATGGTTAAGAATAAAAGCAACTGATCTTATCCTGAAGCTCGAATTGCTGTAAAACAGAGTCTTCATTCCGTAACTCATTATCGTTCGCTCAACGTTCGCTAAGGTTTATGAAATTGAACTTCAAATATACAATTATAAATTTGTTTATAGATAAAAAAAACTGTTGATATTAATAAACCTTTAAAAAAATCATAGTTCCCGTTGTTGTTTCTCTCGCTGGCGAAAGTCGGGCATGTAAGATTCCGGCAACATAACGTAAGTTAATTAGCAAATATACTGAAAATATTCTTAAATCTAAATGTAACAAATGCAATTTCTTATAATACAGAAATGTGAGATAACAGATCCTGCCTGACAGGCATTTTTATTTTTAAATTAAAAAAAGTAAATATATGGAATTGTTGCATTCATTCCAATTTTCTCTTTTATTGAAAGAAATATACGGAAGGATTTGTAATTTTAACGATTCAACGACTATAACCGATAAGTTTTATAATTCACATTGGATTTCGCCATTGTTTTCAAGAGCATTTTTTTTTGCTGTTGGATTTACAATCCCATTAACTATCGGGAACAAAATCCAATGAAACAGAATTCATGCAATAACGCTTATGAGTAGGTGCAGGACCATCATCAAAAACATGTCCTAAATGCGAGTTACAACGACCACATTCCACTTCAATACGAGACATATTAAATGAATGGTCGTCTAAGTAGATCACACTGTTTTTTCTGACCGGTTCAAAGAAACTGGGCCAGCCACAGGTACTGGCAAATTTGGCATCCGAACGGAACAGTTTGTTTCCGCAAACGGCACAATAATAGGTTCCTTTGGTATCGCTCTTCCAGTATTTACCGGCAAACGCTCGCTCAGTACCCCTTTCACGGGCTACTTCATATAAATCTGGAGGCAGGATTTTTCTCCATTCCGAATTACTCACTTTCAAATGCGAAGTATCTGTACGTGAAAAGTAGCGATTTTGCTTCCCTGATGAATTCAAATGATTCGTTTGTTGATCACTTGTTTGAATGATAATAAATGAAAACATTACTAGACATGTTGTTAAAATTATTGATTTCATTCTATCTAATTTTATGAATGTTACTTCTGTTTTAATTTTTCTTTAAACACTTTTCTGAACTTATCCAGTTTAGGTTTAATGACCAGTTGACAATAAGGGACTTCAGAATTATTATCGTAGTAGTTTTGATGATAATCTTCAGCTTTATAAAATACTTTATAAGGAACAACCACCGTGACTATTTTACTTGCGTAAACTTTTTCTTCGTCCAAACGCTTGATATAAAATCGGGCTTGATTTTTCTGATTTTCGTTGTGGTAAAAAATGGCTGACCGATACTGGGTACCGACATCATTCCCCTGACGGTTGAGTTCTGTCGGGTCGTGTGCAACAAAAAAAACGGCTAATAACTCAGCATAAGAGATTTTTGAAGGGTAGAAGATAATATTACAGGCCTCAGCATGACCGGTAGTTCCGGTGCAAACCTGTTCATAAGTGGGATGTGACACATTGCCGCCGGAGAATCCGGAAACTACTGTTAAAACACCGTTCAGCTGCCTGAACTGTTCTTCAACACACCAAAAACAACCACCAGCAAATGTTGCAGTATCTTTCATTATACCCGGTATTACTTTTGATTGTTTTCCCAGTTTCACGTTGTTAACTTTATTGTTTCTGTTTACATTCGAATAGGAATGTGCACATAACAAAACAGGCAAAGCAATGAAGAAAAAAACAAATCTTGCAATTCTATTCGAAAAGCATTTGTTGTTATTTATTTTCATATTTATAATTCTTTTGCTAATGGAAAGTCTATTGGTACATCCAATACTTTTCCGGTAAAATTTGTAATAAAATTATCGCCTATTACGTTCAGCACATCCACGAGGTGTTCAGTAGTATAGCCCTCAGAAAAAAAATTGTCTACGAAGACAGTATCCACATTTCCTTTCTGTTCCATCATATTCTTTACCAACTGAACAAGTGAATTCAACCTTTTGTCAAAATCTGATATACCATTACGCAATTGCATGATTTCTGTTTCGCTAAATCCGTTCAACATTCCGATCATTGTGTGTTCGCTAAGTCCATAGAGTGAATTGTTTATTTGAGATACGACCAGACTAATTGCTTCACATTCCTTAATTGATAAAGAAGTCTGGTGGGTATGGAAATGATAATATGTAATAAATGCATTTTCTGAATGCATCATTGCAGCATACATGTTGGGGATACGCCCGAGTTTTTTATTGAAGTATTCAATATAGTTCTTATTTTCTACACTTACTTCAGATAGTTTTGGAATACCTATTGTTGACATATCATTCATCTTAATTATCTATGATCTTCATTTCTGAATTCTGTAATATTGTTTCCCGAATACAACTTGAAAAAACGGCTGAAATGAGCCGGGCTTTCAAATCCAAGTTCAAAGGATATTTCTTTTGCGGACTTATCTGTATAGTGCAAATAGCGCATTGCTTCAAGGATAATCCTTTTTTGAATTAGCTTTGAAGGTGCTGGTTGTTGTAACAGGTTAAAAATATTGCTCAGTGTTTTAGGAGATTTATTCAAAGAGGAAGCATAAAACTTCACTTCATGTTCCGTCTTAAAATGGCTTTCCAATAAAACCGAGAAATTACGCACAAAATCCATTTTTTCGTCCGGAAAATACTCATAACTTTTACTTTGCTGTTTTGCAACCCTTGTAGTCTTAATAATAAGTTGTTTCAAAAGAGTGCGTAACATTTCTCCCTGAAAATTATCTCTTGATTGCAATTCATCAGAAAATAATTTTTCAAGCAGTAACATATTTTTATTTTCTAAATCGTTCAACTCGATAAACATAGGATGATGTATGCCATAAAACAAGAAACCAACACACCCAACCTCTGCGTCGTGATCTACTATACAATAAAATTCCCGGTTAAATTGCCAGGCAACCAGTTCGTCGGGACGTTCAAATGAGAAATGCTGGTTGGCAACAAGTGGCAAAATAGAAGTTGCAGGCATCGTATAAACAATCTCGTCGATTGTAACATGTTGCGAATCACTTTTGTTATAAACAAAAGTATTGATAGGTTCCGGTGAAAGGTTGCGTAACCCCTCCCCCTTCAACTGTTCGTTATTGAGATGCATGATGAATTTTGCTAACGTGGACTTGTCTATGTACTCTCTGGTCATATTTTTAATCTCTTTAAGCACATTATTATACTTTATTTTTCTATAGTGTTTTTAAACACTCCAACGATCACTTTTCAATAATTACTCCGTTACTAATAATATAAATCATCAACGTCTTAATTTGCAAATTAATTCTCTTAAAGGCTTATTTACATTATTTCTTTAATAGAGCCTGTCGCGCAAATTCGAGTAAGGTTTCAGCATTTACATAACCCACTTGTTTTAAAACTATTTCGCCTTCTGAACTAAAGAAAAGCAACGAAGGATAAGCGGTTATGCCCCATTTCTCTGCAAAAGCCGGTCCTTCTCCTTTCTCCATGTCTTCACTGAAATTTATAAAGTTTTTGTTGAAATAATCAGCAGTTATTTTATCTTTGAATGTTGTTGATTTCAACAATTTACAAGGTCCGCACCAGCTGGTATAGGCATCTACAAAAATAAACCTGCCACTTTTTTTAGCCTCGTCCATAACTTCTTTCCAATTCCTGTTTGCAAAAACTATTTCATGTGCCGATAAACTTTTCGCTATTGACTCCTTATTCTGTGAGAAAATATTTTCAGTTATCATCATTATTAACAACAGGAAAAGGATACAATATGTTTTTTTAAATTTGTATATTTCCATGATACTGGATGTTAGAGTTTTTTATAAATAGTCATTGATACAGTTTTCAGCAGTTCCGGACTTAATCGTTGTTTGAAATCGGGATGAATATATTTGAAGTGAATAATGCCTGTTTTATCCAATATAAATACCAAAGGTACCGGAAGTAACAATTCAATATTTTTGCCTCCCGTAGTTTTAGACAACAAATCCCATTTGTTTTTTGGAGCTTTGTAGGCAATACCAAATTGTTTCGATGCGCTTAAGTCAGCATCAGACAATAAGGTGTAATTCAGTTTTCCTTTGTTGGCCGATTTCATTAAGCCTCCCGGAGCAATCGTTCTTGTTGCAATGATTTGAATGCGACATTTATTTGTTTATTCAGAGTTATCATTATTCTTAAATTATAATTGTAAATAAATTTCTCACTAAAATATTTAAGAAAAACAATTCCTATGCCAAATGATGTTTAAATCCATTCAAACAATTTTGATTGCAGAAATAATCTATTTACAAAATACCTTGACTATTGTTTTTATGATTTATAGAGAGAAATGTATTTTCATGATAATACATTTCTCTCTCTTTAAAATTATTGAATGGTAACTTTTATGATGCCTGAAATTTCAGGCAGTGTGGTAAAAGCATTCGGATTTGGCACCGCCTGAATAGGCATACTTTCTACCAGAGGCGTCCCGGCAAGGTTGAATTGTGTAATCCCTGCCCCGGGGAATTGGTCGATAGCAGTACCGTCGTCAAACAAACCGATCGTTGAAGAAAAATCTCCTCTTTGTGTAGCATCAATGCCATTGCCTTTTGACGCAAAGAACCAATCATTTGAAAAACCGTACATCGTTGCAATGGCAATCCTGTCTCCTTTGCTCACATTAAGTTGCTGATAAACATG
>Ga0302210_10000323_pt1 | contig 22455 bp, 12 predicted proteins | sample II_Fen_E3_2_FD_198793 | JGI IMG/M metagenome (GOLD analysis project Ga0302210, IMG submission 198793) | Peat permafrost microbial communities from Stordalen Mire near Abisko, Sweden - II_Fen_E3_2 | ecosystem: Environmental > Terrestrial > Soil > Wetlands > Permafrost | place: Sweden: Abisko... | reverse complement strand
CGGAAAAGCAAAACTCGAATTATTGAGAAGAAAGATGATTGTTCCGGCTATTATTTTCAACTAAAGTGCAAAAGAACCACTGAAATCAGGTAAAGACAGGAGTATAAAAAGTTCAGCATGTTTTGCACGAAACATAAGCATCTTCCAAAGGAAACATAAGCACCTTTTTAAAAAAGTTCTGCATCTTTTTTTAAGAAGAAAAGGGTCAAATTCGTGTCAGTCTGGCTAAATAATTATAGTGTTCTCCTTCTGCAATCAGTTCGCACTGGAAACCACATTGTGAAGCGTAGAGTGAAAGCGTTTGAAAATCGATGTAAAGCCAATAAAAAAGATCTCCTTTAATCTCTTGATATTGCATTTGGAAGTCTACTTCTCCATAATAATCGCCCGCAAGGTCAATATAATAGGAACCATCTTCTTCCTCGAATAGAAATTTCAAGTCGGAACTATCCATGAAGATCTGTCCATTAGGAGCCAAAAGACTATTTAACCGTTGAAAAAATCGGGGAAGTTGGGCAATTCGCCCTGCGATTCCCGCTCCGTTCATGAGCAATAAAATCGTGTCGAAGGCTTCCACAAAAGTTGGATCGAACAAGTTAATTGCTCGGGCATCCTGTATTCCACGCTTTTTCATGACCTCTACCGAGAGCGGAGAATGATCAATTGCCGTGACGCTTTGAGGAGCCGTTTCGCGAGCTGTACCTTTCTCGTTTTTGTGAATTAAATCTTGCAAAGCCAACGCATGACATCCGCTTCCGGCACCTACGTCAAGGATACGACCGTTAGCTCTTAAAAGAGCTTCCTTTTCGAGCTCAGGCATTTGAGAAAAAGAGCGAAAAAGATCTTTTGGAAGCATTTCGTCTTCATCGAATTGCGAAGAAAAAACGCGTATCTTATCCGCTTTCCCATTTTCTTGATAGGCTTTTAAAGCACTTCCCATAGGGTCTTTTTCAGTAGATAGAATGGAGGTATAACTCATGTGTGAATAGGCGTAAAAATGTATTGGCCACAAAGGTACAATTTTTACTTAGATGTCGCAATCGTTCCGCAAAAAAAATAAGTACTTATTTTGTCACCTCAAAATAAAGCTGTACCTTTGCGCTCGCAAAATGTACTTTAGGCACGGTGCCTAAAACAAGCGTATTTTGGGAAGAAGAATAACAAATTAAGATATGAATATTTCCTATAATTGGCTGAAAGAGTATGTAGATTTTACTCTGACGCCCGATGAAGTATCTGCAGCGCTCACCTCAATTGGACTGGAAACAGGCGGTGTAGAGGAAGTGCAGACTATTAAAGGTGGCCTTGAAGGTTTGGTAATTGCTGAGGTGTTGACTTGCGATGTACACCCAAATTCCGACCACTTACATGTGACAACTGTAGATTTGGGGAATGGAGAACCTGCTCAAATTGTTTGTGGTGCACCTAATGTTGCTGCCGGACAGAAAGTAGTAGTAGCCCCTCTTGGTGCTGTGCTTTACGATGGCGATAAGTCCATCCAAATGAAGAAGATGAAGTTGCGCGGAATAGAATCTAGCGGAATGATTTGTGCGGAAGATGAAATTGGGGTTGGAAACAGTCACGATGGAATCATCGTATTGCCTGCGGAAGCTAAAGTAGGTACCTTGGCAAAAGATTACTACGGCATTAAGAGTGATTATGTATTGGAAGTCGATATAACTCCAAATCGTGCGGATGCTTGTTCGCATTATGGAGTTGCACGTGATTTATATGCTTATTTAGTACAGAACGGTTATCAAACACAACTTAAGGCTCCTTCGGTAGATGCTTTCAAGGTGGAGAATACCGATTTGGAAATCGCTGTAGAGGTAGAGAATCAAGAAGCTTGTCCTCGTTATGCCGGTGTGAGTATAAAGGATGTTGAAGTTAAGGAGAGCCCGGAATGGTTGAAAAATCGTTTGTCGGCTATTGGCCTTCGTCCTATTAATAATATTGTAGATATCACTAATTATATCTGCCACGAGTTCGGTCAGCCTTTGCACAGCTTCGATGCGGATGAAGTGGGGAATAAGGTCATCGTAAAAACACTACCTGAAAATACTCCTTTTGTAACGCTCGATGGAGTGGAACGTAAACTTGGAGAACGCGATTTGATGATCTGCAATGCAGATGGTCCGATGTGCATCGCCGGTGTATTTGGTGGATTGCAGAGTGGGGTTACTGAGAAAACGAAAAATGTATTCTTAGAAAGTGCTTATTTTCATCCTACTTGGATTCGTAAAACGGCACGACGTTATGGACTTAATACGGATGCTTCGTTCCGCTTTGAGCGTGGCGTTGATCCTCTTTATCAGGTATATGTGCTAAAGCGTGCTGCTTTGTTGATTCAAGAATTGGCTGGTGGCACCATTGCTTCTACCGTAAAGGATGTAAGTGGCGAGCCTGTAAAGCCTTTCGAAGTTTCACTGAACTATGAAAAAGTAAATCAGCTGATTGGTAAGGTGATTCCGGTAGAGACGGTGAAAAGCATTTTGAAGAGTCTTGAGATGGAAATCACATCCGAAACTGCTGAAGGCCTTCAACTAGAGATTCCTCCTTACCGTGTAGATGTACAGCGCGATTGCGATGTAATAGAAGATATTTTACGTGTTTATGGTTATAACAATGTGGAGATTCCCTCTACGTTGAAGTCTAGCCTTACCGTAAAAACAGACACAGATCGTTCTTATAAACTTCAGAATTTAATTTCAGAACAGTTGCTAGGAGCGGGATTTAGCGAGATCCTAAACAACTCGTTAACCGGATCGACGTATTACGAGAATGGTACAACCTTCCCTGCGGCTAATTTGGTTCATTTATTGAATCCATTGTCGAATGATTTGAACTGTATGCGTCAAACCTTATTGTTTGGTGGCCTTGAGAGTATCGCTCACAACGTAAATCGTCGTAGCACGGAGTTGCGTTTCTTTGAGTATGGTAACGTCAATTTCTTTGAAGCAGAGAAACGTGTTGAGGATAAAGTGTTATCTCCTTACCGTGAAGAGTTTCATTTAGGTTTATGGGTGACGGGTAAAAAGGTAGCTTCTTCTTGGGCTCATCCTGATGAAGATAGTTCGATTTATGAATTGAAAGCCTATGTAGAGAATATCTTTGCACGAGTAGGTCTTGATCGTAAAAACTTGAGTTTGGCTCAAGTATCGTCCGACTTGTATTCAGTAGCTTTGCAGTATACCACAAAGGGTGGTAAGTTGTTAGCTACATTGGGTGTGATCAGCCGTCAACAACGTAAAGTTTTTGATATCGATCAAGAAGTCTTCTATGCCGATATTAATTGGAAAGAGTTATTGAAGAGCGTACGCAATTATAAAGTACAATACGCAGAACTTTCAAAATATCCGGCAGTGAAACGTGATTTGGCTTTGCTTGTCGATGCAACGGTTTCGTTTGCAGATGTAGAGAAAACAGCCTATGAGTCGGAGCGTAAGCTATTAAAAGAGGTTTGGCTTTTCGATGTATACGAAGGCAAGAAGTTAGAGTCAGGAAAGAAGTCGTATGCAGTAAGTTTCCTTTTACAAGATGAAAACAAGACTCTTGATGAGAAACAAATTGAGAAAATTATGGGCAAGCTAATTGCAAACCTACAGAATAAGCTAAATGCTACCTTACGATAAATAATAATAAAAACATATATTATGGGAAGAGCGTTTGAATATCGCAAAGCAACAAAACTAAAAAGATGGGGTAACATGGCTCGTGTGTTTACTCGTGTTGGTAAACAGATTGCTATCGCTGTAAAGGCGGGTGGCCCTGACCCTGAAAACAATCCCCATTTACGTGCAGTGATCGCTACAGCAAAGCGTGAAAATATGCCCAAAGATAACGTAGAACGTGCTATTAAGAACGCTTTAGGTAAAGATCAGAGGGACTATAAGGAAATGAACTATGAAGGTTATGCTCCTTTTGGTATTGCTGTATTTGTAGAAACTGCCACCGATAATACAACTCGTACGGTAGCTAATGTACGTAGCATCTTCAATAAATTTGGAGGCTCTCTTGGAACAAGTGGAAGTCTTGATTTTATATTCTCGCACAAAAGTGTATTCACCTTTTCTTTGAAAGAAGGAGTTGATGCGGATGATTTATTGCTTGAGTTGATTGATTTTGGAGTGGATGAGGATTATGACTTGGAAGACGGTGAGATGACCATCTACGGTGAATTTCAAAGCTTCAGCGAGATTCAAAATTTCTTAGAAAAGAGTGGCTATGAAATTACAAGCTCTGAATTTACAAGAATTCCAACTGACGAGAAAGAACTGACTGCAGAGCAACGTGAAACAATTGATAAGATGGTGGATCGTTTGGAAGATGACGAGGATGTGCAGAGCGTATATACAAATGTAAAACCAGCTGAGGAGGATTAAAATGGGTTACGAAGTTCCATCTAGTAGTCTTCTCATCGTTGATGTAGAAGCACGTGTAGCACAGGCTACAACTCTTTTTAAGGGTGGCTATAATTGTGCACAATCGGTAGTTCTAGCTTATGCAGATCTTTATGGATTTACAAAAGAACAAGCCCTTTTGGTGTCGGCCTCTTTTGGAGGAGGCATTGGCCGCATGCGCGAAACGTGCGGAGCTGCTTGTGGCATGTTTATCTTGGCAGGCCTTGAAACAGGTGTTACCGACCCGAAAGATATTGACGGGAAAGGATATAACTATAAAGTAGTACAACAGCTTGCTGCTGAATTTGTAAAACGAAATGGCTATTTGCGTTGTGGTGATTTGTTGGGAATCCCTTCTGAAGCCCCGCAATGTAGTACTCCTGCTCCCCGTACAGATGAATATTATAAGAAACGGCCTTGTGCTCAAATCGTAGAAGATGCCGCTCGCATCTTTGGTGAATTTTTGTCAAGGCGAGTTCGTTTAAGTTAATAAATATTTAAAATACAGCTGCTTTTTCTTAAATTTAGGAGATAAAATACAAATTCAATATATTTGCAACAACGCAAACAGGATATAATTCACTAGATTGTAGAATTTTAAAGCAAATTGAAAATGTTGAAAGAAAAAGCAGGTGTAGTAGCTGGCCAAATATGGACCGCACTGCACAACCAAACAGAAGGTTTGACTCAGAAGCAGATTAAGAAAGCAACCAAATTAGTAGATAAGGATTTTTTCCTTGGATTAGGGTGGTTACTTCGTGAGGATAAAGTACTCACTTCCGAGGTACAAGACGAGCTCTTTGTAGCACTAAAGTAAAGTCTTGCCTCAAAGCAATTTTGAGTAAACTGCATTCACAAGAAAAAGGGATGGCTCTATTAAAGAGAGCTATCCCTTTACTTTTTCTCTATTTTATTGTCGTAAAGTATGGTTTTTTCTTCTTAATTTCGTATCTTTGCACACTAAAACCAAACAACGAATATGAAGCATATCCGCAATTTTTGCATCATTGCTCACATTGATCATGGTAAAAGTACGCTGGCCGATCGTTTGCTGGAGTACACTAAAACCATACTAGTGACTGAAGGGCAGATGCTCGATAATATGGACTTGGAGCGTGAACGTGGTATCACTATAAAAAGTCATGCCATTCAAATGGAATATCTCTATAAAGATGAAAAGTATATACTCAATCTTATTGATACTCCGGGGCATGTTGACTTTTCGTATGAAGTTTCTCGATCAATAGCTGCATGTGAAGGTGCTTTGTTGATTGTTGATGCCTCTCAGGGAGTACAGGCACAGACGATTTCAAACCTTTATATGGCGATTGATCACGATCTTGAGATCATCCCCATCATAAATAAATGCGATATGCCTAGTGCAATGCCCGATGAAGTGGAGGATGAAATCGTAGAGCTCTTAGGCTGTAAACGTGAGGAAATTATTCGTGCTTCTGGTAAAACAGGTATGGGCGTGGAGGAAATTCTTGCGGCTGTAGTAGAGCGAGTACCCCATCCTAAAGGGGCAGAGGATGCTCCTTTGCAAGCTTTGATTTTTGATTCAGTATTTAATTCTTTTCGTGGAATCATTGCTTATTTTAAAATTAGGAACGGAATTATTCGTAAAGGCGATAAAGTAAAATTCTTCAATACCGGAAAAGAATACGAGGCTGACGAAATTGGTGTGCTGAGAATGGATTTAGTGCCCAAGAAAGAACTTCGTACAGGAGATGTAGGCTATATTATTTCCGGTATTAAAACTTCAAAAGAAGTTCGGGTAGGAGATACCATTACGCAAATAAATAATCCTTGTGAACACGCTATTGAAGGATTTGAAGAAGTAAAACCAATGGTGTTTGCAGGTCTGTATCCCATTGCAGCTGAAGATTATGAAAATCTTCGTGCTTCGCTCGAAAAGTTGCAATTGAACGATGCTTCATTAACCTTCTTTCCTGAAAGTTCTTTAGCACTTGGCTTCGGTTTTCGTTGCGGATTCCTAGGATTGCTTCATATGGAGATTGTGCAGGAACGTCTTGAACGTGAATTCGATATGGATGTGATCACCACTGTGCCAAACGTATCGTATATCATATATACCAAGCAGGAAGAGAAGCTTGAAATACATAATCCAGGTGGAATGCCCGATCCAACGCTTATTGATCGTATCGAAGAACCTTATATTTCAGCTACGGTTATTACAGCGACCGACTATATTGGTGCTATCATGACTCTTTGCTTAGGCAAGCGTGCTGAGCTGGTGAAACAAGAGTATCTTTCAGGAGGGCGTGTAGAAATTCAGTTCAACATGCCATTGGGTGAAATAGTGATCGACTTTTACGATAAACTGAAGAGCATTTCGAAAGGATATGCTTCATTTGATTATCATACAAATGGTTTCCGTCCTTCTAAATTGGCAAAGCTAGATATTTTGCTTAATGGTGAGCCGGTTGATGCACTTTCTACCTTGACGCATGTAGACAATGCCTACGATTTCGGTAAAAAGATGTGTGAAAAGTTGAAGGAACTTATTCCCCGTCAGCAGTTTGATATCGCGATTCAGGCCGCTATAGGTTCGAAGATTATTTCGCGTGAAACCATCAAAGCTGTACGTAAGGATGTTACAGCGAAGTGTTACGGAGGTGATATTAGCCGTAAACGTAAACTGCTTGAAAAACAGAAAAAAGGAAAAAAACGGATGAAACAAATTGGTAATGTTGAAGTGCCGCAAAAAGCTTTCCTAGCAGTATTAAAACTAGATTAAATTTTTATAATAGAATAAGACCGTAGAATGGAAACTTTTACATTTCAGAATCCTACAAAGTTGATCTTTGGCAAAGGAATGATTGCTCAACTAGCAAAAGAAATTCCTGCAGAGGCAAAGGTAATGGTTACCTTTGGTGGTGGCAGTGTTAAATCGAACGGAGTGTACGAACAAGTAAAGTCGGCTCTTTCTACAATTCCTCATATTGAATTTTGGGGTATTGAGGCAAATCCACAAGTTGAAACTTTGCGTAAAGCAATTGAGATTGGCAAGAAGGAAGGAGTTAATTTCCTTTTGGCTGTAGGTGGTGGCTCGGTAATTGATGGTACAAAATTAATTGCCGGTGGATTACTTATCGAGGAAGATGCTTGGACGCTTGTAAATACATATATTGCAAAAAGTGTACCTCTTGCTACTGTACTGACCATTCCTGCAACAGGATCTGAGATGAATGGTAATGGAGTGATTTCGAATGGAGAAACGAAAGAGAAATTCGCTTTTGTTGGAAAATGCCCTGTTTTTTCTATACTTGATCCGGAAGTTACTTTTTCACTCCCTAAACATCAAATAGCTTGCGGAATAGCAGATACTTTCATACATGTGATGGAACAATATATGACTTGTCCTGTATCTCAATCTCGTTTGATGGATCGTTGGGCTGAAGGTATCCTTACGAGCCTTATTGAAATCGCTCCTCAAATAATGGAAGACCCTACAAATTACGATTTAATGAGCGACTTTATGTTATGTTCTACAATGGCTCTGAATGGCTTTATCAGCTTAGGCGTACGTCAAGATTGGTGTACTCATATGATTGGGCACGAAATTACAGCTTTGCATGGATTGACTCATGGCGAAAGTCTAGCTATTGTATATCCGGCTACTATGCGTGTCTTGTTACAGAAAAAACGAGCAAAGCTGAATCGTTTTGGCGAACATGTTTGGGGAATTACAGTTGGTACATTAGATCATCGTGCACAAACCGCAGCAGATAAAACCGAAGAATTCTTCCGTAGCCTTGGTCTACGTACTCGTCTAGAGGAAGCCGGCATCGGCGATGATACCATTGAGGAGATTGTTCGTCGTTTTAACGAACGCAATGTAGCTTTTGGTGAAGACGCAGATGTGACAGGCGAGGTTGCTCGTAAGATTCTGCAAACTTGTAAAAATAGCATTGTAAAGGGAGCCTAAGGCAAATCTCTTTAGAAACCGTTCTATAGAGAGCCATAAAGAAAGTAGAGAATAATTTTCACCTCTTATTTTATGGCTCTTTCTTTAGCAAACAACTAAATTCTATAGTGTGATGGGAAAAACAGCAATAGACGGTGAGAAATATCTTACTATTTACACGGATCCTTTTGGGTTGCCCATTTATGATAACCCGTTCCGCTTAAAGCGTGCCGTATTTGCTCTTTGTCAGGAAGGAGAGATCACGGTGGATGTGGATCTTGTTCATTATTCGGTTCGGAAAAACGATTTCATGCTATTAGCGCCCGGACAAATGTTGCATGGCAAAAAGTTCTCTCGTGATTTTCAAGGTTTTTGCTTTGCAATAAGTCGTGAGTTGACTGATGAGAAACGTATAGACATGCAGGATGTTTTGCCTCTTTTTTTCTATCTCCAAGATACTCCAATGACGCATATAACGGACCAGGAAATGGAAACTCTTTCTGAATATCTTTATATGTTACAAAAGAAGTCGAAAGATGAAACTAATTATTATCGTCGGGAATTGGTTCATAATTTGATTCGTGCTTTCTTATTTGAGTTGAGTAACATACTGCGCACTCGTGCAATTCTCCAAAACAAGAAAAAATCGCGTAAGGAAATTCAATTTGAGGAATTCCTTTTGATGCTTCAAAAGCATTTTAAGGAAAAACGCACAGTGCTCTTTTATGCCGAGCAAGTGGGGCTATCACCTAAACATTTGTCACGTGTCATTAAAGAAGTCAGCAATAAATCAGTCCCTGAATGGATTGATGGCTTTGTTATAATGGAAGCTAAATCACTTTTAAAGAATTCCCGTATGACGATTGAAGAAGTTAGTATTGAACTTCATTTCGCCAATCAAAGTTTCTTCGGGAGATATTTTAAGCATCACACAGGGATAACTCCTTCAGAATATAGAAATAGTTGATAAACAATAATTAATACATTTTTCTTACTCTAAGACTCTAAATCATTTATGTCTTCCGTAAAACTGCCTTTCTTTTCGTCAATAGCCAGCTCTTTTCTTTCGGGGCTTGCCATCGTATTTGGCACTGTCGTTTTTCTTTCTTGTCCGGATCGTATTATCGGATCAGCTCTTTTCTCATTTGCATTGATGACAATTATTTGTCGTGGACTTTTGCTCTATACGGGTAAAATAGGTTACATCCGCACTTTTGGATTAAAGAATATACTGGTTACGCTAATGGGTAATCTTATAGGAACTTTTGTAGGAGGTACATTACTTTCTTTTACTCGCATTAATGGAACTCCTCTTGTTGCTGGAATACAACAACATGCTCAAACTTTGGTGAATGTAAAGTTATCTGATAGTCTACTAAGTGTTTTTATTTTAGCTTGTTGTTGTGGAGTAATGATGTTCTTGGCCGTCGATAACTATGCTAAATCAAAATCGTGGATATTTGTGGTATTGCCTATTATGGTGTTCATACTTTGTGGCTTTGAGCATTGTATTGCGAATGCAGCTTATATAACCCTTGCCGGAGCTTGGAGTTTGCAAGCAGCTATTTATCTAGGTGTGATGATAGCTGGAAATGCAGTTGGTTCTTGGATTTTCCTCTTGCAACGAGAACAAGAATGAAATCATAGATAGAAGTTCAAAAAAAGAGAGGTTGTGAAAGTGATGCAACCTCTCTTTTTTTTTGAACTTTTAGTACAGTTAAAAGAACTACTGACTGAATACTTTTGATAGAAATGTTATTGTATCCGCCACCAATAGAAACAAGGTAATGCTGCAAAAACACTTTGTTTTTTATAGCTACATAGGGTAGCTTTTTCCTTATAATTTATAGTTTAACTTTATCTTGTCGATTTAATCGTGTAAAATTGTTATAAAAAATTATTATTTTAGCAAGTAAAGGCCAGTAGTCTATAATAAGTGTTTTTTTTAGAAAAGAAAAATTGATATCATAATAACAGCCATTTTAGGTTCAAATTTCGACAAAATAGTCATGAGAGGGCTAAAAATACCAATAAACAGAATAAGGATTCTTTTTTTATGCGTATATTTGTGTATCCGAAACCTACCTTAAAATGTAAATAAAATGAAATGCTTCTTAAAGTGTAATTTTTTACTGAAATGTCTTTTGCTGGGTGCTTTTCTTTTTGAATTTGCATCTAGTGTGCATTCTTCAATTATACAGCGCCTTCGATTTGAGGAGATAGAAACTTTAAAAGGAATCTCAACAAGTGAGGTTTTAAAAGTTTATCAAGATAGAGAAGGCTTTATTTGGATTGCGACTCGCTATGGTCTCTTCAAATATGATGGTTATCAGGTACGATCTTACAAATCGAACATTTATACTCCAGAACTACTTACTAATAATGTTATTTCTTGTTTGGCTGATGACTATGATCACAATCTTTGGATAGGCACATCGGATGGGGTAAATGTATTGAATAAGATTACAGGTGAGATTCAAAAAATACATATTCCTACTATTTATAATAATAACATTTCTTGTATTCTGGTAACAAAAGACAATAGAGTCTGGCTAGGTACCGATTCGGGCCTTTGTTTGTATTTGCGCAAGAATAATACCTTTAAGGTCTTTACAAATTCAAATACGAATAACGTACTTACTACTACAGCTATAAAATCCTTGTTTGAGGATTCGAGAGGAGATATTTGGATTGGTACTTGGGATAAAGGCCTTTATCGTTATTCGCCAAAGCAAAATAAGTTCTATGCTTATCCGAAGATGAATTCTAGAAATTCTGCTCATGTTGTTTTTGAAGATCAACAAGGAAATATATGGGTTGGCTCATGGGAATTCGGACTTTTTAAATTAAAAAATCCTCGCGATATGAAGCGAGTAACCTGGCAAAATTATACACACCATACTTCGGATGCAAATAGTTTATCAAATAATATTATTTATGACATTTCTGAAGACTCGATAACCCAAACTCTTTGGGTAGGAACGCGTAATGGGTTAAGCATTATGCCATTAGATAATCCGGGCACTTTCTACAATTATCAGCCAAGAGGTTCTTCTTATTATATGCCTTTCACAGAAGTAAGTTCAGTGATGCAGAGCCGGCAAAGTTTTATGTGGGTCGGTACTGTAGGAGGAGGTGTTTATCGTGTCGATACACATGTGCCTTTTTTTAGTTTAGTAGAATTAAATTTTAAAGGAATTGATATTCCATCACGTTCCGCTTTAAAAATTATGATTGATCATGAAGGCACTGCCTGGATGGGAGTTAGTGGTTATGGATTAGTTCGTTGTAATCGGGATGGTTCGAACTTGAAACACTATACTCAGATTCCTGAATTTGCAGGAATCACTTCAATAAGTGACGTGAATGCAATTATGCAGCGTAAAAATGGCGAAATCTGGTTTGGTTTGGTTGATGGACAAATTCTTATTTATAAAAGAGGCCAAAAAGTACGAGTCGTTCATCCGGAAAAAAGTTCTTTTATTACTTTCCCGCTTATTACTTCATTGATGGAAGATGCGTCTGGAAATTGTTGGATAGGTACTCGCAGTGGTTTGGGGGTTATGTATCCTAACGGAAAAGGTCATATTTTTGAGCCATCAGTACGTGATACAAATAACTATGATCAATCTTATGTACAAACAATATTGGAAGACCGTGAGGGCACTATTTGGCTTGGCTCACGTCGTTTTGGAGTTGCACGCCTTCAAGGAGATGTGTGCCATCCTTCATCTGTGAAATTAACCGCTTATAATTGGCAAACAGGAAAAATGCCCGATGTAGCTGTATTTATTTTGTACCAAGATCGGGCTGGGCGAATTTGGGCTGGTACTGAGGGAGGAGGATTATTTCTTTTCAATGTGCATAAAGATTGTTTTGAATCGGTGAGTGCACGTTTTAAGATACAAATGCCTGATGTAGTAAGTGGTATTGAAGAAGATCGTTATGGAAGTCTTTGGCTTAGTACGAATGAAGGGCTTATAAAACTTACCTTTTCGCCTGATAAAGAACCTACAATACGTATTTATACTTCTGCAGATGGGCTAAATAATTTCTATAATGCTTTTGGTACAGGCTCCTCACAATGGGATGGAGAACTGTTTTTTGCTGGTTCCAATGGTTTCAATGCCTTTTATCCCAAAAAAATAGAAGAACCAGCAATAAATGCTCCAGTTGTAATTACTGATATAAAAATTTTTGATAAATCGTTTCTGAGTTTAGATGAAGAAGTAAGGCAGAAGATTTCGAAACAAATGCCCGAATTCACGAAACGAATTGTCATACCTAATAAATATAATAACTTTACGATTGAGTTTGCAGCACTTACTTTTAATAAGGTACTTAATAATCGTTATGCATATAAGTTGGAAGGTTTCGATGAAGATTGGCAATGCACAAGTGGTAATCGGCACTTTGCATACTATAATAATTTAGCTAGTGGCACATATCGATTTTTGCTGAAAGCTGCAAATGCGAATGGCGTATGGAATGAAGAAGTAAAAGAATTAGAGATAATAGTTCTTCCTCCTTGGTGGGCTACATGGTGGGCTTTTCTTATTTATGCCATACTAATTTGGGGAGCTATTCTATATGTGATGCGTTCAGCCAAACATCGTTTATTGCTTCAAAATCAATTAAAACTTAGTAACTTAGAACAGGCAAAGTCTGAAGAACTAAATCATGCAAAACTGCAATTCTTTACCAATATAACGCATGAGTTACTTACACCTCTTACTATTATTTCAGCAGCAGTAGATGAACTTAAGTTGCAGATGCCAATGCATCAGGAGTATTATTCTGTAATGACCCGTAACATTACTCGTTTAATTCGCTTGTTACAACAGATCTTAGAATTTCGTAAGGCCGAATCCGGCAATTTAAAGTTGCGTGTATCGCCTGGTGATTTAGTCGCTTTTTTACAGAACGAGATTGAAGCTTTCCGTCCGCTTATTAAGAAACGGAAATTGCATCTTTCTGTATTATGTGATCCTGAACGTATCCAAGGCTATTTTGATACCGATAAATTAGACAAGATAGTTTATAACTTACTCTCTAATGCTGCGAAATACAATGAAGAAGGAGGATTTATTCATGTTGACATCCGCTCGAAAGACCAAGGTTGGGCCGAACTTATAGTCAAGGATAACGGAAAAGGTCTTTCGGAAGAAGAGCAGAAAACATTATTTACTCGTTTTTACGAAGGAGATTATCGTCGTCACAACACTATTGGTACGGGAATTGGACTCTCATTAACCAAAGATTTAATACTTCTTCATGGAGGAAACATTCATGTGGAGAGTGCTTTGGGAAAAGGAACAACTTTTATAGTGAGATTGCCTATTGACCGTAATGCTTTTTTGAAAGATCAGATTGACGACGAAGCAATTATTCCACATCAAACGATAGTTGGATTGGATGATGATTCCACAAATAAAGAAGAGGAACTAGAATGTACAGGGAAAGAAAACTTACCTACGATATTAGTTGTAGAAGATAATGAGGAACTTCTACATTTAGTGGTGAGATTGTTGGGTAGCGAGTATAACGTTTTCTATGCATTGAATGGGAAAGAGGGATTAGACTTTGTGGAGCGTGAGGAAATAAATCTTATTGTTACTGATGTAATGATGCCGATAATGGATGGTATTGAGTTTTGCAAACGAATTAAAAGCAGCTTTGATTATTGTCATATTCCAGTCATCATGCTTACTGCGAAAACAAAGGAAGAGGATCGAACAGAAGCTTATGAAGTAGGAGCAGATGGATATATCACTAAGCCTTTTACTCTTTCTGTATTACATGCTAAGATAAAGAGCTTATTACGTAATCGTGCACGAAATGCCAGTGATTTTAAAAAACAAGTGGTGTTTGAAATTAAAGAGCTAAATTATACAAGTTTAGATGAAGATTTTTTAAAGCGTGCAATCAATTGTGTGCATAAGCATTTGGATGATTCTGATTTTGATCAGCCTCAGATGATGGACGAACTTGGAGCTGCAAAATCCACTCTTTATAAAAAGTTAAAATCGCTGACGGGCTTAAATCCAAGTGCATTTATTCGTAATATTCGTTTGAAGGCTGCTTGCCAAATTATTGAAGAAAAGAAGCGAGTCCGTATTAGCGAACTCGCTTATGCAGTAGGATTTAGAGATGCCAAATATTTTAGTTCTTGTTTTCGTAAAGAATTTGGCATCCAACCGAAAGAATATATGAGCAGATTTGTGTCTTCAGATTCTCTTTCCGAGGAGGACGATATCGATGACGATTAATAAACTTGTTACTAAAAAACTTAAAATGCTGAATATGGATATAAATATGTAGGTGTAGGGTTATTTAGTCTTTTAATAACCATATACAGAGCTTGATAAATCTAATATCTTTTATATTTGCAGTAGTAATACCATGAAACCTTAGTTAAGGTCTGTATTTATATGAAAACCAATCAATATCTTTTAATCATTAATTAAAACACTTAAAACCATGAGAAAAATTAAATCTCTCTTTTTGTTCTTGACTTGTTTGCTTTTTGGAACAGTGCAAGCTCAAGTAGTACAAAACCCGGTCGCAGATGTGAAGTATCAAATAGTCCATTCCAGTGGATTATTTATGGGAGGTACTTCCCCGTCTATCAATGCTTCTACAGCTACTGAAGATCAGTATTTTAAATTTGTTTCGATTGGCGATGGACTGTACAATATTGTACGCATCTCCGATGGCATGTATTTGTCTAAAGATGCCTCTTCTGGTTGGGCTTCTCTTTGGGTTGAAGCAGCTAATGCTGATGCAAATGATGCTGCTTTTAGCATTGAGCTTGGTGAGGGCTCTTTCGTGAAATTTAAAAACAAGACTTCAGGAGCGTATGTAGGAGTTGATGCGGTTACTGATGCTTCTTCTATTTATGTAAACAAAGCTTCTACAAATAGCGTAAATTGGATGATTTGTACTGTGAATAAGGGCGGTATTGCCGATTTAATAGATGTGTACATAAGCGAAATTAATACATCTATAGCACAAGCGGAATCATTACTAGCAAGTGCTTCTATAGGGACTAGTATAGGGCAGTATCCGCAATTGGCCAAAGATAATCTGACTGCTGCACTTTCTACAGCGAAAGAGGCTGTGGCAGGAACCGATCAGAATGCCATTTTAGCTGCTTTTTCTGCTTTACCTGCTGCGATAACTACGTTTAAGGCTACTGAAATAAAGTTTCTGTTAGACTCTAGTTTAGAATACAATATAATTAATTATGATGGACGATATGTACTAGGTACATTTTCTTCAAGTGCATTGCAATTAGGTACTGCTACTGCTACCGACGAACAGGCTTTCCGTTTTATAGAAGTGGATGGGGAACCCGGAGTATACAATATTAAGCAAGTTAGTACAAACTTATATTTAGGAGAAAATACCTCATGGGCTTGGAACTTTACAATTGCTGAAGGTACCGATATTACACTTCCTGCAGCGAAATATACTATTGAGGACGTAGATGGCACTTATAAATATATTAAGTGTAAAAATCGTGGATATTGGGGAGCTGAAGGCTCTGGAGTTTATAGAGATAAAGCTTCTGGAGTAACCACTTCTGAATGGAAGATAGTAGAAAAGCCTACAGGATTGTTTTTAGATGCAATTAATGCGTCTATCTCACAAGCAGAAGCTACAATTGCTGGGGCTTCGATTGGATCAGACATTGGTCAATATCCTCAGGGAGCACTCGATTTGTTAAACACTGCACTTTCTACGGCTAAAACAGCAGCAGCAGGTACAGATCAGCAAACAATAAATAGTGCTCAGACTGCTTTAGCTACAGCCATTACTACATTCTTAGCTTCGAAGAAAGCTTTCGCTGTAACTCCGGGACAGACTTACAATATAGTACATTCTAGTGGTAATTTTCTAGCAGGTTCTGATAAGGTTATTATTGAAGGCGTTTCAGGTGCCATTACACAGAACTTCAAATTTGTAGAAGTGGAAGGAGAGCTTTCGGTGTATAACATTCAGCAAGTTTCTTCTGGAGCTTATCTAACGAAATCCGGTTCTTATAATTTTGTTTGGGGAACCGATCCTAGTTTAGCTGTAGCTAAATTTACGGTAGAATCAGCAGGTAATTATATCGTCTTTAAATGTAAAGATAATAGTTTATATGCAGGAACTGATGCAGCAACTAGTGGATCAGGAGTATATTCAAATAAGTCGAATACCGCTGTTAATAGCCAGTGGACTATTCAAGCTTATGATCCTAGCAATATTTTGAATATTTGTATTACTACCGCGAGTAATCTATTGAAGAATGCTGTAATTGGTGAGAAGAGTCACCAATATCCTCAAGCAGCTGCAGATGCTTTGCAACTGGCTATTGATGCCGCAAAAGCAAAATTGTCGGGTACTTCTGACGAAATTGTAACTGCTATTGCAACTTTAAATGCTTCTATTACAACCTTTAAGGCTAGTGAGGTAACTCCTCATCCTGAAGTAGATGCCGTTTATCGTATTTCGAATTATAAATATAACACTAAATATATTGGTAATACGGCTGGCAGTGCTATTGCAGTTGTAAATAAAGTTGTGCTAGATGCAACTCAATATTGGAGATTTGTAAAAGTTGAAGGTGAAAATAATTCTTATTATATATTGAATGGTGCGGAAGGTACATTAGCCCTTGGAGCAGATTATAGTCTATCAGAATTCAATTCATCTTCTTCTCAAAAATGGACTCTCAGCTACAGTACAACTGCAAGTGGAATAGATTATTTTGGTATATTGTCTAGTACTACGAATTGTATGGCTCTTTCTAAAGGTACAACGTTGGTTAGCCAAACTTATAGCTCTACTAATACAGCTCATCTCTTTTTCATGACAAGAGTTGATCTTCCATACGATACGGATAAGAGTACATTGAGTACCGCTATTACTAATTCGAAGGCTACTGCTGCCTCTAAAAAAGTAGCTGATGAAATAGGTTGTTGGCCGACTTCTGCATATGCAACTTTTACCTCTGTAATAGCAAAGGCACAAACAATGTTTGAATCAAGTGGCATTTCTCAAGATGAAGTTAACGCAATGGTACTTGAACTCAATGCTGCTGAATCTACTTTTATTTTAGCCGGACCTATTGAATTAACCGTTAATAAGGAAGCTTTCTTGGCTGCTATTACCAGTGCGAAGGAGCTAAAAACGTCGATGACATTAGGTGAAAAGCAAGGTGAATATCTCCTTTCTGTAATTCGAGATTTTGAGAAAGTGATTACTGCTGCTCAAACTACTTATGATGGCGTTACTAAACAATCAGATGCAGATGCAGCGACTACGCAATTATTATCGGATATCAAATCATATAAAGAAAAGGCAAATGCTACAGATGTTGCAATCTCAAATGTAATAACTGATGCAGTAGCTATCCTGACTAAGGAATATGAAGCTTCTGCTGCAAATGAAGGTATTAATAAAGGACAATATTCTCCTGCAGTAAGAGCTACATTTAGTGCGGCCATTACTGCTGCTGCTACTGCCACTCCTTCTAAAGAAGCTCTGGAAACTTTGATTACTGCTTATACTACATTCCTAAGTAGCAAAATGACTACGGATCGTACGGCCTTTGCTACTGCAATTACTTCTGCTGAAAAGTCTATTCAAAGTACTAAAATCGGTGACTTTAATGGACAAACAGCTCAAGCAACTCTGGATGTTTTTCAAGCAGCATTAGATGCTGCAAAGATAGTTTATAATGACTATTCTGCCACTCAAGAGCAATTGAATGCCGCTGTAACCTCTTTAAAACAAGCTGGTACCACATTTGCTGCTGGGGTTGTAGTTATTGATTTCTCTGCTTTGAAAAATGTGATATCTGTCGCTAATGCTGCACTGACAGCAGCTGAGCCCGAAAAGGGAGTAGGATCAGGTACTTATCCTGAATCAGCTTTCACAACTTTACAAGGAGTAATTGATGCAGCTGTGTTAGTAAATGGAAGTGCTACGGTAAATCAGTCTACGGTAAACCAGTCTGTAGAATCTTTAACTGCTGCTACTACTACCTTTAACGCATCTCGTATCCCTAATGATTATTCAGTACTTCAGGCTCTTCTTTCTGAGGCTAAAACTCTTGAATCAGCTACTCCTGTAGGTAGTGCTGGTGGGGCTGCTCCTGATGCTTCTCACCAAACGCTTCTTGCAGCTATTACGAAAGCAGAGTTGTCACTCACTTCTACTGTTCAAACGGATATCAATAAAGCAGTAAGTGTTTTAAAGATGAATGTTTCAATATTTAAGAAAGCGATTAGTACAGTAGGCCTTTCTTCTATATTCTTCTCTGAGGTTTCGATTTATGCACAAGATGGTGTACTTTATATGCAGAATCTGCCTCTGAATTCATCTGTATCGCTTTACACTAAAGCAGGAATTTTAATAAAGAGTATCAAGAATACGACGGATTGGAATATCTCATTAAACAGTGATACTTATCTTGTGGTTCTTGAACTTTCAGGAGAAACTTATACAGTTAAAATAAAGGTTGATTAATAGTTTGTTTTCAAAAGATTTCTGGTAGGAAAAACCTGCCGGAAATCTTTTAAAAAGCTCTTTGTATTGAAGATAAAGAATCCTATATTTCTTTATAGAAAAGGAAGTCGTTATTTTGAAATATATTATTAAGAGTAGAAATTCATTCAAGAAATAAAACTCAAATAAAAAAGATGAAATTGAAAGTTGAACTTTTACTCTTATTGCTTACCTGCTCATTTTTCTTACTTCCTCCTGAAGTGATAGCAAAGGATATTCAAGTGAAGCAGTCCATAGAGCAAAGTATGGTATGTAATGAAGCTATTGATTTGCATTTAACAAGTGTAACGATGGCAATAAAGAATGGTGCAACGGTAAATCTAGTATCAGAAGAAGCTTGGCTTTTTTTTGATAATTTAAAGCCGTCATTGGTTTTGAAGAATTATAAGAATTCAATACTGATCAATGGAAAAACAATTGATCCAAGTTCTAATGCACGAATTGCAATTTACAAACAAGGAACAGTTGTTATACCTCATGCAATCGACTTTAAGCCACTTGAAACTTTTACTGAAACGAACTTTGGAGGAAATGTTGCCAAGTATTCAATTGAAAAATACTATAGTAATAATCCATCTGACTCTGTTCCTAAAAGTATGCTACTTCCGTTGGGGCAAGATAATAAGATACATTCTCTAAAGTTAAAACGAGGCTATATGGTTACATTGGCAAATGATCCCAACGGTATGGGGTATAGTCGTGTGCTTATTGCGGACAAGGAGGATCTTGAACTTTCAGAACTTCCGGATCTTTTAGATGGAAAGGTATCTTTTATTCGTGTCTTCAAATGGCAATATGTATCTAAAAAGGGATGGGTCGGTTCTATTGATAAAGGTCAAACGGATGGCTTAAAATATGTAGAAGAGCAATGTGATAAAACCAATAGCCCTTGGTATTATAATTGGAGCGGCTCTGTATCATGGTCTCATAATCCAAAGACAACAACAGCAAATTATGATCAGGAATTTTCTCCTGAAAAATGGGGAGCAGGTGGGCGTTGGTCTGAATTCTTCAACATTGTTAATTCTTCTCATCTGTTAGGATATAATGAGCCTGATCATAGTGAGCAATCGAATGTTACTGTAGAGGCAGCAATTAAAGAATGGCCTTTAATGCTTCAAACGGGTATGCGAGTAGGTTCTCCTGCTACCACCGATTTTAATTGGTTGTACGATTTTATGAGTGCTTGTAATAAGAAGAATTATCGCGTAGACTATGTGGCAATACATGCTTATTGGGGCGGATTGAGTGCAAGCGAATGGTATACTAAATTAAAAGCGATTCATGATCAAACTGGACGCCCTCTTTGGATTACCGAATGGAATAATGGGGCTAACTGGACGAATGAATCGTGGCCTAGTGGTACGGAGGCACAGCAAGCTAAGCAGTTAAATGATTTGAAAGGCATTCTAGCTGTTTTAGATACAGCTCATTTTGTGGAACGTTATTCTATCTATAATTGGGTGGAAGATAAACGTAAGCTAATTATGGCTGGCGAACTGACTCCTGCCGGGAACTATTATGCGAATGACACTTCCGATTTTGCATTTAACCGAATTAATGAAGTAATTCCTAGTTGGACTGTTCGTGAAGTTCCGGAACTTTCCTATAATGGATATTCTCGCGAGAAGGGGATCGCTTTATCGTGGACCGACTATAATGGTGAGTTGATCTCTAAATATATTGTAGAACGAGGAATTAATGCGGAAACGTTTATTCCCTTAGATACTCTTAATGCGACTAACAATGAATATGTTGATTCGGATATTGGAGCAGAAGGTACAATCTATTATCGAGTAAAATCAATCGATTCGAGTGGTAAACAGAAAATATCTAATATAATTAAATACGATTGTCTGCAGAATGAGAAAGATCAATTTGCAGCGGGAAAACTTCTTATTACCGAAAACTGGGCATTGGCAACTTGGACAAATCTTTATTCAAAGAGTCCGGTGCTCGTGATGGGTACTCCTACTTATCGCAATAAAATGCCATTGAGTTATAGGATCAGGAATTTAAGTGAAGGCTCTTTTGATTCCAAATTAGACTCTTGGGAATACCTTCAAAATCCTGTTTTTACGAATCCCGATACTATATCCTTTATAGCATTACCTGAAGGTATTTATAATCTTGGAGGAGTAACCGCACAAGCGGCTACTCTTTCTGATGTAAATCAGGACTGGGAAAAAGTAACTTTTTCAGTCCCTTTTGAGGCTGTTCCGGTGGTCTTTGCAACTCAAATAACAGATAATTGTGCATCTGCAACTTCGGTAAGAGTTCGGAACGTAACGAAAACTGATTTTGAAATTGCCTTGCAATATGAAGGGAAGGCTGAGCCAACTAATATTAGTGAAAGGGCTTCTTATGTGGCAATGACTCCAGGTACAGCTGTTTATAAGGGCAAATCCATTAAAGTCGGACGAACTGGTGAAGGCGCCGTAGGCGATTATTTAACAGGTGCTTATACGATTGATTTTGGAGATATATACAATGAATCTTTATTCTATGGCTTTATGCAAACTGAAAGTGATCACATCACTTCTACTTTAAGAATAAAAAGAAGAGGTGATGCTTCTGCCGATGTGTTTAAGGATCGTGAGAAATCACTCTCTACCACTTCAGTAATTCCTGAAATGGTTGGATGGATGGTAATTGGAACTCTCGGTGGAGTAGGTCTGAATAAGGTTTCGATTGAAAGCGGTAAGGCCTTTTTTAATCAATCAACAAATGAGATATCGCTTCTTAATGGAGGCCTTATTTCTGAGGTTGAAATTTATTCTTTACTTGGGCAAAAACTAATGAAGGTGAATAATGTATTTAAATTGGATGTTACAAATTTAGAATCAGGAGTTTATATTGTACTTATAAATAAAAGAAATATTATTAAAATCATAAAAAACAAATACTAGTGCGCTATGTAGCTAGTAACATTAATCATTAATTAAATCATGAAAAGAAATTATTTTATTACTTCTTTCTTTGTTTTTTCCATGTGGATGCAAGGAAACGTCTGGGCGGCCGAAAGGTTCTCCTCCGATGATGATTCGGGGCCAAAGATTGAAACCTTAATCAATCTTACATCCGAAGAGACGGGAACCGCTTCAGGTTCAATAATGTACATAAATGGTACAAATTCTTCAGAGTCGATGACTGTTAATGGGGCAAACCTTAAGCAGGATATCGTTCTTACTTCAACCGCAGGATTCAAGGTTAGTCCGTCTGTCATTACTGCTGGTAGTGCAAGTACGGAAGTAAAAGTTACTTTAACTAGTACGATGGCTCAAACCACAGGTCAGGTAATTCTTCGTAGCGGTGATGTTCGTAGTTATGTAAAAGTAATCGGTTACGGTACTTCCCTTAGCAAGAAAGATCTTTCTCAGAATCCGATTTACGCAGGAGGCAAAGACGAAGAGATGAGCTTCGAGAACTTCGCTCCCGGTGATAATGGTTATACTTTAGAATTTAAGGCCAAGACCAACGATGCAACCAAGAAGTTCTATCCTTATGCTATCACAAAAAATGCGGTAGGATTTAAAGGTTATGTAACTTCCGAAGGCATGGGTCTTT
>Ga0302210_10000322_pt1 | contig 22461 bp, 18 predicted proteins | sample II_Fen_E3_2_FD_198793 | JGI IMG/M metagenome (GOLD analysis project Ga0302210, IMG submission 198793) | Peat permafrost microbial communities from Stordalen Mire near Abisko, Sweden - II_Fen_E3_2 | ecosystem: Environmental > Terrestrial > Soil > Wetlands > Permafrost | place: Sweden: Abisko... | reverse complement strand
TAAGCTTTTAAATGGAGAAATTGATTTCATCTCATCGGATCATTCTCCGTGTGATCCAAAATTGAAAAATGGACCATTTTTAAAAGTTTGGGGTGGAATTTCTGCTTGTCAGACAACTCTATCTGGTCTATTAACGCATGCTTATCATGAAAGAAAAGTTCCGTTAACAGATATCTCCAAATTTACTTCGGAAAATGTTAATGGAATATTTAAAATTAAAGGTAAGGGGAAAATTGCAATTGGCTATGATGGAGATTTTGCATTAGTAGATTTAGATAAAAAGTTTACTTTGCAGAGTGCTGATTTGTTCTATAAACATAAAGTAAGTCCTTATGTTGGAAACAATTTTCAAGGCGCAATAACCCAAACAATTCTTAGAGGGACCACCGTTTTTAAAAATGGCGAAATTGTATCAAAACCTATTGGAAAACTTTTAAAACCTAGTTTCTAATCACTATTTAAAATAGAGAAAAGGTGTGGTTGACAGTGTATATGAATGAAGAAATAAATAATACTGATGCTGTTCAAAAGTCGCAAGATATGGGAGTGGATGAGTCGCTCATCCCTAAAAGAACGGAAAACAGGACTGTTAAACCTATGGACTACATGTTTATGTGGTTAGGAGACGGTGTGAATTTAGGTAATATGACACTAGGTTCTAGTTTAATTGTTGCTGGAATTGCAACACTAAATATTTTTCAGACTTTTGCAGCCGCTATTATAGCAATTGGGATTATTTCTACAGTGTTTGCCTTAAATGATAGGCTTGGTTACAAAACTGGGATTCCTTATGTAGTGCAACTGAGAATGTCTTTTGGTTTAAAGGGCTGCGTAGTATCCTCGCTTTTACGTGGCATTCCAGCTGTCGTTTGGTATGGCTTTCAGAGTTGGATAGGTGGTACTGCTTTAAATGAAATTGTTAAAATTCTTTCAGATGGTTCTTTCGACAACATATTTGTCTGTTTTGTAATTTTACAGGCAGTTCAAATTGTACTTTCTTTATATGGTTTCCATGCGATTAAATGGGTGGAATCAATTATTTCTACCGTTATCATGTTAGCGCTTTTCTATGTGTTTATAGTTCTTTTAACTTCCTATAGTGATGTTATTTTGGAAAAATGGGTTTATACACAAGGAACATGGGGTATACATTTCTTTGCTTTTATTATGATGTTTATGGGAAATTATGCAGCAATATTTTTGAGTGCGGCTGATTATTCTCGAGAATTGAAATCTGGTATTAGCAATGGTAAAAGAGGATTTTTATACTTCCTGCCTATTTTAATTGCATATGGTTTCGTACTCTGTATTGGAGCGATGCTTGCTTCGGCCACAGGTATTTCTAATCCAGTGAAGGCATTTGCTATAGTTATTAACAATTCATATATTACTTTATTTGTTTCAGTATTTATTGTTATGGGCGCAGTAGCTGTAAATATGGTGGCTAATATTATTCCTCCAACCTATGTTATTACACTTATTACAAAAATGAAATATAAAAAAGCTGTAACTATATCAGGGCTTTTAGCTTTAGGTACTTGTCCATGGGTACTTGTTCAAGATTCTTCCGCAGAAGGGCTGGGAATGTTCATTCTAATTTATTCGGCTTTCTTAGGGCCAATCGTTTCAATTTTATTGATAGAATATTATGTATTACGAAAACAAATAATTGATATTACAGAACTATATAAGGAAGATGGGCAATTTGGCGGATATAATCCATGTGCAATTATTGCAATGTTGATTGGAGCCGGTGCTGCTTTTATGAAAGTGGAATTGGCATGGATTATAGGATTTATTGTAGCTGGAATTTCTTATATGATTTTAATGAAGTATGCATATAAGGATTCAAAGTTTAAAAAGGGAACAATTTTTGAATAATAATTATTGATTTAAGGTTGCCTCAAAAGGTTGTACCTGTTGAGGCAGTCTTTGGATTTTGAAATTTTAACAGATTAGGGAGGGGGGGGATTATGTCTTTTGATATAGTTCAATGGTTTGCAGCTGTGATTCCAATACTAATATTGCTCGTTTTGATGCTTTATTATCGCTGGGGTGGCGATGAAGCTTCATCTGTAGGCTTATTGGTTTCTATACTTGTAGCTTATTTTGTTTTTGGTGGAGGATACGATATGATAGCTTTAGCTGTTGCTAAAGGAATGTGGTATTCACTGTCGATTATTTTGGTCGTTTTTCCAGCTTTAATTATTTATGAAGTGTCTAGGGAATCGGGCGCATTCTTAGTAATTCGAGCTGGTATGCAACAATTTACACCTAATAAAGTATTGCAAGTATTAGCTGTAGGTTGGATTTTTGATGGATTTTTGCAAGGAATTACTGGTTTTGGCGTTCCTGTAGTAGTATGTGCGCCGCTTTTAATTGGTATGGGGGTCAAGCCATTAACCGCAGTAATCATAACTTTGCTTGGGCAGGCATGGGGAAATACATTTGGAACGTTAGGTCTTGCGTGGGATGGTTTGGTTAGTCAAGTCGATTTAACGAATCCGGCGATTTTCAATAGTACGATTCTCTGGACTACATCCATGCTCGGCGTTGTAAACCTTTTGGTTGGTTTAATTATTGCTGGCTTAGCTGGGGGTTATTCAGGAATCAAAAGAAATGCAATTACAGTAATTTTATTGGGTTTATTACAAGGATTTGGGCAAATAGGATTAGCCTTAGTAAATCCTATGTTGTGTAATTTTATTGTTGCTTCAATATCATTGGTATTGATTTTTATGATTGGTAAACTTAATTATTATCGTCAGCCAGTAGAACTTTATGATCCGCTTGAAGAATCAACAGTAAAAGAAAGTACAAACTCTAATGCAATGAATATTCAGCAGGCGTTTATTCCATATATTTTTTTGATTGTATTGGCCGTTGTTGTTTTATTAAGTGATACAATAAAAAATTATCTTGGACAATGGAAGTTTTCTGTAGCATTTGCCGGAAAATCAACGGCATTAGGTTTTGTAACGCATGATTATCCAACCTATGCACCGCTGGCACCACTTATCCATTCTGGAGCTTTTCTATTATTAGCAGCGGTCATCGGATATTTATGTTATACAAGGTGGGGGTATATTCGCGTAGGTGGATTACAGCGTATTATGAAAAATTCGATTGCAAAAACAGTTCCATCAGCAATTGCTGTTGTCGGGTTAATCGCCATGTCGAAAGTTATGGATGATACAGGGCAAACTGTTGTGTTAGCACAAGGCGTAGCTGCTGTAACAGGAGGATTTTATCCGATTCTTTCCCCATTTATTGGATTGCTGGGGACATTTATGACTGCTAGTAATTTGTCTTCTAATATCTTATTTGGCAGTTTCCAACAGCAAATTGCACAGATGATGCAGATTGATAAAGCTCCGCTTCTTGCAGCACAAACAGTTGGCGGTGCTATTGGTAGTATTATTTCTCCAAGTAAGATTTTGCTGGGAACGACGGCAGTTGGAATGTTAGGTCATGAGGGCGAGGTAATCGGTAAGCTGATCAGTGGTGCCTTACTCTTATGTGCAGTGTTTGGCTCAATTATTTATTTATCATATCAATTAAGGTGGTGAGCGTATGCAACGATTGGTGACATTTTTACCAATACTTATTGTGTTTGCCTTTCCATTATTGTATTTTGGTGGTCATTCGGGGAATGCTGTTACTTCAATAGCTGGAATAATGGTCTTGTTTCTTGGAATGATGGGTCCAAGTATGAAACGTATAAAATAAACGGAAAAGAAGGGTTTTATTATGAGTTATATTAATAATGTAGTTGGATACAGAAAAGATCTTTTACTTAATCGATCGGTGGTTAAACGGGAAAATTATGCATTGATCGAACCTGATGGTTTAGTTAAAAATGTAGTTCCGGGTTTTGAAAATTGTGATGTTACTATTCTCAGTTCACCCAAAATTGGAGCTAGTTTTGTGGATTATCTTGTTACAATTCATGAAGATGGGAAAAATGAACGTGGATTTGGAGAAACGGGTATTGAAACTTTACTCTATTTAATGGAAGGAAAGTTAACAGTAAAAGCAGGTAATGATTCTTATACTTTAGAAAAAGGCGGATTTATTTATTGTCCTCCGGAAACAAAACTTTATTTTAATAACGAAAGTGGAAAGGTCGCGAAAGCGTTTATGTACAAACGTATTTATACACCATTGACTGGATATAACCCTTATGTTGTTACAGGAAATACGGAAGATATGGAATGGATAAATTATGAAGGTATGGAAGATGTTTTTGTAAAAGATTTTTTGCCAAAAGATTTAGCTTTTGACTGTAATTTTCATATCCTCAGCTTTAAACCAGGTGCTTCGCATGGTTATGTAGAAACGCATGTTCAAGAGCATGGTGCTTATTGTTTAAGTGGGCAGGGAATGTATAACTTGGATAATGACTGGATTCCAGTAAAAAAAGGTGATTATATTTTCATGGGTGCTTATTGCTTGCAGGCTTGTTATGCTGTAGGTCGTGATGAAGAATTTGCTTATGTATATTCAAAAGATTGTAATCGAGATGTAACACTTTAATCTGAAAAGGTATAGCAATGATAAAGAGGAGACATGAAATGGACAAACAAATCGTTATTGCTTTAGGAGGAAATGCTCTAGGAAATACTCCTGAAGAACAAAAAGAAGCCGTATTATCCGCTGCAAAGCATATTGTGAGTCTTGTTAAAGAAGGCTATAAGATTGTAATTGTTCATGGCAATGGGCCACAAGTTGGAATGATTAACTTGGCTTTTGATATTGCGTATAAAAAAAATTCAAAAGTTGCTGCTATGCCATTTGCGGAATGTTCAGCTATGAGTCAAGGCTATATTGGATTTCATTTACAAAATGCGTTGCAAAATTCATTTTTAGAGCAAGGAATGACGACTCATGTATCAACTGCGATTACACAAGTAATTGTGGATTTAAAAGATCCGGCATTTCAAAATCCAACAAAACCGGTTGGAATATTTTATTCAGAAAAAACTGCAAAAGAAATTGAAAAAGCGAGAGGATATACTTTTGTTGAAGATTCAGGCAGAGGTTTTAGGCGGGTGGTTCCATCGCCTGAGCCAGTTGATATCAAGGAAAAAGGGACGATTCGCTGTTTAATGGAAAATGGGGATTTAGTTGTTGCTTGTGGTGGCGGCGGTATTCCGGTATATTGTGAAAACGGTAAATTACATGGTGTTGATGCAGTGATTGATAAAGATAAGGCGGCTGCAAAATTAGCGGAACTAATTCAGGCCGATACGTTTATTATTTTAACTGCGGTACCTCGCATTGCAATTAATTTCGGCAAAAGTAATCAAAAATGGTTAGAACGTATTACGATTGAAGAAGCAAAACAGTATATTGAAGAAGGGCATTTTGCTCCAGGTTCCATGCTGCCGAAAGTTGAAGCAGCAATTAAATTTGTGAAATCTGGGCAAGGCAGAGAAGCTATTGTAACATCGTTAGAAAATGCATATAATGCAGTTACTAAAGGTGAAGGTACAATCATTTGTTCTGAATAAAAATAGTCGGTGGTCAGTTAAACTGATCGCTTACATTTTATCAGCATAGAACAATAAATTCAGCGTATAGTCAGTGAGCTTTTTTGCAACTTTTATAGATTAACTGATAAAGGTATGTTTTAGGAGGAAAAATGAACAGCTTGTCAAATCATCAACGTATTAAAGTAAATGTAAACGGACATGAAATAGAAGTATGTGAGAATCTAACTATTCTTCAAGCATTGCTTCAAGAAAATATCCAGATTCCACACCTTTGCTATGATATCAGAGTTGAGCGCTCCAATGGAAACTGTGGATTATGTGTTGTTGAGTTGAATGGAAACAATACAACAAGAGATGTAAAAGCATGTCAGACACCTATTGAAGAAGGCATGAACATAACGACAAACAGTCCAAAACTTGAAAGCTATAGAAAAATACGCCTTGAACAGATTCTTTCTGATCATAATGCAGATTGTATTGCTCCATGTGTGATGACTTGTCCTGCAAATGTAGATATTCAGCTTTATCTTCAACATACAGCAAACGGTAATTTTGAAGCAGCGTTACAAACAATAAAAGACAACAATCCATTCCCCGTTGTCTGCGGCCGTGTATGTCCGCACCCCTGTGAAGCGCAATGTCGTCGTGGTTTAGTTGATTCTCCTGTAGGCATAAATCATGTGAAACGTTTTGTTGCAGATTTAGATGTAGGACGTGAACAACCTTGGAGTCCAGTGAAAAAGGCGAAATCCAGCAAAAAAATTGCGATTGTCGGTGCGGGGGCATCGGGGCTTTCTGCGGCGTATTACAGTGCAATACAAGGGCATGATGTAACGGTATTTGAACGTCAGCCTCATGCTGGTGGTATGATGCGTTATGGTATCCCGGAATATAGATTGCCAAAAGCTATACTAGATAAAGAAATAGATATTATAAAAGGCCTAGGCGTGAACATTGTGATGGGTAAATCACTTGGAACGCATATCCGGCTTGATGAACTAAGTCGTGATTTTGATGCTGTTTATCTTGCAATTGGTTCTTGGCGTGCAACACCTATGCAACTGGAAGGTGAAAATCTCGAAGGTGTTTGGCTTGGAATACAGTACCTTGAGCAAGTAACCAAAGGAGTAGATATCAATTTAGGTGATATAGTTATTGTTATTGGTGGTGGAAATACTGCGATTGACTGTGCGCGTACAGCTTTGAGAAAAGGTGCTAAATCTGTAAAACTTCTATATCGTCGGACTAGAGAAGAAATGCCCGCTGAAAGCTATGAAGTAGATGAGGCTTTACATGAAGGTGTAGAGATGCTTTTCTTAATGGCACCAAATAAAATTGAAAAAGTAAGTAATAAAAAAGCATTGCATTGTATTAAAATGCAACTTGGAGAGCCAGATCGTTCTGGGCGTCGTCGTCCTATACCAATAGAAGGCAGTGAAGAGATTATTGAAGTTGATACTGTAATTGGTGCGATTGGCCAAAGTACGAACACACAATTCTTATATAATGACTTGCCTGTAAAATTAAACAAATGGGGCGATGTCGAAATCAATGGAAAAACTTTTCAGACTTCAGAAAATAACATATTTGCAGGTGGCGACTGTGTGACAGGCCCTGCAACTGTAATTCAAGCTGTTGCAGCTGGCAGGCATGCAGCTGATGCAATGGATGATTTCATGATGAAAGGTTATGCGAAAGAGTATCATATTGATTATAGCTGTAGCCGTGGTTCTATGGAGGATCTTCCCAAATGGGAGTTTGAATCAAGGCCGAAAGTTGTGCGTGCAGCTATGCCAGCAATCTCGGCCGAGGCACGCAAAAATAATTTCACAGAAGTCGAATTAGGGTATGATGAGTCTGCGGCTAGAGGTGAAGCAGCGCGTTGCTTAAAATGTGGTTGTGCAGAACGTTATAGTTGTGATTTAAGAAATGAAGCATCTAATCATGATGTGGTATATGAAAAACCTGTACATGAACGTCCATATTTTCCAATTTCTGAAGATCATCCTTTTATTGTGCGTGATCATAATAAGTGTATTTCTTGTGGACGTTGTATCTCGGCGTGTGCTGAAATTGAAGGACCGGATGTTCTGGGGTATCAGATGGAACATGGGCGTCTGCTTGTTGGTACGAAGAATGGATTGCCTTTAAAAGATACTGATTGTGTAAGTTGTGGACAGTGCGTTAATGCTTGCCCTTGTGGTGCTTTAGATATTCGTAGTGAAAAGGGTGAGGTGTTTAAAGCGATTAACGACTCGAGAAAAGTTGTTATCGGTTTTGTAGCACCAGCAGTACGTAGCGTTGTTGCTTCACATTTTGGTATTCCATTTGAGGCTACAAGTGCATTTATGGCAGGTATCTTGAAAAAGTTAAAATTTGACAAGGTTTTTGATTTCTCTTTTGCAGCAGATTTAACAATTATCGAAGAAACCACAGAATTCTTAAATAGAGTTGCCGAAAATAAAAATATGCCACAATTTACTTCTTGCTGCCCAGGATGGGTTAACTTTGTGGAAAAACGTTATCCAGAAATGATTCCACATCTTTCAACTTGTAAATCGCCGCAACAAATGATGGGTGCTACAGTAAAAAATCATTTTGCAAAGATGGCTGGAATTGATAAAAAAGACCTTTATGTAGTTTCTATTGTTCCGTGCATTGCGAAAAAAGATGAAGCAGCCCGCTTGGAATTTGCACCTAAAGGCATCCGAGATGTTGATGCAGTGCTCACTTCTAGTGAAATGCTTGAAATGCTTGATATTAAGCGCATTGATTCTTCTGAGATTGTACTTGCGGAGTTTGATGATCCATATAAACGCGTTTCAGGTGCAGGCGTTCTGTTTGGCGCATCGGGCGGTGTTGCAGAGGCGTCGCTTCGTATGGCAGTTGAAAAACTTACTGGTAAAGTTCTAACCGATCAACTTGATTTTTATGATGTTAGAGGTTTTGAAGGTTTAAAAGAGGCAAATGTTGAAGTCAATGAAAAAACAGTACGTATTGCGGTTGTAAGTGGGCTCCATAATGCAGAACCTATTATTAAGAAGATCATACAAGGGGAAGATTCTGGATATGATCTTATCGAAGTAATGGCCTGTCCTGGTGGTTGTATTTGTGGAGCTGGTCATCCTGTACCAGAAAAAGTGGATACATTAGAAGAGCGTCAACAAGTTCTTATCAATATAGATAAAACGGCTGAACATCGTAAATCTCAAGAAAATCCAGATATACTAAGACTTTATGATGAGTTTTATAGTGCGGCAAATTCTCCTCTTGCGCATAAATTACTGCATACGCATTATACGTCTAGAAAAAAATGTGACTGTAAGTCATGATAAAGTAAAGTTTAAAATCGCTAACGGCTACTTTGTTTAAATGAAATAAAAGTATAAACGATAAGCATCTCTCTTTGTAATCATTTTTTGATAAATAAGAGAGATGCTTATTATTTACGCACTGTATTTGTTGTTTTATAGCTAAATTATGTAAGCGTCAAAAATGCCGTTATCTTGATGATACGTCAGATGGTAACGGCATTTACTTTGCAGTAAGCTGGAAAGAAATTAGGCATTAATCGTTGCAGTGCCTCAAGGCAATCAAATCCATCGCTTTCCAGAAAATGCTTTCAGACTGTCATCATGCTGTTACAAGCAACTTCGCGAATACGTTTTAGCCAATGGTAATAAATATGTTTCTTAATATTTTATTCCTTGCAAAATTCACGAATATTTAAACCACTGGTCCGGCGCTATGTGATAAAATTTCAAAAGAATTTTCTTGTTTAAATATCATTAAAACATTTACGGGTTCAACTCCGCGGCATATTCATCTAAAAAAATTTAGGTATCGTGAGAGCACATTTTGATGTGCTCTTTTTTGACTTCAATGAATTAATCCCAATTATAATCTGTTATACTTATGTAGAAGGTTGTAAGGAGGGGATACGTTGCAAAACAAAAAATCTATAGTAGCGGTGCTGTTGCTTTTATTTATTTTACTAAGTGCAGGAGGGGCTTATATTGGAGATTATTTCGTTGATTTTGCGTTAAAAAGAGGCAATGCGGATGATCCTTTGGCTGTTCCCGTAGCCTGCCAGAAAATATTAGATCCGAATGTAAAGCCGCAGGCAGATTTGGACTTTAAAAAAGAAATATGGCAGGAAACTTCGTTTGATGGGCTCAAGTTAACCGCTTCACATTTTAGTCCGAACGAGAAGAGTGATAAATGGGTGGTTGTGGTACATGGTTATGGCAGATCACAAAATAGTGTTTTGGATATTGCCAATCAGTATTTAAAAAATGGGTATCATGTGCTTGTGCCAGATTTACGAGCCGCTGGTGGGAGTGAAGGTAGCTATCTTAGTATGGGCTATTTTGAAAGTGATGATGTGAAATTATGGATTGATCAGATTGTCCAATCCGCTCCAAAGGTAGAAATTGTTTTACATGGTGTATCCATGGGAGCGGCGACGGTTATACAGACGGCAGCAAAACCTTTGCCAGACAATGTTAAAGCGATTGTCGAAGATTGTGGTTATACGAGTGCCTACACAATGTTTTCATTGCAGTTGAAGAAGCTTTATGGTTTACCAGCTTTTCCAATTATGGACTTTGTTAATATTTTATGTAAAATTAAAGTAGGTTATTATTTATCCGATGCAAACCCGCTTGCTGTTATTGATAAAATCCGTATACCGATGTTATTTATTCATGGTGGAAAGGATGAATTGGCACCTTTTGCTATGATGCTGCAGTTATATGAGGCAGCGAATTGTGAAAAGGAAAAATTGGAAATTGCCGAGGCAGGACATGCCGATGCACGGAAAGCCGATCCAGTCGATTATTATAAACATGTTTTTTCTTTTATTGATCGATATGTTGATAATAATTGATCAATCTAAACTGGTTCGATACAAAATTTTAGTCAAAATTATGAAATAAAGGGGAAATCAACGTGCGTGCAGTAGTTACAAGAGTCCAAGAAGCATCTGTCGTTATTGATGGAATTCTTAATGGACAAATTAAGCAAGGCTTTTTAATTTTATTGGGGATTGGACCAGAAGATACAGAAAAAGAAGTTAGTAGACTGGCCGATAAAATTTGTGGCACAAGGGTTTTTGAAGATGAAAATGGTAAGATGAATTTGAATCTTGAAACTGTGGGCGGTGAACTTTTGATTGTCTCGCAGTTTACGCTTTTTGCTGATTTAAAGAGTAGAAGACCGGGATTTTCTGCGGCTGCTAAACCGAGTATTGCCATTCCATTATATGAACACTTTATAAAAGAATGTCAAAGCAAAGGTTTTCATGTTGAACATGGTGAGTTTGGTGCAGACATGAAAGTATCGTCAATAAATGATGGTCCAGTTACACTTTTGTTTGATACGGATCATTTGTAAAGTTTAGAATACTTTTAAGTATGTTTGGGAAAGGTGAGAGTATGCAATCATCCAAAGTTTTTTATACATATTGTTTGACGAAACTCGGCGCTGTGGAGGATTATCCGTTTGGTCCAGATGTAATTGTTTTTAAGATTGGTTCTAAAATGTTTGCACTTATGGCTCGAAGGAATAATCAAAATGTTCTTTCATTAAAATGTGATATAGACTATTCATCGATACTACGTCAACAGTATGCAAGTATTACGCCCGGGTACCATTTAAATAAGCGATGCTGGAATACATTAATTTTGGATGGCAGTATTCCGGAAAAAGAGATTACAGCTTTGATCGATCATTCTTATAATTTGGTTTTTAAATCACTTTCCCGTAAGGTGAAGGCAGAATATGTTACGGATTTTTAAAATCAAAAATTTTTCAGTAAATAACAAGGGGCAAACAGGTTTATGCTGTTTGCCCCTTGTTATTTATGTAAAGTCAGTTTAGTTTTCGTTCTTCGGTAAATTTGGCATAATGCTCTAAGATCATATGAGCTGTTTCTTCAATCGCACGATTTGAAACGTTAATTACTAAGCAATGCATTTGATGCATAATGGATTTTGAATATTCGATTTCTTCGGAGATGCAAGCTATTTTTGCATAGCTTGCATCAGACATTAAACCAATTGCCTTTAGGCGTTCCGTACGAATTTCATTGAGTTTGCCTGGATCGACAATTAAACCGACAATTTTATGCGGCGGTACGCGAAATAATTCTTCAGGTGGTGTGATGCCAGGAATCAAAGGTACGTTGGCAACTTTAAGCCGTTTATGTGCCAAATACATGCTGAGTGGTGTTTTTGAAGTCCGTGATACACCGATTAAGACGATGTCGGCCTTGCGTAAACCCAAAGGACTTTTGCCGTCATCATATTTTACAGCAAATTCAATTGCTTCAATCCGTTTAAAGTATTCGTGATTGAGTGAATGCATTAATCCCGGTTGGTTTTTCGGTTCCAGTCCAGAAAGCTTTTGTACTGCCTGCAACATAGGCCCTAAGATATCTATCGTTTCGACGTTATATTTTTGTGCGAGTCGATTAAAAGCCTCGCGCAGATTTGGTGAAACGAGGGTATGGCAAGTTAAGGCTTTTTGTGTGGAAACTTCTTGCAGCGTGCTATCAATTTGTTCCACAGAATCAATATAGGGAACACGTACGATGTCAAAATTCCCCAACCCAAATTGACTAATAGTTGCCCGTACAACGGTGTCAGCTGTTTCACCAATTGAATCGGATATGACATAAATAATAGGTAATGCAGCTATGATAAATCACTCCTTTTCCCTTCGGCCAGATCAACTAGGAAGCGTGTTAGATTTGTTTTCGTTAAGCGCCCAATGATTTCACAGGCTCGGCCACCTTCTGGTAAAGGTCGGACAACCGGTAGCGAATCTACTTCGTTTTCAATGATTTTTCGTGCAGCTGAAACAACCGATTCATCAGATACAGTTACAATTAATTTTGCCAACGGCGTCATGACCATTTTGACGGGTATTTTTGCTAAATCATCCCCAGGACCAAGCGCGGCTTTTAATAAATCTTTACGTGAGACAACGCCAGTTAAACTGCCTTGCCCTTCGACAATAAAAACACTGCCGACATCTTCTAAAAACATCGTAACAACAGCATCATAAGCATTTGCTGTCGATGGAAGGACAACTGGTACGGACTGGATTTCATGTACTTGTATCGTATTTAATTCTTCGGTGAAAAAAGATAGTAAACTTTTTCCAGTATAAAAATAGCCTACTTTGGAACGTGAGTCGAGCAAGCCACTCATAACCAAAATTGCTAGATCCGCACGTAGTGCAGCACGGGTGACATGGGTTCGTTCGGCGATTTGTTCTCCGGTCACCGGACCTTCGTTTTTAGCAATTTCAACAATTGCACGTTGCCTTTCTGTTAATGAAATGTTTAGCCACTCCTTTCATACGGGAATTTCCAGTATGCACTTTTATCATAACATATTTCGCTGAAAAGTTCTCAAAAACCCGTTGCAAAGTAGATCTTTGTCAACGGGTTTTTGAGTTTATAAAATTATTTTTACCAAGTATAATCTTCTTTGTCGACACGACCTCGCCCTGTGAGTGATTCAAGCATAATGCGCTGCTCAATTTGGGCGACATTTTTCTTGGTTTGGCCAACCATGTCGGGATTGACCGAAATGGAATCAATGCCGCTATGAATTAAAAATTCTGTGAAATCAGGATATACACTGGGCGCCTGCCCGCAAAGCGAAACGGTTTTTCCATCTTTGTGAGCTGTATCAATCAGATGACGGATGGCACGTTTAACGGCTAAATTGCGTTCATCAAACAGATGAGAAATCGTATCGTTGTCACGGTCACAGCCCAATACAAGCATCGTAAGATCATTTGAACCGATCGAATATCCATCGACGAATTGATTAAACTGATCGGCAAGGATAATGTTGGCAGGAATTTCTGCCATCAGCCATACTTTAAAATCAGGACTTCGTTGTAATCCTTCTGCAGCCATGATAGCTGTGACTTTTCTAGCCTCTTCGACAGAACGGCAAAACGGAATCATCACATTTAAATTTGTTAAACCATATTCTTCGCGTACTTTTTTTATTGCTTTGATTTCCAGCTTAAAAGCCTCTGTATATTTGGGGTCATAATAGCGGGATGCACCTCTCCAGCCAAGTAAGGCACTTGGTTCGTGTGGCTCATACTTGTCACCGCCTTTTAGGTCACGATATTCACTGGATTTGAAGTCACTAAACCGCAATGTTACAGGGCGGGGTGACATTGCCTGACAAACTTTCTGCATTCCTTCAGAAAGTTTATCAATCGCTTCTTGCGCTCGACCGTCTTCAATCATATATAAGGGATGCTCATGAATATATGTAGTCCAGATAAATTCTTCTCGCATTAGACCAATACCATCACAAGGAAGTGTGCTATATTTTTGCGCTAAATCAGGGTCACCGAGGTTCATATAGATTTTAGTTCCAGTTACGGGGAATGTTTCTGACTGTGGAACATTTTGCTGCACAGTTTTTTCAGATTGGTCCTCCGCTTTTATTAAGTTACCATCATAAACAATACCATGAGCTGCATCAACTGTAATAATGGTATTGTTTTTTATACCTAATGTACCAGCGATGCCACAACTTTTTGTGCCAACAACGCAAGGAATACCAAGTTCTCGACTGACGATTGACGCGTGGCAGGTCATACCGCCGGCATCGGTGATAATTGCTTTTGCTTTTTTCATGACAGGTACCCAATCAGGGGCGGTCATTTCAGTGACGAGAATTTCACCATCTTTAAATTGATCAATCATGGATGGATTGCAAATTACGCGGGCAACACCCGATATGAGTCCGGGACTGGCTGGCATGCCTTTGACCAATACTTCGCGTTTATTGTTGCTTGGTTCGAGTTCTTTTGCTTTTTTTTGTTTCGCTTCTTTGTTTCGCCATGACCAAACGGTTTCCGGTCTGGCCTGCAAAATCCATAATTGGTTTGTTCGTTCATCGATTCCCCACTCAATATCCATATAACAGCCATAGTGCGTTTCAATTGCTAGTGCATATTCCGCTAATTCACATACCTGCTTAGGCGTAAGAACAGCAGCATCAATTAAATCGACAGGAACAAGTTTTTCTTCGCAGCCGCCATCTGGCATGCGGACGAATTGGATTTTTTTCTCGTTAATCGTGTGTTTGTCAATTCGTAAAGTTTTTTTATCAATCAGATAACTATCTGGAGTAACCATACCTTGAACAACATATTCGCCAAGACCCCAGGCAGCTTCGATTAATATATGGGTATCATCACCAGTGGCTACATTTACCGTAAACATAACACCGGCAGCTTTTGAAAAAACCATCATTTGAATAACGGCACTTAAAGCTACTTCTAAATGGTCAAAACCTTGTTTGGTTCGATAATACACCGCGCGATCTGTAAATGTAGAAGCATAACATTCTTTTACTTTCGCTATAACATCTTCGGGACCACAAACGTTTAAATACGTTTCTTGTTGACCGGCAAAACTTGCATCCGGCAAATCTTCGGCTGTTGCACTGGAGCGTACTGCCACAAAAGGTTTTGTCTCACCTTTTTTTTCACCTAACTCATGATAGGCATTGCGGATAGCCTCAGCTAGATCCGCTGGCATTTCTTCTTCCATAATGGCAGTGCGGATTTTTTGGCTGATTTGGCGAAGCTGTGGTCCATTTTCTACATCAGTCAATTGATTTAAAAGCTCAGAAATTTTTTTATCTAAGCCACTTTTTTTCATAAAATAACGATAAGCATATGCCGTGGTGGCAAATCCATAAGGAACCGGTACAGCTGTTTGCGAGGTCATTTCACCGAGTGAAGCAGATTTTCCTCCCACAACATCCACATCGTTTCGATTGATTGTTTCAAACCAAAGTAATAAAGCATTTTCCTTTTCCATGAGATCCCTCCATTATTAAAGTGTACACCAATTAAAGTATTTATTTCTATTAGTATACACTAATAGAAATAAATAGCAACATAATTTAAGAAGTTAATTGAATATTTTATTAAAAATATTTCTGTCTTAGAAGATAAATACTATAATTCGATTTTTACAGTTTTTATTTTTACTTTTTGTGGTTGTGATGTAGTATTTTGGCGAATAAATAAAGGTATTAAAAAATCGAGCATAAAATAAATTTATACTCGATTTTAAAGGATTTAATTGCGGAGATAATGCCATCTTAATTATCCAACCCGTGGCGATGGTGAGCTGGCAGTTATCCATATAATGTGTTTTGAAGTGTTTTTGAATAAACATATTTAATTTTTATCTTTTTGCGGTCATAGCTCTCTGAAGTAAATCAGAAAAAGTGGTTTTGGGGTTATTTTTTTGCGGATTTTGTGTTTTATGGTTCTTATATCGCAAAAGATATGTTCGTTCACTTTTGGCAATTGCCTGTACCTCTATACCATATTCCATGATTTCACCCCTCATTGTTCTAAAATTTATAAGATTCGCTATTGTCTAATGTTAAAAGTGTAGTACTTTTAACATTAGACGATAGATCGTATGAAAAAGCAGAAAAATCATTCCCTATATCTAATAATACTAGCCGATTCTTAGAATTTTATTTGATTAATGATATCCTTCATAAATAAAAGCATTATTGATAGGGGACATAGCCTTATAATAGAAAAATTACTTAACTTAATAATATAAAACAGATGTTCTTTTAAAATATTATCGAAAATCATATAAAAAATATATGAAAACTATTGACAGGGGGCGAAACGGCAGATATAATAAAGAATAATTAAATTTTTAGATATGTAGCTAACTTAATAACAACTTGGTGATTAGAAAGCTAAAGCCTGCTGAAATTGTGCATAAATGCAGATGTACAATTTCAGCAGGCTTTTTTATTTACTTACAGTTTGGGATGGAGGTTAATATGAAGTTGATGCATAGTGCAGATCTTAGAAAAAAAGATAGGTGGCGGGTGATAAAAAAAATAATAAGGTTGGTTTTTTTCGGAAAAACGAGAAAGCTTATGTTGCGGGTTTCCTGGCTGGCGTTGTTGAATAAGTGTGCAATCAGAAAAAATCATTATATCCCGTATATTGTGAAGCGTCAGAAGGACTTTCCAATTAGTGTGTTAATTGGGAATCGTCGGTGTTCTGGTTATTTGCGGCGGCGTTCACTTACGGAAGACTGAAGATGGTTTTGGTACAGTTACGGCAAAAGCAGGAAGGGATGTGGGGGAGCATATTTATATCGCATTTTAGAGTAAACGGCTGACTAGATGAATAGAGGCCTTGGAACAGTTAGTGTGTTCTGAGGCTTCTTTTTTGTTATAGGCAGTGGTTGTATATGAATTATAGAGGAGAGTTTACGATGAGTTTAGAAAAAAATGAAAATGCCGAATTGAAAGCAAATTATCTATCTTTTGTTGAAATTATAGCCCAATCAATAGGCAGTATTGCACCGACAGCATCCTTGGCATTTGTTATTCCTTTGGTATATGCAACAGCTGGTAATGGTACATGGTTAGTGTACTTGTTTGCTTTGATAGCTACTTTGTTGGTGACATTTAATTTAAATAAATTCACATCAAGGTCAGCATCACCAGGATCGTTATACACCTACATTGTTTTAGGCCTGGGGCCGTCAATCGGGTTCATATCGGGATGGGCACTTTTATTGGGTTATGGTTTGACCGCTAGTGCGGTATTAAGTGGCTTTATAAGTTTTTCTAATGAAGTCTTAGGTTATATAGATGTGCACATTCCATTGGTGATTCTTGGAATTGTTGGAGCTATTAGCACGTGGTATGTAGCTTATCGCGATATAAAATTATCAGCTAAACTTACGCTTTTATTTGAAGGTCTTTCGGTGGGGATTATTTCTATTTTAGGTCTTATTGTACTTATTCATAACGGGTTTACAGTCGATTGGGCACAATTTACTTTGGAAGAGGTTTCGCCAAATAGTATCCGTACTGGACTTGTCATTGCTTTTTTTAGTTTTGTTGGTTTTGAAAGCGCAGCATCATTGGGAGCCGAAGCTAAGGAGCCTTTAAAGATTATACCGAAAACACTAATCGTGAGTACTATTCTTGTCGGGATATTCTTTGTTGCTTTTTCTTATATAGAAATCATTGGTTACTTGGGAAGTACTACAAAACTAAATGAAGCCGCTGCACCATTATCAACGTTGGCACAACTGCATTCGGTTGGGTTTCTTGCCCCGGTTTTAGCGATTGGCACAGTTTTTAGTTTTTGGGCTAGTGTTTTGGCTTGCACCAACGCTGGAGCAAGAATCTTATTGACTATGGGGCGTCACGATATATTACAATCTGCGTTGGGAAATATTCATAAGAAAAATCAAACTCCCCATGTATCTATTTTGACTTTTGTTGTAATTTTTTCTATTATTCCCGTTATATTGATTGGGTTAGATTTTGGAATTGCTGATATTTATGGGTGGTTGGGAACCTTGGCTACTTTCGGGTTGATATTCAATTATTTATTGATTACAATAGCGACACCAGTTTATTTGAAAAAAAATAATTTACTACAAAAGCGCGACACGGCATTAGCAGCTATAACAGCAATTATTTTATTGATTCCTTTGGTTGGCAGTGTTTATCCAATCCAGGACTATCCGTATAATCTTTTTCCTTTATTGTTTATTGCCTGGTTATTTGTGGGAATCGTGTGGTTCCAATTTAAAAAGGGAAGACATCCGGAACTGGTGGGGAATATTAATGGGGAAATAGATAAAATAAGCGAAAAATTCAGAGAGGCTATGTAATAATGAGCAAAGAAATAACAGATATATTAAAGGAAAAAAACATAAAAACAATTGAAGTGATTTATGCTGATACAGGTGGTTCACTTGCTGGGAAAATGGTACCAACAGAAAGCTTTTTAAAAAATTATCAAAATGGATTTGGTGTCTGCAAAGCATCATTTGGTTGGGATATTCAGGGGCAGCTGTTAGAAGATATTGAAATCTTTGATTTTAAGACAGGTTGTCCAGATGTCTATATAAGACCGATTTTAGCTACATTACAAGTCATTCCATGGCGAGAAGGATATGCCTATGTAATTGGAGAGATCTATGAAGAAAATGGAGAACCTTTTACATTGGCACCAAGACACATATTGAAAAATATCGTACAGCGTTATAATGAACTGCACTATCGACCGATTGTTGGTACGGAACTTGAATTTTATTTATTGGATCAAAACAAACAGCCTTTATCTGGTGGGATTCAGTGTTATTCACATCGCCGAGCATTAGAAGTAGAAGATGTTTTGGGTGAGATACGAGATCGGCTAGAGCAAATTGGTGTCAAGATAGAAGCAACACATGTGGAATATGGTCCTGGTCAGATAGAGATTGTGTTGGAACATGGTGATGCCTTAGAAATTGCTGATAAGTCATTGCTGACGAAGACTATAGTAAAGGACGTTGCCAAAAAGCATGGAGTATATGCATCGTTTATGGCTAAGCCATGGGCGAAAGAATCCGGTAGTGGATTGCATATTCATCAGAGTATTTGGAACTTGGATTTAAGCAAAAATATATTTCAAGTGGATCAAGAAGTGACGAAACATTATTTAGCTGGTTTGACAGCAACCTTAAGTGAATTAATGGCTTTTATCGCACCGACAATCAATTCCTATAAAAGATTCACGGTGAATTCATTTGCTCCGACAGTTGCGTCCTGGGGAATCGATAATCGAACAACAGCTATCCGATCTCTTCTAAGTGATTCTTCCGGCAGTCGACTGGAGCAAAGAATCGGTTCAGCCGATTCAAATCCTTATTTGGCCATTGCTGCCAGCCTGGCGGGAGGGCTTTTTGGGATTGAAAACGAAGTGGAATTGAAGGAAAAAGCAGCTCAAAATGCTTATACGGTTAAGGGAAAAACATTACCGAAAAACCTTGAAGAAGCTATTCGTGAGATAGAGAAAAGCAGCGTTGCCGAGACCTATTTTGGCAGCGAGTTCATCAAAATATTTGCGGCTTTAGGGCGGCATGAAATTAATTTGTATGCTGCAGCGGTAACGGATTGGGAGTTTAACCGTTATTTTGAATACAGTTAAGGCTGAAAAAAATAATATAGATGTTCAAGCTGTTAATAGATAAAGTAGCTAATACAGGTTAACTGTATAGAAGAATAGCAGGCTTTTTTATTGATAGTGATGCATATAAGAAAAGACATGGCTTTTGTGAGAAGTTTAAAATCACAAGGAGCCATGTCTTTTTTTAGGCTTAAAACAAGTGTGGAATTCAAATCTTAGTCTAGTTATCAACCCAAAATGTAAAATTCACGTATAACAAAATTAGTATTTAGAAAATATCGACTAGTTCCATTTAGCTGACCGATTTCTATTAAGAAAAATTTGATCAGTGGGATTGTTGTAAAGTAGAAGCTTTTTTCACAGTGTTATTAATTCATAAGTAACAGATGTTTTGTAAACTTTTTAATTGTTTTTTGATACATCGCAAGACATCACAATTTTTATGCTATGATATTGATAAATCGCAAGTAATCACAAATTGAAAGCCTTGTGTTTTCAATTTATACTATGCATAGAAAGAGAGAAAATAAATGAAGATACCAACTTTTGTAAGGAGAAATCAAATCACAACTCGTCTACTGAAAAATGGCTATGTAGAGGCAGCAAAACTGGCCAAGGAATTCCAAGTCTCAATGGAAACTATCCGCAAAGATCTGATCTACCTGGAAGAAAGTGGCGTTGCTCACAAAATATATGGCGGTGCGGGACTATCATTATTGGACGTAGAACAAAAACTGGATGTGCGCATGGAAAACCTCACACAGAAACAGCAAATTGCTCGAGTTGCACTTACACTACTGGATGAGAGCAAGGTTATTTTTTTAGATGCTGGTACAACCTGCAGCGAGGTGGCGAAAGTGGTAAATGGCAGAAAACCGCTGGATATTATAACCAACTCGCTTCTTGCCTGTGAGACTCTCGATGCTTCGCATCATAATGTTCTGCTCACTGGAGGCAGAAAACGTGATAAAAATATGTCACTCGTTGGAAATTGGTGCGTACAGGCAATCTCTTCGGTACATGCGGATGTTTGTTTTCTGGGAACGAGCGGGATCATGGACCGAAAAGGTCCGACTACACATTCTTATCAAGAACTTGAAGCAAAACAAGCGATGGTTCGGCAAAGTGATCGCGTTTATGTATTAGTGGACAGTTCGAAGTTTCAAGGAAGTGGACTTCATACGGTTTGTGATTGGAACAAAATTGATGGTATTATCACCGACAGTTCTCTTTCAACAAAAAATTATGCGAAATATAAAAAAATCGTACCGATTATCATGGCACAGGAGGATGAATGAAATGAAAAAAATTATTAAAATAATACCGTTTTATGAACCAAGAATGTGGGGTGGTGGGAAACGTTTGACAGAAGAATTTCACTATTATACGGATGTTGCACCTTTAGGTGAAGTATATAACGTGGTAGCTCTAAAAGCTCATGCGGATTGTCCGGTTCCAGAAATGAAGATGACTTTATCTGATCTTTATAAAGCTCGACCAGAATGGTTCAACTGTAATACAGAAGAACTGCCAGTTCGTGTCAATATTCTGGACCCAATGGCGCAATTGTCTGTGCAAATTCATCCAGATGATACTTTTGCAAAAAAATATAATAATGGTCGTGGCAAACCAGAAGCATGGGTTATTTTGGACACAACAAAAGACAGCGAAATCCAATTTGGTCACTATGCTGCATCCCGTGAAGAATTTATTGAAAAAGCACAAAATAGAGATTGGCCACATCTCTTGAAGCATTTAAGAGCAGTCAAAGATGGTTTTCTTGATATTCCGGCGGGCACATTACACGCGATCGGTAAAGGCATATTGACGTATAATATTTCTCGTAATGCTGATTGCACGCTTCGCTTGTATGACTATGATCGTATCGACCCGACTACGGGGGAAAAACGTGCAATTCAAACGCAAGAAGTCTACGAAAATGTCAATATACCGGATTGTTCCAACCAATTCGTTATGTATCCTTCCTCATTGGAACGTGGTGTCAAGGTCACGCGTTATTGGGATGAGCCGGGTCTCTATACTCTAATGCGTCTGCAGGTTGAAAAAGAAGGTACATTTTCGCATCCGCGGTTTGCTTTTTATACTTGTACGGGAGGCAGCGGCATAATCAATGATAAAGCTATTGAGAAGGGCGAAACTGTTTTAGTACCGGAAGGTATGGGGATGCTTAAGTTAAAAGGAAATATGGATCTGTTTTTAGCATCGTATAGAAATGAGGAAAAATAAATGAAATTGCAATTAGCTTTAGATGATATTACATTGGTAGATGCTTTGGTATTAGTCGAAAAGGTGAAAAATTATGTTGATATCATTGAAATAGGATCTCCCTTTATTATCGATGAAGGCATGAGGGCTGTAAGGGAAATGCGGAAATATTTTCCGGGAAAAGAAATTTTGGCAGATACAAAGATTATGGATGCCGGAGCGTATGAAGCAGAACTGACTTATCTGGCTGGAGCTGACTATTGTACGGTATTAGGCGTTACGGATACTTTGACAATTATAGGCTGTCTTGAGGTTGCGAAAAAATATGGTAAAAAAGTTTTTGTCGACATGATTTGCGTTCAAAATGTAGAAGCGCGAGTGGCTGAACTTGAAGCCGCTGGTGTCAACTGCATCAGTGTTCATACCGGCGTTGATCAGCAGGCGGTGGGAAGAACACCACTCGAAGATCTGGCACAAATGAAGCAGATTTGTAAGAAATCACAAATATCTGTAGCCGGTGGCATCAAAGCGAGCACTATAGACCAATATAGAAGCTTAGGTGCGGATATTGTTATCGTTGGTGGTGGGATTCATCACGCTGATGACCCAGTCTTGGCAGCTAAAGAAATTTACGGGAAAATTAATCAAAAATAGGAGGGGCACAGTATGGAATGTAAGACTTTACGGGCAATTGTCGCTGAATTGCAGAATGCATCAAAATATGTTGAGGAAG
>Ga0302210_10000319_pt1 | contig 22618 bp, 10 predicted proteins | sample II_Fen_E3_2_FD_198793 | JGI IMG/M metagenome (GOLD analysis project Ga0302210, IMG submission 198793) | Peat permafrost microbial communities from Stordalen Mire near Abisko, Sweden - II_Fen_E3_2 | ecosystem: Environmental > Terrestrial > Soil > Wetlands > Permafrost | place: Sweden: Abisko... | reverse complement strand
TCATTCTAATAAGATAAAAATGAAAAATATAAATAAATATTGTTTGAGTGTCGGCTTAGTTGTAGCAGCAACACTCATGGCGGGATGCAGCGATGATTTTTTGAAAGAAAAGCAAGATTATTCGCGTGTTACAGCTGCTATTTACAACGATTATGCTGGATCAAAAGGAAGAATTAACGATATCTATGCATTGTGCCTTCCCAAGTCCAACACCGACGTTTCTTATGACAATCCAAGCACAGGGACAGCAGATCTTTATGCCACTTCTACGCTAGAATACGGTGGGTTATCTGATTTTGTCAGCGATAACGTCATGACAAATACAACCGTTCCTGATTTTTTCTTTAGCGAAGCAAAGACTTCCCGTTCTCCTTGGGGACGTATCCGTAATTGTAACGATGCCATTGAAGGCATTACATCTGGGACTTTGTCTGACTCTCAGAAAAAAGAGTTACTTGGACAGGTCTATTTCTTCCGGGCATGGACCTATTATCGTTTAGTTAAAGTATATGGTGGTGTGCCCATTGTGGATCATGTTCAACTTCCATTAGCAGGTGCAAGCGGAGGGCTTGATTTGGCAATTAAGCGTTCAACAACGAAAGAATGTATTGAATTTATATGCAAGGATTTAGAAATAGCAGCCTCTTACCTCCCCTTAAAGTGGGATGATAGCAACTGGGGTCGTGTAACTGCAGGGACTGCATTGGCTGTTGAAGGGAGAACGCGATTGTTATATGCGAGCCCATTATTTAACCGTGGAGATGATGCATCGCGTTGGCAACTGGCTTATGAAGTTACTAAACGTGCTGTTGATACACTAAAAGCAAGCGGATATTTTGGATTGGCTTACCTGGATAATCCGGGAATTAATGCTTCTGGTTGGGCTAAAATGTTTACAGACACAAAATCACCTGAAGGTGTTTTTGTATCCCTTTACAACAATTTGGCTCCAGCAACTAATGGAACGGCAACAGAGATGAATAATACCTGGGAAAATTCAATCAGACCAACCAATACAGGTGCGGGAGGCGGTAAGGGAACAACAGCTGAGATGGTTGATGCATTCCCGATGGCTAGCGGTTTGCCTGCAACCGATAACGATAAAAATGCCATTAATAGTTATGATAAAGACATCTTCTTTAAAAATCGGGATCCCCGCTTCTATCGTACATTTGCATTCCCGGGTGTTCAATGGATCTTTAGCGGAATGCCTAAAAAGTCAGTATGTCCATACACCCCGGGGACAAAATACCAACTTTGGAATTATGCCTGGTATGAGACAACAACCAAACAGGCTGATGAAGAACTTTCGGGATATGGTGCCGATAAATTAGCCACCAACTACAAAGGAGTTTACATTCGTAAGAAAACGGATGATCTAGCTATAAATACAGCACCATTATATGTGTATGACACCTTAACCTCTACACCATTCAAACGAAGTGCAGCTCCCTATATGGAAATACGCTATGCTGAAGTATTACTTAACTTTGCAGAAGCAGCTTGTGGAGCAAATCAAGGTGGTGAAGCCCTGGCGGCATTACGTCTGATTCGTCAACGTGTAGGATATACCGGAAATTGCGGGCTGGATGATGCATTGGCAAGTAACAGGGCAGCACTTTTTGCCGCCGTTTTGTACGAACGTCAGATAGAGTTAGCTTATGAAGGAAAACGATTTGATGATATGCGCCGTTGGTTGCTATGGGATGGTGGCGTCGGACAAGGAACTCTGAAAGACACATGGGCACTTTCCGGTTTTGGAGGTAATACATGTACTTACCTTGGGGTTAAGCCATTGAATGGTCAACGACGTACCGGATTGGAGTTACGCGTATCGAGTTCAGTTACGGGAGGAGGTATTGCTGCTGTTGGAGATGCAAATGATCCGATTATTACCAATAAAACAATTAAACGTCCTCAGGCTTGGAATATCAGCGAGAGTAACGTAGCCACTGCACAACTTCAGAAAGACAGTCTTGAAAGTTTCTATCGTTATAATCTGACCCGTAAACAAAGAATGATTGATTCAAAAAATAAAGTGATTACCTACCGTCCGGAATATTATATTATTGGATTGAGGAGTAGCGCTCAAGTCAACAATAGCACTTTATTACAGACAATTGGCTGGACAGACGCACAAAAAGGAGGCATGGGAACATTCGACCCATTAGCCGAATAAGCACTTATGTGATGATGCAAGAGCATTTATAAACCTTATATTTAAATTCCTGCAGATGCCACAAAAAAGTAGATTGATTTATCAATATTCTTTTGGCAACTGCGGGAATTTGTATTTATATACAATACAAATCACAAACACTCTAATTATCAAGCATGAAACACAAGTATTTACTTCTTATAATAACTGGCTGGTTGATATATTCTGTCAATGCATCTTCTCAGGTTTTCAAATATATTGTTGCAACAGATGGTTCAGGTGATTACACCAGCATACAATCAGCGTTGAATGCATGTCCCGATGGACAAACCAGCATGATATTTATCAAAAATGGGACTTACAACGAACAAATTGCATTGGGTACAAAGCAAGTAGCTTCTACAAAAAAAATCAGTTTGATTGGCGAAAGTTATGGTGGTGTGCTTATCACCCACTCTCAGTCGCGGGCTTCAAGTGGTTCGCCGACTTACGAAGATGTATGTACCGTTAAACTTTTTGCAACTGATTTATACGCCGAAAACATAAGTATTCAGAATGCTGCCGGAGCTACGGGTATGGCAGAAGCCCTCTATACCGCAGGCGATCGTCAAATATTCAGGAACTGCAAAGTATTGGGATACCAGGACACGTATCGTTCTAAAAAAGGGACACGCGGATACTTTAAGAATTGCTGGCTCGAAGGAGCAGTAGATTTTATTTACGCCGGAGGGACTCTTTTCTTTGACGATTGTACCATTAATTGTGTAAATGGTGGAGGCCATATTGTAGCCCCGGAAGACTCCTATACTACTAAAGCATCATCTGTTCCAGGAAAAACATTAAATCTGGGTTTTGTATTTCGGAGATGTAACATTACGGCCAATACCGATGTAGCAATCAATAGTTATGATTTAGGTCGACCCTGGAACACCAATGCCGGGGCATATTATTTAAACTGTACCCTTGGGAAGCATATTAAAGCGGCTGGTTGGGCTACTATGGGAGGAAATGAAACGACTGCCAGCTTTGCCGAATATAACAGCCTGAACCCGGATGGAACATCTGCAAGTGTAAGCGCAAGAATCAGCTGGAGTTTCCAGCTTCAACAAGCTGATGCAGAAAGCATATTAACGCCCGAGAAGGTTTATTCCACTGTTTATACTACCACTTTTGACCCCGTAACAAAAAGTACACCTACTGCAAAGCCTGAGAACCTGACTATAAATGGATCGACTGTCAGTTGGTCGGCAGTTGATGGGGCGATTGGATATATTGTATACAAAGATGCGAACTATATTGGCTCGGTTACTGGAGCTAGTTATGTGGACAATTCGGGTAGTACCGGTACATACAGCGTAAGAGCTTTAAATCCGATTGGGGTACTCAGTGATGCTTCAACCCTTGCAACTGCCCTGCCTGATGTTCAGAAGGAGAACATTGGAGTCACTCTAAATCATCAATCAATTACTCTCAATCGTTGTGTAGAAAAGATGCAGTTGGTAACTACAACAGGCAATATTATTGCCCGGAATACAAATGAATCGACATTAGCACTTAACAATTTATCTCAAGGAGTCTATCTCTTAAACATTTACGACAAAGGCCTGAGTTTTACTAAAAAAGTAATTTTAGGTACAGAATAAAGAAAAAGTAAATTAGCAAGTTGATATTAATCACTCCACCTAAAATACCAATTTGTCGCACAAGGTATAAAACATAGTATCTATTTTTGTTTTAATTATTTATCTAATATAACACAATGAAAAAATTTCAAACTCATTTCATGCTTACCCTGCTGTTTTTGGCAGCAGTTTCAACGTTTGTAGATTCTCAGACACCAGCCTTCCCAACAGCAGAAGGTTATGGAAAATATGCCAAAGGTGGCCGGGGAGGGAAAGTAGTATTCGTAGATAATCTGCAAGATTATATTTCATACAATAGTCTGGAGACGCCTATTCCCGGAAGTTTTCGCTGGGCATTAACACAATATCCGGGTGAACCTCTTACAGTATTATTTCGCGTATCGGGGGCTATTAAACTCAAACCCTATTTAACCACTTCAGGAACCACTGTAACAAATAGAAATGACATTCGCTGTTCAAGGGCTAATCTTACAATTGCCGGTCAATCTGCGCCCGGAGAAGGGATTTGTATCCGAAATTCAAAGCTAAATTTGGGTGGTTCAACCGACTTAATTATTCGCAATATACGTTTTCGTATCGGAGAAAATGCTGCAGACAGTAGTTTTCTTCCCGGAGGATCAGTAGGCTGTGAAAATGCACTTCGTGTTATATTTGACCATTGCAATTTTGGATGGTCAGGTGAAGAAAACCTTACTTTCTATGACAATCGTTATACGACCATACAATGGTCAATGTTTCATGATGCACTTTATGATGATGGCCATGGCAAAGGTGTCAGAGGATATGGGTCACAAACCGGTGGTATTTGTGCCACCTATCATCATAACCTGTGGACGAATAACGAATCCCGTTCACCACGCCTAAACGGAGCAAGAACCAATAATGAAACGAATGTGTTTATTGAATTTTTAAACAACGTTGTATACAACTGGGGAAGTTCCGGTGCAGCATATGGTGGAGATGTTAATACGGGTGACCGTTCGCATACCTGCAATTTTGTAAGTAATTACTATAAACCAGGACCGGCTACACCATCGGGAAATAAGTATTTCTTTACAAATTATATCGTTAATGGCGCTACCATTCCAAGATGGTATCTCTCAGGAAATATTATGGAAGGTTACCCTACTATAAATTCGGATAACTGGAACGGATTTACATGGAAATGGTCGGGAACAGCCGGATCGGTACCACTACCAACAAAAGCAACAGCAAGTTCTGATACGTTACTTTCACCACCTTCCAAAGTAGTGTATAATAGTGTCTGGGTAGGATATTCTCCTTACAAGACGAACATTCAGAGTGCAACTGACGCGTATAATTCCGTTCTTTCTAAAGTAGGTACTATCAACAGAGATTCTGTAGAACGACGCGTTATACGCGAAGTAAAAAACGGAACTGCAACCTTCAAAGCCTCTCGTGGTTTATGGGGAATTATTGATAGATCATACAATGCTGAAGGTTACATACCTTATGCAGCAGCTGTTGCCCCTACTGATACCGACAACGATGGGATGCCTGACACCTGGGAACTTGCCAATGGATTGGATTCGAATAATGCAGAAGACCGCAACCTGAAAACTTCGGAAGGTTATACAGCCCTGGAAGTTTATCTTGCCAGTCTGATGGGCGAGAATATTGTTCATAATTTCACAACAGCCGTTAAGGAGGTGAAAAGTTTTAATGTGAGCATAGTTCCAACCACCGTAAAAAAAAACTTTCAGGTGATAAGTGACAATCCTTTGCAATCTGTGAAGATTATCGACCTGACAGGTAAACAAGTAATGTTTAGTTCATTGACAGAAAATAATTCTGTAGATATGTCTAATCTTATTGAAGGCTGTTATTTAGTTCAGATTAAGAGCCATTCCGGAGATACCCAGCAATTTAAAATCATAAAAAATTAAAAAGGATCTATCAAACAAGAAGATAACAATTCTATTTCAAATAAATTCTAAGAGAGTGGAGATATTGATAAAGCATCATATCTCCATTTTCTGTGTATATTTGCACGGACATTTTGAGTACAATAGGCTTCATATGCCGTCTTAATCATAGATTATAAAAAGATATTATTACAGAAAAACAAAGAAAAGATAATGAAAAAGAAATTATTTTTAGGTATTTGCGCTGTGTTGCTTTTAGTACCTCTGTCAACAATTAAAGCCCAATATCCTGATGTTCCAAAAGATTTAAAAGCTTCGGCCGATAAAATGATTGATAGGGAAAACAGTATTGTGGATAGCGTTATGCTGGCCAACCAATCCATTCTTAAAGCCGAGAAAACTCATGGTCGCCCGTATATTCCATGGGCAGCCCGTCCAACAGATCTCCCTCAAGCTAAGATACCTTCCTTCCCTGGCGCAGAAGGAGGTGGCCAGTTTTCCTTTGGAGGCCGTGGTGGTAAAGTAATCACAGTAACAAGCCTTGCTGATCGTGGCCACGGAACTCTGCGTGAAGCATGTGAAGAAACTGTCGGTGCACGTATTGTGGTTTTTAATGTAGCAGGGGTTATTCACCTGAAATCGCCAATCATTATTGCAGCTCCCTATGTAACTATTGCAGGACAAACTGCTCCGGGTGATGGTGTGTGTGTAGCAGGCGAATCGTTTTGGGTAAACACACATGATGTAGTGGTACGTCATATGCGTTTTCGTCGTGGTGAAACAAAAGTAGAGCGTCGTGATGATTCTTTCGGAGGAAATCCGGTAGGAAATATTATGATCGACCACTGCTCGTGCATGTGGGGATTGGATGAAAATATCTCTTTTTACAGACATATGTTTAATCCAGGTCCGGGTATGAAAGAAGAAAAACTGCCAACTGTAAACGTAACTATTCAAAACACCATTTCAGCTCAGGCTTTGGATACATACAATCATGCTTTTGGGAGTACACTGGGTGGTGAAAACTGTTCGTTTATGCGTAACCTCTGGGCTAATAATGCAGGACGTAACCCTTCCATTGGTTGGAATGGTATTTTCAATTTCGTAAACAACGTAATTTATAACTGGCACAACCGTTCAGTAGATGGTGGTGACTATACTGCCCTTTATAATATCATCAATAATTATTATAAACCGGGACCAGTTACATCTAAAGATGAACCAATCGGACATCGCATCCTGAAACCAGAATCTGGTCGAAGCAAATTAGGATACCTTGTATTTGGTCGGGTTTATGCCAATGGAAACATTATGGAAGGAAACGATGCGGTGACTAAAGACAACTGGAACGGAGGTATTCAAGTGGAAGAGATGGAAAACGCAGGTCAATATACCGACTCCATGCGTTGGAATGAACCTTTTCCAAAACCTGAATTTCCTATCATGAAAGCGCAAGAGGCTTATGACTTTGTTACTACCAATGTAGGAGCTAATATTCCAAAACGCGATATCGTTGACGAACACATTTTGACTCAGGTTAAAACAGGGAAAGTGTACTATAAAGAAGGACTTGATTCCGTTAATTTCTTCCAGTTCAAGCACCGTCGTTTACCAAAAGACTCCTATAAAAATGGTATTATTACTGATATCCGTCAGGTGGGCGGCTATCCTGAATATAAAGGAAAAGCTTACAAAGACAGTGATGGTGATGGTATGCCAGATGCCTGGGAGAAGAAAAACGGATTAAATCCAAACGACCCATCTGATGCTATCAAAGATTGCACCGGTGACGGCTATACTAATATCGAAAAATACATCAATGGTATTGATACTAAGAAAAAAACAGATTGGACAAAACCTGAAAACAACCACGATACGTTGGCTGAAAAAGGAAAACTAATGTAATTTACGATTGATTCATTTAGAATTTACTATTGAAGAAAGATTGTAAGGATTAAAAGCTAAAACGCAGAGATTTATAATAAATTCTCTGCGTTTTTATTCCACATTCGTAACTAAATTAATAAAATATGAAAACAATAAGATATAAAATTTCGGGACTTGCGCTTTGCATGTTAATGCTTATCCCGACAGCCAAGGCAGTAGAGCTTGACACCAAAGACCGTGATCCGAAATATGTGGAAAACATTACGGGTCGTTCTAAAAAGATAGTGGATAAGCTGGAATTAAAGAATAAGAATGTGGCTGAGGATGTGATTAACGTTGTTGCAAACCGTTACTTTGAACTAAACGATATCTTTTCCAAACGTGACACGGCTATTAGCCGAATCAAGAGATCAGCGTTGAAAGGCGAAGCTAAAAACAACGCACAGAATGCCGCTCAAAATGAGAAAGAAGCTGCGCTATATCGTTCACATTTTGCCTTCCCTGCTAACCTGTCGCTTTATCTGAACGAAGAGCAGATTGAAGCTGTGAAAGACGGTATTACTTTCGGGGTAGTGAAAGTAACCTTTGATGCCACGCTGGACATGATTCCAAGCCTCAAGGAGGAAGAAAAAACCCAAATACTGGCATGGCTTAAGGAAGGCCGTGAATTCGCCTTAGACGCAGAGTCTTCGAACAAGAAGCACGAGGCGTTTGGCAAATACAAAGGTCGTATTAACAACTACCTATCCAAACGGGGGTATGACCTGGTCAAAGAACGCGAAGGATGGTATGCACGCATTAAAGCCCGCGACGAGGCAAATAAGAAATAATTGGCATTTAACACTTAACAGTTCTAAAATAAAACTCCCGTGTGAGGCATTTGCCTTCGCGGGAGTTTTTTGTGCGCCTGTATGGTGAATATAATAGTATTCCAAACCTATCATAAATAATCTATACCAACCTAAAGTCAAGAGTGCCTACTGTCGAATATAAAGGAAGTCCTGTGAAATTTTATAGACTGAGGTGTGCAAATATCAATGGCATATTTTGCAGGTCTAGTATGACTAACAAAACAAAGTCATATAAACCCGAATACAAAGTGTATAACTCTTGCCGATATCAGGGAAGAAGGTCTCTTATCTTACCTCAAGAGTTATTTCTGACATATAAAAACGAAGAGTAACTCACTATTTTGTTTGAGATCTATTCTTTCTTGAACCTACAAACTGAGTTTACTTTGAAGTTCATAGGTTATTCAGAGTAATAATGCTCTGTAATCTGTTTTCTTCACCTTTAAAATAACCAAATTAAAAATTCGAATTACCTGGACGACCCCAACATTTCATCGAATCTATTCTATCAAAAATGGTTCAATTACTACATTTTGAACTGTTTGGAATAAAAGTTGGAACTGATTTTACAAACTACTTTGGTCTATTATAAAAATCAAAACGGGATGTAACAATTAAGCTACATCCCGTTTCTACGCTTTAATAATTGAATTTACCTTACTATTACTTTTAAAACTGAGTTATTAACCTTAACCAGATAAATTCCACTTGTAATACTCAATGTAGTTTTATCGCTGGTTAGTTTAGCTGAAGCTACTTTAATTCCACTTACCGTGTAAACGGAGGCTATATCGCCCGTAGTGGCATTTGAGATTACAAGACTATTCTTTTCGGCTGAATAAGCGAATACATTACTGACAGCATTGGGAGAATTTACAGCAGTCAAAACAGCTCCAAATTCATAACCTCCTAGGTAAATAAGTCCCTGAGTGCCATCAAATACTGGACTGAAAGCATTTGTACTGGTTCCTGTTGGAGCAGTTGTTCCTTGTATTCCTGTAAAGGTAAGCAACACATTGGTCTGTGTAGTTGAAGGGGTTGGTTTAGCTGACAGAGATAGAGTATTGCCTGAAATTACGAGAACTTTCGCAGCTAAACTAGGTCCTGAAACGCCTTGTAAAGGTTTTATAAAATTCAGGATAGTATCACCTACCAAACTTATTATGCTGTCTGTATTATACGTGCTTATTGTTCTAACAACAGGAACGTAATAATAATTATTAGTTCCGGTACAAACTATAGAGCCTTGTGGTAAACTCGTTGCTGAAGTTCCATAAAGCGAAGTTGCAATTGTAGTTGGAGGAGGAGTAGTTCCACCTACTACAGCAGCTACCCAGTTATTAGTACCGTAAGCTCCACTAGTATATGTTTTTGTTCCATTTACAACAGGAGAAACAGGAAGAATAGATTTAGCACCATTAAGTGTTAGATTATAAAAATTCTTTGGGAATAAATACAATGCAGGGACATTACTATTCAGCAATTGATAGTTCATGATCCAACCATTGTTTCCAGTTACTTTTACTGTTGAATAATCTTTAAAATTCACAGCAAGAGTCTGAGTTCTCAGCTTGATTAGCTTTACATTGCTACCCAAAATCAATGTACCTGCATTAGCTTGTGTTCCATCACCCAGATTGAATGTAAGTGAACCTGTATTCCCAGCAACAGAGGACAGAGACAAATTAAAGTCACTGGTATTTGCAGCAGAACCCGTTGTATTATTACTTGGAGAAGCATATGTACCCAGGTCAAGAGTTCCATATACATTGTATACGAAGTTTCCCTGATCATTAGTTGTTGGACCACCGCTATGGAATCTATAACCGACATAAACAGTTACACCCGGATCAATTGTACAAGTACGTGTTGTACCAGTACATGTATCTGTATTTTGAATCGACAATCCAATACCATTATGGATCAACAACGACATATTTTCTTTAATATTCAGATTCGTATTTGCTGTTGTTTTAATATTTGCATGTGGTAAAATCTGAGCTATATTAAATGCATAACCAGATATTGAAGGTGTTGAAGTTTTAATTGTCAAACTATTTGCCTGATTGCTATACAATACCCTTATACCACCGGTCGTCCCTTGTGGCACTTTTGGTGCTGTATCTCCAAATGTTCCATCGTTTATGATTGTATAATCACTACTTCCTGGTACTTTTGCATCAAAACCTACATACAGGCTTTTTGCACTACGGTAGCCCGTAGTGGAGTTGACTATTCCATAATTTGTAATGTTTTTACAATACATAGTCGTATTTAAATTAACCAATCCAGTAGCAGATACAATAACGTCCCCAACAACAAACTCTCCATTATTTTTTATTACTCCTGATACATTTAAATTTTTACCAGAGGCATTACTTACAAACGTAACCAACCCATTGACACCAACATTAATATTTCCATTTGCAACAAAATTTAACACACTTCTGAAAGTTCCACTAACGTTCAGAGATTTACAAGTGGGGTTCTGAGCAAAAGTTAAAGAAGCGGTTGGAGTTGTAGCTGTCGCAGCAGTTGATAGAGTTAATGTCATACCACTAACACTTTGAACAGTGGTTCCAGTTGCAATTCCAACTCCAGTTATCAACATACCCGGAAAAACAAAGGCATTAGTTTCTGATAATGTAACCGTGGTTGATCCGGATGTAGTTGATGAAGTTATTGTAGTTGCATAAGCAAATGTCAATGTTGAAATAGTAGGAGTCGTACCAGTAGCTGTTGATACGACACTCAAAACAACGCTTGTACCAGTAATACTCACAATCTTACTATTTGTAGCAATACCAGTACCTGTGACATTCATTCCAACAGCTAATGTCGGATTAGCAGTTGCAAGAGTAATTGTTGCTGATCCTGTTGTCAAAGTTGCAGAACCGGTAATAGAAGGTACTACTGCATTTAATTTATTCGTTGGAACATATATATTATCATTTAAACCGGGAAAACGAGTAGCAGCCGAAGTACCTCCTGCGCCATCAGATATTCCCCAGTTAGTAATATGAACCCACAAAGAGTCAGTTGCTGTTGGTTGTGTAAATACGTAGTCACCCGCAGCCTGCCCGTAGCTTTTTGTTCCTACTCCAATAAGGAAGAACAAAACCAGAAAGGAAGTAATTAATTTTTTCATAAATTTAAATATTTAATTGTTTAATATCGATTAGATAGGGTTATAAAAGGATATGCTGCTTAGTATCTATTACATAAACCAAAATACAGCATATAATAAATAAGACGTAGCATCTTTAAATTTGTCATACACAATGTGCTATTAAAATAAATTAATAACAAACAATAACATAACAACAGATATACTTCATTACAACTTCACTTCCAGGTACTTTATTCTCTGCCTTCTCCAGGTATATACTACATGGATTCGTCCATCTTTCCCCTGCATAATCGATGGGTAGGAATATTGTGAAATGGGGGAATCTTCCAACGTCATCACCATCTTCCAGTTTACACCATCTTTCGAAACAGCGATATTGAGCGGAGTGCGTACGCCTTTCTTTGCTCCGGGAGGAGTACTCACTGCATTGTATATAAGCACCTGCCTGCCGTCCTGGAGCGTTACAGCGTCTGTTCCGGAATTATTATTGGGTAAGTTGGTCAATGCAAGCGGAGTCCAGGTCTCCCCTTTATCTGAACTCCATGAAGTGGCAATGCGGCCATTGCGCGTCCGACAAAGTATTTGCAGGCGACCATCCTTGTAGGTCAGAATACTGGGTTGAATAGCCTGAACGGTACTGGCAGATGAATTGTCACCACCTTCCATATCTTCTTTTTTATTGGTTTTGTCGGTTGTCATGTCCTGAGTCAATACCGCTTTTTCAGCAGCTAACGGTCCAACAATATGCGTACGCCGTCCACCATCTTCAGCAATTTCAAAATGCACCTTCCAACCGCCAGATTCAGTGCTCGAGGGTGCAATGGCTTTTCCATCTACATCTACAATCTTATTCTTGATAGGTCCCAGATAACCATCTGGAAGTTGATAAGCTTTACTCCAAGTATGGCCACCGTCGTCGCTCTTTTTCAAATAGCCTACCCAATCCGATACTCTATTCCCTATTTTATAGAACAGGTATAGCGGACCGCCGGACATCTGATACAGTACCGGGTTGTAACAAGCTTTGCGCAAAGTAGGACTATATACACCATCTGCTGCCATCTTAGGCTCAGTCCACGACTTACTGCCTTTATCCATGCGACAGGTATATATACACACGTCAGATGCTCCTTCGCGGGTACCACCAAAAAAAGCGGATACCAGATCACCGGCACTGGTTTCAACAATCGTAGCTGAATGGGCTTGCGGAAAAGGTGCTTTTTCGTAAAGAAATTCATTGGTCAAAATACCCTTGCGTTGCGGGATATCGATATCAAAGGAGTACGATCCTGACCCGATTTGTAGTACTTTTCCATTGGGGAAATGCAGCTCAGCGGTGGTGTTCACCGGAATAGCGACTTCCCAGTGCAGTTTCATTAAGGTCTTTTTCCAACTACTTACCAACTTGCCGTAAGGGGTGATATACGAAGCATTGGCATATTCCAGATCCGGAATGGAAAAATCAGGTTTTAGCACAATGTGTTTAAAAGCTACTTGATCATAATCGGTTTTAATACCGCCCAGGTTCTCATAGCTCCACGTCAACAAGTCACCAAGCAACATGACATGGTTGCCCGAATTCATTTCCGGACTGGCGGTGTTACCATTCCAGAGTTCCCAAATGGTAGTTGCACCATTGGCTGCCATATAACCCCACGATGGATATTTAGTATTCGAAGCCAGTGCAAAAGCTACATCCGCCCGTCCCATAGAGCTCAATTCGCGCATCAACCACTGTATACCCACCACGCCGGAAGTAATATTCAACTCAGCTGTTCCAATCTGAGATTTAGTATTTCCTGGCACTACCGTATGAAGTATCTGCTTGCTAACTGTATCCGTGTATTGCTTAGGAACCATACCGAATGCCAAAGGTAATAGGTTGGAAGTAGCTGTATTGTTCCCATAAAAAAGAGAATCAGCATGGAAGAACTTGCTATTAAAACCTATCTTCACCTTTTCTGCCAAAGCGGAGAAATTCTTTGCTTCGTCCCGGTATCCCTGCAAATCTGCAAAACGGACCATCATGCGCAGTATGTTATAGTAATAAGCCGTGGAAATAAGCGCCCCATCGGTAATACGATTTGGATCCTGGCTATGAATCATTTTCAGGTCTTCAGGCGGCATACACCAGTCACCATATTGATCCTTAGTCATCAGATAATCCACCGACATATAGTTTTTTTCCATATGTACCATCCATTTTTTGATAGCAGCATAATTATCTTCGATGGGTTTTTTATTTCCGAATTGGGTATAAGTCATATCGCACAGGAAAGGCAACGTAGCCGGCCATGTTACATTATCAGTGTAATAGGTAAGATAAACAGGCGCCACATCGGGAATGCAACCATCCTCACGTTGGGCATCACGGATGTCTTTGCTCCATTTGGAATAAATCAGGTTATTGTCAAACAGAAAGCTCTCGCCCATCGAACCCATAGCACGATCTCCTAACCAGGGCTGCCTTTCATCACGCTGAGGACAATCCACCGGCATACCTTTATAATTGTCCCGAATGCCCCACCATGCATTTTTCAACACTTGGTTTAAAACGTTATTGGATGTTGTCAAAGAGCCCAGGTTCTCCATCTCGTCGCTGACTACCTCTGCCATAAAATCAGTAATTGAAGGGGTATATTTCAGTCCACTTACTTCCACGTAACGAAAGCCATGGTAAATAAAACAGGGAGCCCAATCTTCTCCTAAAATATCTCCTTTCAAAATATACGAATCGGTACAACGTGCACTGCGAAGGTTTTCAGTATAGAGTTCGCCATTTTTCTGAAGTGTTTCTGCAAAACGGAGTTTAATTGTATCACCCGCATTTCCAGACACTTTAATACGCATCCATCCTGCAATGTTTTGTCCCAAATCCAGGATGTAAGTATTTCCAAGAGGCTTCAGAGATACTGGTTTGATTCGATCCAGCACTTTCATGCCGGGCATCATTTGAGCGCGGAGTTGCCCTCCCGGGAAGCGTACGCGCTGGGCTTCTTCCCATTTCGAGTCATCATAGCCTACCTTGTTCCAACCGGTCAGTTCCTTCCTCGCGTCATATTCTTCTCCGTTGTATTCATTATTACTGCGGATAGGACCGTCGGCTGTCAGTTTCCAGTTATCTTTTGTTCCAATATTCTCAGTAGTTCCGTCTACATATTCAATCATTAAAGTCATACGTACCTTCGGGTAACCATAAGTAGGCACTTTCCAGGGTTTATATTTCTGACGCATATTATAGAAACGTCCGTTGCCGAGTGTTATTCCTACTGCATTCTTCCCTTTTTGCAACAATGAAGTAACATCATAGGTATTGTACAAAACGGTTTTATCATAACCGGTAGAAGCTGGTGCCAATACCTGATTACCAACTTTCTGACCATTCAGAAAAAGCTCATAAAGTCCAAGTCCACAGATGTGAATTGTAGCCCGGTTGATTTCTTTTTTTGCAGCAAACTCTTTACGGACATACCGTGCCGATAAACGGCTGTAATAACTCTCGTCGTCCCAAGGCATGGCTTTGTCCAACCCAATCCATTGTGACGACTTCCAATCTGTTTCTTCAAACAATCCCATACTCCAGTTGGCAGGTTCACTCCAGCGACTTTCACCTTTGTTAGTCCACACTTTCACTTTCCAAAAATAAGCTCCATTACTCTTTACCGGCTTACCTGCAAACGGAATCCAGAGTGAAGATTCAGAAGATGTTTTACCACTGTTCCAAATATCACCGTTCTCATTTTTTAAATTTTCCAGGGAGGAAGCCACTAAAATCTGATACATTTTCTGGACAACACCCTGCTCAATAGTGGCTTCAGTCTTCCAGCTGAAACGGGGTTTCTCCATGTCAATTCCATGTGGGTTTGTCATCGCTTCAGTTCGCAGAGAAGTAACTGAGATGGTGGCGTTGGCAACTAAAACTAAATGAAGAAAGACTGATAGGATGAAAGTTGTTGGTTTCATTTAAACAGATATTTTATTTGTAAAATGAGGATTTATAGAAGTAAAGGAATGTTTTTTGATTACTTTCCAGATTATGTCTTTAAAAAATGATCTTGCTATCTTTGGTAATATAGTTTTTTGAACTATCAATAGCAATTAATACCCTATCATTTCCTGAGTTATAAGCAACATCTATCTGAAAGTTGGAAATTTTAGTTCCTTCAAATTTTCCAATGTATTCCAACGTACCATTTTTAGGATTGAACCACCAGCAGTTTTTAGTGGCACCGCTTATCCTGGATAAATCTATTTGCATCGGCCTACCTGTATAATTATAAACCAACAGATAATCATTTCCACGGGTAGCAATGGCACGGTCGTAACGATCTCCGTTTTGACCGGCAATAATACCCTGATCAGGAACTCTGTCTAAGAATGGAAAGGACAACATCAATCCTTTCAGGAATTTCATTTGGTTATAACCCGGATCTTCGAGGCAATCATACCAATACCGTTTTGCTCCGAATGAACCGGACACACCCGGTTTCATAAACTGCATAATGGAATTATGCCCGTAAGTATGTCCAAAAGAACCTGCAAATACCGACCAATACGCATATCGGCGTACATCATTTGCATTCCAGCGGACTTCATTAAAATCATGCAATCCCTGTGGGATATCCTCATACGAAGGCTCGCCATCAATAATAGGTTTCAAGGGAGTAACCGACAGACTCTTTTCTACATAGCGCCAGTTATCTTCCTCTGTGTTTTCAGCAATCGTATAATCGCCATCTCCTTTTCGTTGGCCATACCGGCGGTGTCCACTCTGGAACATATTGAAATCAAGCCATTCTGCATCATTAAACCAGGTAGCAGACGAGGTTCTTCCACGGGGATGAAAAGTCATTAAATGATTTTTATCAACTGATTTAATACTTCTTGCCAATGCTTCCCATACTTCCGGTTTTACGTCTCCCCTGATATCTCCACCAATAAACCAGATGATATTCGGTGAGTTTTTATATCGTTCTCCAAGGAATTTTCCGTAAGATTCTGCTTCTTTTACATTCATCTTGCCGGAGCTTACCTGCCCACCCCAGATGCAGGTCATGGCAATATAAATTCCTTTCTTTTCGGCTGCTTTCAGGATATAATCCATGTGGTCCCAGTATCCGTAGGTATTCTTTTGGTTGATCTCCCTGAAATTGAATCCATCAGGCATCGACGACTGTCCGTATGCATTGATCGAAGGAACATCATTTATCGTTTGAATCTGGACTACATTATAGCCACGTTTGCTGCATTCGCCCAGGTAATAATCAGCTTCATCCCTATTCAGGCGTTCAGGCAGCAACCATCCGGTATCACCTAACCAAAAAAATGGAGCCCCGTTTTCATGTTGCAAATACCGATGATTCTCACTTACCTTTAATTTGCCATTCTCCCAGGGTTTCGGGGCTGTTTTTGTCTGGGCTGAAATGAATCCGCCGGCTACCAACAAAAGAAATAAAGTCCTAACTAACAATTTTTTCATACAAATCTTTTTATTCTATTTCGATTGAGTTACAATATACTCTTTTCCGGCTTCTGTTTTCAAATCGTAAAGATAGGTTTTTTTCAGATTTACCGGATTCAGGATGGCCTTTTCGTTTATCAACGGTTTTGAATGGGTTGGAATTGTATACAATTCATTTTTGTTTTCACCTTTTGCAAGAGTTAACCCCCTGCCTTTTAAGGGTGTCAACGAGCGTAAACGACAGTTTCCACCAGCATGCGACTCAACAGTTACTTTCCTTATTTTCCCCTGTACCCATTGAATATCCATTTCAAATCCACCCCGGGCAATAATTCCTTTCACTTCACCATCCCTCCAGCGTGTAGGAAGGGCAGGAAGCAGGTAAATAAATCCATCATGGCTTTGCATCAGCATTTCGGCAATGCCGGCAGTACACCCGAAATTACCATCTATCTGGAAAGGTGGATGCGCATCGAATAAATTCGGATACGTTCCTCCCTGCTTCTTCTCATTCCTGACTATGGAGAGTTGGTCGGTAATCAGCTTAAAGGCATGATCGCCATCAAGCAGTCGTGCCCAGAGGCATACTTTCCACGCCATGCTCCAGCCGGTTGAAGGATCTCCGCGATGAACCAGAGAAGTGCGTGCTGCATCGAACAGTTGTGGTGTTCGGAAAGGTGATATCTGATTACTCGGGTATAAACCATATAAATGGGAAACATGACGGTGTGTATCATCAGGGTTGTCCCAATCGAACATCCATTCCTGCAGTTGTCCCCAACGACCGATTTGAAAAGGTGCCATTTCCTTCAACCGGCTTTGCAACCGGGTGGCATATTCAGTTTCGGTATTCAGTATTTTTGACCCGGTAATGACTGAATTCCACAAATCAAAGATCAGCTCATTATCCATGGTAACGCCTCCGGCTGTAGTTGCTTCACCTTTGCTTCCTGCATGGGTATTCTCAGGTGAATTGGAGGGACAAACCACTAACCAGTTGTGGACAGGTTCCTTTACCATGACCTGATCATAAAATCGGGCTGATTCTTTCAGAATGGGATAGATTGATTTCAGAAAGGCAGTATCCCCCGTATATAAATAATGCTCCCACAAATGGCGGCATAACCAGGCTCCCCCACCCAACCACATACCCGACGGTGCTTTGTCTACGGCACCTGTCATTCTCCAGATATCAGTATTGTGATGCAACACCCAGCCATCTGCTCCATACATGATCTTGGCAGTTTCCTTTCCGGAAACACTGACTTCTTTGGTTAGTTGCAACAGTGGTTCGTAGAGTTCACTCAGGTGGGTAACCTCTGCCGGCCAGTAGTTCATCTCCAGGTTTATATTCGTTGTATATTTGCTGTCCCAGGATGGAAATAGCTTATCGTTCCAGATACCCTGAAGATTGGCAGGTTGGCCACCAGGCTGGGAAGAACAGATCAAAAGATACCTCCCGAACTGGAAATAGGTAGCGACTAAATGATTATCTGGATTTTTGGCAAAGTTCTCCAAACGTTTGTCAGTAGTTTCTGCTGAATGGTTCTCGCCAAGGTTAAGTGACACCCGGTCCATATACTGTTTAAAAAAAGCAGTGTGTGTTTTCTTCATTTCAGGATAGCTATGAAGCAGTGCTTTATCCAGGTAATTTTTAGCACGGTCTGCTGCGTTGCCATCGATATTTTGGTAATTATTAAAATTGGTGGCAATGGATACATAAATTGTGGCTTGGTTCGCATCTTCCACTGCCAGCACCCCATCTTTACAGGATATATTTCCACCCTGTGTCTTGACAGTCATCCTTCCCTGAAACTGTACTTTTCCTTTTAGCCCTTCATGGGTGGAAGTTATGCCATCCAGGGTAACGGTATGTCCATCACTGGCAATCAGCACATCCACATGTGGGGAAGTTAAGAAGGCATTGAAGGTGATTTTATTTTTCTTACTGGCAGAGAGTTGCACCATCACAACCTGATCGGTAAATGAAGTTATTATTTCGCGTGTATATACAACACCATCGTTACGATACTTTACTAAAACCCGGGCTGAATCAAGGCTTAATTCCCTGGAATAATCCGTATAACGCGTATGTCCCGGAAAGGATATTCTTAAATCACCAAAAGGCTGGTAAGGCATTCCTGAATTTGTTTTGGACATGACCTTCTCAGTAGCAAGAGTTTGTGCTTCCAGGTATTTTCCTGCAAAAACCAATTCCCTTACTTTCGGAATAGCCTGTAATGCATCAGGATTGGCATTGTTATTCGGGCGACCTGCCCAAATGGTTGCTTCATTCAGTTGTATTTGTTCTGTGCCCGGATTTCCAAACACCATGGCTCCCAACCGTCCGTTTCCCAAGGGCAAAGCTTCAGTCCACACCTGGGCGGGTTTATCATACCAGAGCTTGTATTCACTGCTTTCTCCAAATAACAGGGTTATTGAGAATAGAATAAGGAATATGGAAAAACTGTTTCTTTTAGTGGATTGGTTCATTCGGAGCTTGTTTTATCTTTAGAACAGACGCATTAAACGGGGTTTTGTACTACCTTAAAAATCAAATATAAATGAAAATGGCAGCATGATTTAATTTCATGCTGCCACTATTTTTCGTAGAATCAATTTAAATTACTTCTTATCTGTTCTGTTCTTTTTAGCTTCTTTTTCAGCCTTTACTTTGTTGGAAAAATCCTTATACATCTGATGCCAGTTACGGCCGTTGTCGTTCAGGTATTTTTCACAGTTATTTTTATAGACTTCGAAAATCATGGATATGGCTTTCATACTCTTGTAATCCACTGCCTGTTCCCTGGCAAGTTTAAGTTGTGATAAAATATACGTTTCTTCTTTCTCTGTCAGGTTGGGGACTATTGATTTATAGCCACCCAGGGTAAAGGCTACCTTCCCAATCGTGAATTTATCCAGCACTTTCTCTACCTGTTCTTCTGTCAGGTCTTTGCGAAGTCCTTTCATCAATGTTTCGTGTATCGATTTTGGTTTTGCAGAATTGGCTATTACTTCCCGTTCCAGGTTGCTCAGGCTCTTTCCGGTAATTGGATTTATCCCTTCCGGTATAGTCGTATACGGATGCTCATTATGCCAGTCACGAACGGCTTTTATGTGATTGTAAATAACTGTTACAACGCGTGACTCCTTTTCTTTATCTTTTAATTCCAATGATTCTGCCCAGCTTTGAGCTTTGGTTAATGCATCAATATTGGAGTTTGCCTTAGCATCATTTTTTTTATGAAAGTACTTTTCAACTTCACTAAAATTACGGATAGCATTGACAGGCATTTTTTCTCCTTTTGTCCCAAAACTAAACATGGTTTCTTTCGGTTCAACGGTTACTTTTGTTTCGTCAATCCGTGCTGCATTTAACCCGAATACACTGATAAAGAAATTATAGACTGCCTTACGTTTGTTTGGTCCAAAATCATGTCCCTCAGCAGGCAGGTGAATATTAGTTACTTTATTCCCGGCAGAATAAAATTCATAAATCCGTTGCAGGTATGGGAATTCCAGTTCTGGTACACTGGCTGTCCAGTCTTTGCCATCTGAAACGACACATACCGGACGTGGTGCAAAGAGAGCCATCATTTCAGCGTTGTTGGTACCCCCGCAGGACAGAGATATAGGCATGCCGCTTTCACACGGACAACCTCCATCAAAATGAGATGCCAGGCTGACTGTAGGACAGGCAGCCGTAAAACGTTTATCCAGCGCGGTGAGCAACACAACCTGAGAACCGCCTCCCGAGCCACCGTTGACGCCTACTTTCGAAGCATCTATATCTTTTCGTGTCAGCATATAATCCAGTATCGTCAAACCGTTCATAATTTGAATGACATGAGCCGCTGAAGTTTGATGAGCCGCAGCTGTTACCTGCAATTCCGATTCTCCCCAGCCAAACAGGTCATAACTGACGCAGGCTACTCCCATCCGTGCCAAAGTTGCAAAACGCTTTTGTTCATCAGAATTATACCTTCCGTCTGCCCAATGTCCGTTCGGACAAAGAATAACCCCGTGTTTTCCTTTAGCCAGCGGGCTATAGATAGACCCACAGACATACAAACCTTGTAATGTTTCAAGCGCAAAATTCTGTACGGAATAACCGTCATATTTACGGATAACGGATAGTATTGGTTTAGCAGTCGCCCTCTTTTTCAGAAGTGAATCTATCTGCAAGTTTTCACGCACCTCCTTGTAAAGGCATGTTTTACGGGCATTCCATTCAGAAGAATCCTTGTAAAGGGTATTCAGGTATGAAAGCATTTTCTGCCCGTCCTCCGGTGTCCGACGAGGATATTCATAATTCTTAATCTTGTATGTTTTAGCGTCTTGCTTTACAAATTTATAGTCGAAGATGGATAGCACATTGGTCAGCGACTCTTCCACGGAATACGGACGTATACGAAAATCGGCATAAGTTACCACTTTCCCTATTGTGTCTACATCGCATTTCAGTTTCACATTAAAACGGGAACTGATTTCCTGAAGCACCTGACCTAATGGTTTTGAAAACTTAGTCTCAAACGATTGGGAAAAAGAGTTGGCTGCAAAACACAGAATTAGTATTGCTGAAAATAGTTTTTTCATACTGGGTAATTAGTTGATAGAATTGAGTTTATTATTGACACGTTTTCAAAGAATCAGTCATCTAATCGAGGGTTATTTTCTCCCCGTTTACAAACACATCTTTCATCAGTACCCGTTTATAATTTTGGAAAACACATTTTTGCTTTGCGGTGATATTGATGTTGGTGAGGGTTATATCAGTAATAGGTGATTCTTCCAATCCGCGTATTTTTATCGGAATCAGCACATTGGTTCCGGTCATATTGCTGATATTGATATTCCGGAATATAGGTGTCCGGTCACTCTTAGGTTCTGCCGGCATCTTCGTGTAGAGCATATCCAGTATAATGGCTTCTTCCTTAATATCCTTCATGACGATATTGCTGATCTGGATATCTTCCACTACTCCTCCCCGTCCCCGGGTCGATTTGATACGGATACCACGGTCAGTACCATCAAAGACACAATTGCTGATGACCACCTTTTTAACTCCGCCACTCATCTCGCTGCCAATAACTACCCCGCCATGACCTGCCAACATGGTACAATTGGTTATGGTTATGTTTTCATCGGGGAAATTAAAATTACGGGCCTGTAAATCCCTTCCGCTTTTAAGAGTAATACAGTCGTCTCCCACGGATATGTGGCAATTCGAGATATGCACATACCGGCATGATTCAGGATTGATCCCATCAGTATTCGGCGATAGGGGATTGGCAATGGTAACGCCATCCACTGTCACATTTTCGCAGAATTCGGGATTGATAGTCCAGAAAGGTGAATTGACTATGGTTATGCCTTGTATCCGGACATTCTTGCAACGTATCGGCTGGATAAACGGAGGACGGAAAAACCTGCGTTTCATGGAAGGGATATAATCTTCGTTGGTTTCAGCATACAGTGCTTTCACATCATTTGCTTTGTCCCACATCGGCTGGTATTTATTGATGTCATTAATTCCATTGGCATCAACATCCACGATCACCCTGTAAAATTCATTCCACCATTTTTTTCCTTGTCCGTCCAC
>Ga0302210_10000313_pt1 | contig 22895 bp, 26 predicted proteins | sample II_Fen_E3_2_FD_198793 | JGI IMG/M metagenome (GOLD analysis project Ga0302210, IMG submission 198793) | Peat permafrost microbial communities from Stordalen Mire near Abisko, Sweden - II_Fen_E3_2 | ecosystem: Environmental > Terrestrial > Soil > Wetlands > Permafrost | place: Sweden: Abisko... | reverse complement strand
CAGTCATCCAACGCATGCATAATATTGTATGGAACATATCCTAGAATTTGCTCTTCATTGTTATTTGCTTGTTTTATTAAAACTTTAGTCTTATCTTCCGGATGCTCTAGCACAATAAAATCATGCTCCGTTGCTTGTTCTTGCGTATCTGATTTTTGTGTTTGCTCTTCCGACCACTTGTTGTAATGCTGCTCATATGCTTCGCGATCTATGTTCGGAACAACATGCTCTAAAACTATGTCATAATGCTCTAACAAATTCGTTAATAAGTCTGTTGATGACATATTATTAATCGCATACATTGTAGTCATCTCCCCGAAAACTTCGCGAAAAACATTCATATACTTACGCTCAAATGATTCATGTACACCATAGTAAATATCTTTGACGAAGAGCATGAAACTATGATTGAAAAATGGTGTAAACGGTAATCGAGGAAAATACTTCCAACACACCCAATCAAATAATTTGGATGTATTCACAAGATACTTGTCGATGAACTGCGATGTCGCAGGACTTATCTTCAAATATTTGTGTTGATCTCGCATACTATACTCGGATGTAAATTCATCGGTGGCAATGTATGCAACTAGCTCTTCAAAAATCTGTCTTGGCGATGTGTCCTCGTCGTCTAGATCAATAGTATAGTCATGAACATCATCAAATCCTGTTACATTACTTGTGACAAATTCTTCATCAATGATCACTTTAGGTAGTTTGAACGAAGCACCATTGATCTTGATATCAACATGTTCATCGCATAAGAGTATCTTGGCCGCAAGAGTATGTGGAAAAGACATATTTTTTTGATGAATGATAGGCATCAATTTTAGTGAAACAAAAAAGATGAACGATCAAGCACACCGCCCGCCTCATCGCCCGCTACTATTGTTAGTTTGTACATCTTGCTTTGCATATAGTCAGTAATGTGTTTATCAGCATATTCCGTTGTCGGTATCGTCGGAGTCTTCGACTGTTTAACTTTGTATGTCTTCAACGGGAACATATAACCTACTGCGATAGTGCACACAGCACCTACAACCAACGGCCAATTCATTTGTTTTGTACCTCTCTAGCGGCTGTCATCGAAACATACAAAAAATCTAAAATTGAACCTAACCCAAAAAGTATATACACAACAACACCAACATCATCATGTCCACAGTAACCATCAAAGTCGATGATCTTAAGGAAATCATCTCATCACTTGAAAATTTGTTGTTGACGGTCAACAAGGTTTATACATCAGATAAGATCGTAGTGTTATTCAAAGACAATGAATCGATCGCACTTAAAAACGATTGTACACTCTTCAAGGAAGGTACGCAAAAATGTTCATTCAAGACTGTTGATGTCATCGATGGAACTAAATACTTTGTAGGTCGTCAGATCACATCATTTGAATTCGTGCGCGAACTACTTGATTTCGAAGGTTGGTCAGGCCTCGGAGAATCAGCATTAAAGGAAGCCGTCAGAAATTACTTCACAATGAACATGGCAAATTTATATGATCTCATTTCAGGTGTTACTAACAAGATCAATATGTTCACATCTTTGACTACTTTGACAAATGCAGGTCTGCTCGATATTACAAGCAGCGATAGAGAAATTGTTGAAACATTTATGGAACTCGATTATTCCGATGACAAGGTCGGAATTCTATTGAGAAGCGTCTTCGAAAGAAGTCTCCATTCAGATCTATATAATATCCTCAAAGAATAAACAGCATGTAAACAGCGAGCGATCAACATCATTTTATTTTTTGCACAAAAAAATAAGTTGTTGTTGTAGATGACAACCGATGATGGCGACACGCGTTACTAGTACATTTTTTCTTTGATCTCATCTAACATCATTGATGCGCAACATTGTTTCTTTTTTGTGATGAAACTCTGAGATCAATTTTAGCGCATCAAAAAATAAAATGTTGACATCGCACAATTGCTCGGTATATTTCATACCGCGTATGCAACTTAGTTTGATGCCTCGATATTTGAACACATCGATCAACATTTTTTCTGTGATCTCTTCAAATAATGGGTAAGACATTTTACCAAATTTGATTGTTACATTACATCGACGCGCAGTATTTTGCATCATGTAATCACATTTATACTTTGTAACCATGTTGGTATGACGTTTATACATGAGTATCAACGCCCAAATCGTGTCTTGTGCACCTTGTATATCTTTATTGTTGCTAAAATGTAGCGCTAAATCAATGAACGGATCTTTATATTTTTTTGATAGACGTTCCAAAAATTTATGTTGTGCTTCTAACGCTGTCGAAGTCGTATGTCGCATGTTATAAGAATTATACTTGTTAACGGACGTAAGATAACATATGTCTCCATATTCGTCGTTGAAATCTTTGAGATCTTCGTCTTCACATATTTTTTCATAATGCGCTGTTCCTCTCAATAAATAATGTATGTTGCTCAACATTTCGTGCATATCCCCTAAAACACGGCTCTCTAGTTTAGTCAACATTGTCTCTTTTTTGTGATACAAACTCGAGATCAATTTTAGCACATCAAAAAATAAAATATCAACATCGTATAGTTGCTGGGCGCCTGAACAAATGTTCAACCCCGTCGCTTGTCTCAACACTATATGTCGCAACTTAAATATACCCCTCAACATTGTAGCAGTAATCTCTTTTGGTATGACCCAAACATTTGTGTCATGTGCCATGTATATCATCGAATCACATACATCATAATCTTGGATATACACATCACGGGTATAAACTGGGTGCGTCTTGTAACACATACCTACCAATGTTTTATTGAAGCAACCTAAACTACTTATCAAGTACGCGATATCGATGAACACGCTATTATATTTTTTGGATAGCCTTCCAAGAAATATCTTTATTGCTTCGTTCGGACATGAATGATTGATCTCTAAAATCGAAGTTTGGATGGTCGCATCGTATCTTATACGACATATATCACCGTACTCCGCAAGGAACTTCTTAGCGTAATTTGTGTTTGCATGTGTGTTAAGAAATACATGATAATTCACATCCGATAAACCGATACATGTCTCGATCAAAAATACAAACTCTCCTTCAAGCACTGTCAACATCTTTTTTGATGATGACGCTGACGAATCAATTTTCATGTTGGCAGCAAAAAATAAACAAGCGACAACCATGTCACTCAACATGTTATCGTGCCTTGCGAACATTGTTTGCTGGTGATACCATCTCAAAAGTGTGCGATAGTCGCTGGGCATAGGACCAATATATGTGTAGCCTTTTGGCGCTATGTTCCGTATGTATGGCATATTACCTTTGAAGTAAAATGAGCGGCAAGTCGAGAAATCTGTACAATTATATTCGACGGTCCAAGCTGTGCTCGAATACATGATATAAATCATACGATTACTTTTGATCGTATATACCACCAAAGGATTCGCGAGAGATGTACCGACGACTATGTTTGAATCATTAACAAATACTTTGCATCCTGCTTCCGACATATAGAACATGTACATAAGAGCGATGTCGACTTTTGTATCGCTTTTTGAGATATAACTTATCGAACGAAGTGGCACAAATTCATGCGGTACATGACTTATTTTGTCTTCGAACGTTCCTTTCATGACCGAGTAAATATTTTCAACACCTGGCACATATTCATATAACTCATTGCCAACAACATAGTAATATCTGCTACTAGGTAGTGTGTCACAAAGATTAGTGCGAATGTTCATCTTAGATATATATCATGATGAGCGATTCATTTTTTGTTGCTTCGATATTTTCTTCGATCACTTCTCCGATCGCTTCTTTTTGTTCTCCAACTATCATATCTTGATCTTTTGATCTTCTCATGATTTATGCGTCTACGTTGTATGCGTCCTCTTAGTTCATCATACTCGTCGTCATCATCGTCGTCATAGTCATCAATAGTACATTTTTTTTGTGCTAACATCTGAGTGGTCGATAGCATTGTCGTATGTCATATAAACAAGATCTGTGTCGCCGTGCTTTGACATCTGCAGCCGCGTAAAACGTTTCCAAAGAAAGATTAATGCTGCTACGATAGTTGTTGTGCCTAATGTGCTTAGCAATCTGTTGTTTGCAATGAACTTGAATACCCTTAACATGTTTTGAAAATTGATCAACAACTTCAATTTTCAAAAATCGCCACCAGATGTCTGGATTCTTCTACATCAAAAATAATGAGATGTTCATGATAAGAGATGTCAAATGTTTCATGACATTCTCCGACGATGTATACAGCACGAACAACAACACATTACTGCTTTTTGCGCCATATGTGCGTACATTTGTACCCATTGACTCATTAATACGCGAGATATATATTTATGAACCAACACCCGGAGTGCCTAATGCCATTACATTTCACCCACAAAGTATGATATATGCATATGTGCGTGAAAAAGAGTGTGTCTATGAAATTCACAATACTTGCGGCGATGACATCGAACTATACTTTGCGACCGAGCGCGATATAGTCTTTATGACAAAATCTACTGGCAAACCGTTCTCAACATCGTTAAGACGTTTGTCCACAGAACCTCGTACACTTAATGTGCCGTCATGGGGAATAGGTACTGGTGCGTATCTCAAACAACGTACAAAAAAAGTAGAGTTCGCTAACATTGAACAGAGATGGGTGCCAAAGTTTCATCGACTGTTGATCGACGATACGTCCTCATCGCTTGCAGATATTACTATTTTGTCTCAGAACTAAGTGTAACGATCACACTTGGCGATTCGCATATTTGCTCGACATCATATTTTTTTAGATATGCTTTAACAAACACATCGAAGAAATTTGGATAACCATGTATCATCACTTGCAAGAATCTTACACACATGTCTATCTTGTCGCGATCATGTGCTGTGCTTGACACTAGGATGAATGAACTTTTTTTCTGAAAGACATGACTCACCCGTGACCATATATCAGGGAACGTTTCCTGCAACATCATATATAGTTCTGCTGCACGAGAGAAATCTCCAAACGAGTGACCTCTTTCGATTAGTCTAACGAGACTAGCTAACAAACCTCTACCACCCATACTTTGTGCTTGTTCATCATAATAATACCACAATGAGTCGCGTGCATAGCTAGTAGCATTAATGTACTTGAAGATGAATCGCAGAGACGCAGCATTATGATCGTGTGCATCAGGCAATGTTAGATATAACATGATCTTCTTGAACGTCTCGCGCAGATCACATGTGCCTAGTTCGACAGTGAATGTACGTTCTTCGGGATCGTTGAAACACTGATCCAATATCAGTTTTGGGACTATGAACTCGGTGCCGTTGATGGTTATGTGCGCCTGTTCTGGATGCAAAATAAGATCAATGCTTTGAATTTCGTGATATCCTTGTTCCTTAGTCTTTTCTGGTGTCATGTGTTTTTTATGTTCATATCGGGACATCGTCAATTTTCAAGCACCTCGAAAATTGATCAAGCTACACATTGTTCAATAAAAATGCAAGAGGCAACATATAACATCAAAGATAAGGGCACAATAACCATAACAGATATCGATGAGACAAATGTAGATTTATTGTTTTCAAGAAAACTAACTTTCACTCGACATGAACAAACATTGAGAGTGAAACATAACGGATATATAACTGTTATCCCGGAGTTCGAAGGTCGCATCAAAAAAATAGTGGAAGTAGCCCAAGGAGTTATATTATATTTTTATACGGCATCTGACAACAAAAAAAAGATACATATCGTTGATGGGCCATATTATTATTCTTTCGATGAACTGGTCGATTGCGACATACTACCTTTGTGGGCGTCAGTAATTGATTTTTATTTTGTCGATCGAAACAACGACAAATACTATTGTTATCATGGCGCAATAAATAAGTTGATGGAAGCTGAGCGATTTGGATATTGCAATGTGACAACCGTCAATGTGCAATATCAAGATGAAGTCAACATGGCCATGTTTATGAAAAAATTATTGCAGCAATGCTTGCAACAGGCGACATGCGATCTACTCATCATCTGCAGTGACGATGAGTAAGTCGTGCAACACGTCGCTTGCATGTGTTCGAATGAACATTCTTTTTTCTGCGTATATCACATGTTCGATGTCGCGGATTATGTTAGCTGATCGCCCGCTCGATGTATCGAGCTTGACATAGTCACGTGTTAAGACTTTTCTTGGACGATTATTCGAGATACCATCTGCCAATAAATCAGACACAAAGTTGTTGACTAATCCATGTGCCTCAAACCAATTGTCGCCTACATGAAACATGATTTGTGTTGACTCTTTGTATACAACATATGAATGTGTGTCTTGTAACGTATTGTTCACAAATCTTATCTCACCATCAGCATGCGATACATAAATTTCGAGAGGATCACCTTCATTCAAAGTATATATGTGATGAACTGCTTGTTTGATCCAACCATCGATGAGACCATTAACATAGTATACATATTTTAGTTTGCCATGAAGATGTAGATGTGTCGTGTACTTCATTGCATCCTCGAATATATACTTTTTTTGTTTCGGTACTTTGACGCATCTCAAAAATTTGTCATATATCCAAAAGCTACCTGCGTACTTTCGAAACAATTGACCTTCATGCACGGCGAAATACCCACTATCTTCGTCGATGTAGTCACATAAGTTTGTATCGATGCTCAGCACTTTGAAATCATCTATATCTGTCATGATCGTTTTGAGTATCTTCACGCATCATCAATTTTCGCCGTTTGCTTAAAATTGATGCATATCGTTAGTTGTCAATAATAATACCATACCACATCATGTTGCCACCGGAGATCATACAACAAGTCGATGAGTATCTCGACATAATATCGCGCTTTACTTTCGGGAAAACATCCAAACATATTCGACAAGCGATCCAAGAATCTATCAATCGTCGAAAAGAGTACCTATGCGTCTTTGATAAAGAACAATATTTTCACGCATATAGAGTGAATGGATTTTTATATACTCGCGTAAATTTCTGGTATAATAACATGTACAATTATTGCGAATATGATGAAAAAGATGTGTTGTACATCCAGTATAAACTTGGTGACACAGCACATTTCTTTGTGACGAATTTCGAACTGTTCTTTACAAATGCAGATGCTTGTGGGCAACCATATGAAATGTTAATCAGGAAAACAGATGTGCAAGCTGTTACAAAATTTAGTGACCCTGCAAACATAGAGATGTTGTGTTTTGATCGTCAAAACATGATGCTAGCAGTGAAATACGAAGATGAAGTGTATGAGTACATTGAAAACATCTCAAAAATATACATCGACAGAGATACCATCTCGTACAAAATAGGTGACAATGATTCCATTGTTACATTAAATTATCCGCATCGATTAGGTGATTTTGAGTTAGGAAAATGTGGTTATGATCGTGTAATATATAATCCCGATACAAACATAGTGGTTTCACGTGACTGTGGTTATCATCCCTATATAAGTATCCTCATCCCGAAATTTGCAAAATACTTCCGCGCGAAATAGTCATTTTTTTGTTTGTGATGTCGATGGTATATAACAGCATGATCGATTTTAAGAGTGGGTGTCACAAGATGGCAAGAATGATTAACATCGTCCTTCGGTGATAAGTATGTATCAGAGTTGTGCGACGGTGATTACATTGAACTCATACAACCATCTTTAGGTGTTCATGTTCAAGGTCACATACACGACTTACATTTGCTGTTAACACATCGCCCACTAACTGTATGCACATCACTATCTCATCGTGCGATGATGATGTCGCGATAAGTTACTTTAATGACTTCGTCAGAGGCTCCATCAGAGGCTCATTCGCATTAGAAGAGATTTATGCTCGGCAAAAATAGACATGTCCGAATACAACGTTTATGAAATTCGCAACAAACTTACGGGGCTCACCAACTATGTTTTTGCACATGAATCACACAATATCGAGAATGATGGCACGGTGATGTGCATCGCAAAGATCACCAAAGACGATGTTAAATCGTTCATGCGCGGTTACAGATCGTTCTCTGATGGTGTATCGGTGATGACACCAAAGTTTAGTTTAATCGACAAGAATGTTAAACTCGACATCAACTTGTTCTTTGCAACATTTTAAAATTGACTGCCCGCAAAAAGTAGTATACAATCATGACATATACCGTTTACGAAAAAATCAATGTGTTCGAAACTATCTATGAATACTACTTTCTGAGCGATTTGCTATCTGCCGAAGCATTCGAAACATGCGGTATCGATGATCATTCATCAGAACTCGAAAAAATTAGCACATTGCCTAGCGAAGATGTTGAGCAATTTATGCATGTGTATAGCAAGTTCGCAGGAGCAACATCTGACTACGGACCTAAGTTCATTGTCATCGACACAGTAGATGATCTCAAAAAATATATCGATGAGAACACATGCAACTAGTGCGTGCCGCTTGCATCTTTTTTTTTCGCGCCTTCTAATATTCATCAGAATCATAGCTGTCGTCACTGTCGCCATATTTTAGGTGACAGAAATGACATGTAACACTTTCATCAAACCCTGTTGAACTGTCATCACAACATGTGGTGCACATTAATCCTCTGCAACGAATACATGGGGACTTACAATCGTCGCATAGCTTACTATCGCAAGTTGAGCACTTCTTGTTAGCATGTATTTTTCCGCAATTATCGCATATATACTTGTTGCATGAACTTCTGTCACGAGCACACCTATGACATACTGTCGCGACATAATCATTATAATAATTGTCACTGACAAACGCGCTGCATGATTCTAACATACATGTTATCTTATCACATCCCCAACACATGCCCATATGGTAGTGACAAATAACTTTATCACAATAATTACACATACATCCGCACGTACGTTTATGGACGTGCATGAGACATATATGTCTGTTACATGTGTTACGGCCATCATATGGATGCTTGCATTTGACCCTAGGATACGTATTGAACGTGCAACGATCTCTGGTTCCGTAACACACACGCTGTTCTATTTTTTTGATCGGATCTGCAAGTTTATTGATTACATTGTCGGGCGACACATCGCTGCCAGTATCATTTGTTACAAAAGTTATATCTGCTAACTTGAACATCTTCTATTTTTCTGAGTAAGAACACGGTGCATCAATTTTGTGCAGGCGGTGAGGATGAACAGTTAACAGTGAACGATGTGTTTTGACCGTTTGCGATGACGCGCGAGCGCAAACGGTGAGATCTTATCGTTCGTCGCTGACTGTCGAAACACACCGCCCGTGCACGAATGACATGCACGAACGGTAAGATCTAATGATATACACGTGGTATACAGGCGATGTGTTCATCATCTATGTTGACTACTTGCATGATATTTATGCTGACCACTTGTGCTCATTGCTTGTATATCATCTATCTTGACCACTTGCATGCTATTTGTGCTCATCGCTTGCATACCATTTGTGCTCATCGCTTGCATGCTATTTGTGCTCATCGCTTGCATACCACTTGCACATCATGCGTCCTCACCGCTTGCGCCGCCTACTCACATTATTCGACATTTACATCCAGGTGATTTTTCGCAAGTTATGTTTGCAGTAATTTCGCATATCATCTCACCATCAATATCACTTATGATTATTGCAGGTATTGACTTTCTCCGCGGTTTCGTCGGTTTTCTTATTTTTGGTCGCATCGTAATTTTGTACATGATTATTGTGGCGTTTGGATCAATTTTCTCGTTGTTAAAATTGACTTCGATCATTCTGATAAAACACTCATCAACATGACAACAAAAAAATTGCACATGCAACTAGTAGGCAACAAGATCATGCTTACCAACCACGTGGGGTGATCTACTTCGATCACTATTCAAGGTCATCAGAACCGTGATCGATGTCGCAAAAAAGTAACGCCGATGCAACTAATACCATCGTCATACTCATCATTTTTTTGTTACAAAATTGATGCATGTCACCTGCACATATAACGATGACAACATATTTCGATAGATTCATCTTCTCAAAAATCGCAGAGTATCTCGGCGACTTAGACTATTTTTGTAATCTACGTTTCGTGTCAAAAAATGCATTCGGACATCCAGCTAAATATGCTCAAGTCGCACAATTATTGCAAGCCTCGATATGTGACAGAGCACTCGAAGCATGTAAATACGATCTTGTAGATGCAGCCATCGAATATCTGCCACACAGCACAAGTTACACGATAGGCATGCTATTTATGACAGCGTGCAAATACAACAGTATAAGGGTTGTTAGATGGTTCATTGGTAAACATGTTATCGTTGACGATAAGAATCAACAGTTTCTTGGCAGAGCATTCTGCAATGCGGTCGAACAAGATGCATTAGATGTTGCTAAATATTTGCACGAGATTGGATGTCCGCGTGAAATATCTCAAAAAGAGATTAATCACAATCTTTGCAGGAATAATGGGTCAGTGATCAGATGGATGTTCGATGGCGGGCTGATCCCGATAGAACAATATCAACATGTTTTCACATCGGCATGTGGTCATGGCCATATAGATTTTGCAAAATATGTATACTCAAGATGTGAGCTCAGCGAGATTGATCCTACGTGCGCGCTCAAACTATCTTGTAAGCGCGGTGCATTTATTGCTATCAAATGGTTGCTCGACGAATTTAAGCCGATGTTCAAGACAAAATATAAGAGATACATATTCACACACGGACATTTCGAAGTAGCTAAGTGGTTATATGACAACGATCCGAATGTTATTGCAGAGGTCAATAGTATGCAATATAAATCACCAATTCTAGAAGCAACATGCGGACGCTTATCACTAGAATTTATAGATTGGCTGCTAGAACATCATACATTTTCGCAAGAAAATCTAACGCACGCACTAATACAATTTATTAGATACGATACAAGAGACGCAAATGATATAGGCGACGAAGCAGTAAAACGTCTACTGACCGCTGGAGCAGATATTATGCATCAGCAGTGGTGGACATTTGATTATGCGATTACACATCTTTACCCAAGTACGATCAAAATGTTGTATCGTCATTGTGTCGATCGTAATATTCAGATCACCATGAAGCTGTTTGGAAGGTTCTTCAAGAATGCATGCGAAATGGGCAAGTACGAAAATTCAAAGATGATATTTGATCTATGTCCTGATCGCGAAACACTGATATCATCGCCTCGTACTATTGATGCGGCATGTTTTGGTGGTAACATACAACTTGTTAAGTGGTTATTGTCTATGGGCGCCCCATTAGATAGAGAGACTGCAAAAAAATCAGCATTATCAGCATGCCAATATGATGTATGTGCCTTTATCGAAGAGCTGCCATAACTTTTTTGATCACATCAAAATTGATGTGTGCAATGATCATGCAAAAAAATGACACCAACGATATATGGTGACATTGCACTTTGCATTTCTGAGTTTTGTATGATATCAGATCTTATCACTTTACGATCGGTCAATAGTATTTTTGCAGATGCAATCAATGTATTAGTCGTATCAAACAAAGATTTGCCACCCATCACAAATGGTATAAGGTTGAAATGTGTTCCATGGCCTGTATCTTTTACGAAACGAATTATCTTCTCTAGCAATTATGTTTTTAGTGGAGAAGTTCTCGATGTAACATTTTGCAGATCGCATACTACAAATGAATCTCGAACAAGATTACATCACGAAGATACACCTTATGGCCGTATAATAACTATCGAAGAGAAGGACAACATTATTTTGGCTAAGTCTCGTGCACATAACAAGTTAGAATATAGATGTTTTGCACTCGGCATTACACATTCACTTACAACAACAGGTTATATGTGTAAGCCACTTAGCTATAACATGATATCTATTGTTGTGTGTAATATTCGGGATCTCGTAAGATGTTTAACATCGCTAGGGTATCAAGAAGACAACTTGATAAGAATAGAACCAATGATATTTCCCAACTGCAGAGAGACTCGTCTTTTGACATTGACATATCAAAAACATAATACCTTTCGTGTATATTTCATCATACATGCATCAGTAATAAAACTATGTACAAAAAGTGACAAGTGCTTATTATCGGACAATACGGCGCGTAATAAAATAGTGCATTGTCAATTGACCTACCCCAAAGATCATAATGGTGGTTATATATTGTATGCGACACCTGGTTATCATCTAAAAGAAATAGACGACTATTTTGATCAAGACTTATATTATGGTTTCGTAGGAGATATCCTTGACATGTTCTAAACACGACAAAAAATAATGCTTGCGCATCATTTTATATTTTTTCACACATATACATACATACAAACTTTTGAAACTTTCATAAACTAGCAATTTACGCGTTGTTCTAAATCAGCATCCAAGACTCCCGAGAGACTCTTGAATGTGTTAACACAACAACCACGCAAACGCAATTTATGTTTCACAACCTCATAGTGGTCAGTATCATTAATCAATTTTTTGTCACGAAGACATCTAAATTGATCAACTCTTACCCACACCATTCCGACTGTTTCACTATTTTTCAAAGGCTTATAAGCTGGATCAACAATTTTATCATAGAAGAATTGAACGATCACGGAAACAGTGTTGTTTCTGTGAGTCATTGAATAAGACCACATGTATTTCATCGACTTTTGGTCAATTGTTTCCATGTTTCCATCCATTGTTTCTTCCATCATTTCACGTTTTGCAGTAACTGTATAATTGTCATTATCTTGAGTATCACGTTTGCCACCAGGCATGTTAAGTAGATTATCGTTAGTTCCTCTGAGAGGCTTTTCGACGATCATTAACATTCTGAGGACATTCTTTGAATCTCTTGCGTAAACAGCTGCGACAGCGTTATCGTATGACATTTTATTGGTATGGTTATTCGGGGCAAATTCAATTTTACTTTGCATACTATGTGCGTACGATGCGTATCTAGAAAAATGACGAACCTTCTTCAATAGATGATAACAATGGAACATGACAACGAAGACTGCATATATGTGAACAACTGCGTCGCATATTATCGTAAAACAGGAGGCAAACTTTTCTTGGATGAAGATGGCGGAACAACATGGAATGATCCAGAACGATTGTCGCGGGCATCTCGTGGTGTAGAATACATATTATATCCCGAAGAGAAGGACCTATTGATATATCTTCGCGGATCAACAACCGAAGACATTCTCAGAAGAGCACTGATGTTTGCTACTCCCGGAACACAAAGATCTACACATATTTATGTGTATGTTGATGGCGTGATGTTGTTCGATGAACAAGCCAACGCGAAAAAAATAATCGCATTCGATAGTAACGTTGTATGTGATAATTTTAATGGTCGTCAAAACCAGTCTCGTGTACCAGAAGAGGGATTTTTCGTCACTAACAATATGTATGTATCATGTCGACATGAGAACGGAAACGATCCAAAATATATGTTCAACTGCGACACCAATGATAGGATCAGACTATACGCCGACTGCGTCGATGGTGGTACTCTTTATGATAAAGACACCAAGGAGGTTGTTCAAGATGTGATGAAGGCACGTGCAAAACTCATGCGAAGAATGAAGAAACCAAGCGGTCAAGCTGATCTCTTGACTGATGTTTATATCGTCTCTACAGATGATGAGAACTAATATCTCAGACGATGTATGTATGTATTGATTTTTTTGCCCATTAACCTGAGTGCTAAAATTGACGTCGACATCATATCATAAAAATATGTCCGTACTCAAATGTTTCGACGCAAACAACAACGATGCGCTCTACAATGTTCTTGAGTTTTTCAGTCCATGGTACTTAGAGACTTTATCGACCGTATCAAAAAAGTTTCACACGGTCGCACAGTATTATATTGGTTTGTGCGAGTTCATCTCTACAAGCGGCCTGTATAAGTATCGAGGCAGACTGTTTATGCCGTATATCGATGTTGAGTTATCCGAAGAATATTTTATGACAGATGTCAAGAACGATGATTTTGTTTATCTCGACATACCTGCAGATGAACCTAATAGGATTCAAAAAAGTAAGATCATTTACCCGACGAAAGAAACTCCGCTTGGAGCTAGATCTAGCTCCTTGTGTCTGTGTCATCCCAATAGTTTCAATATGATGACGATTGTATTGTCTCACGAAGATGTCATATATTTTGATGGAGAAAAATTCATCAAGACACAAGACAACGTGTTCGAACGACATACATATCGTGATTATGAATTGAGTGATATCGACACATTTCAAGAATTTGAGGCACCGTCATTTGACGCAGATTCTGATATTGTTTATTTGAACATCATAAAATTATATCCGCTGATCAAAACACGGATGTTGATCGCGCCATATAAATTCGACTACATAAGAACATTTCTTGAGTTTCATAGCGTTAAGAACAGACATCAACGACCTTCAAGTATCTATGAACGCAAATTCAAAGAAATACGATTCATGTCGAAGTGCCTTACAAAGTATGATTCAACCGAACAACTTAATTTGGAGAATGTATACAAAAAATATAACATGATCATTCAGAGGTTGCCAGAAAAGAACATGTGGATGATCAAAGACATGGGCGCAGCACGTCTTCCGATGATAACATTGTTGCAAGCGATTGGTAAAATATCTCTTGTACCATCTGATGAAGGTTGGATAACTCCTTGTATCAATAAAGTGACTATCGAAAAAAATATACTCATAGTCGATATGAAAGGTCATTAAATATCTTCATCATCTTCACTAGATACATATGTTCTCTTTTTTGGCGATATTACTTCATCATCAGATTCATCTTCTGAGTCATAATCATTTGTCATCTTACGTAGCGCATCGCGAAGTTGAATGCCAAATGTTGATAACTTATATTCAGTATTTTTTAACGTTTTCATCACATTGGGAGCATAGTAATATTGTTTATCCTGTATGATCAATATAACAAATTCATTCAACACCCCTTGATAAGCGAAGCATATTTTTTCGAGTGGACTTGCCTCAATAAATACAGCATCGTCTAAACGACGATATTCAACATTGTTATTGCGCAACAAATGGACGACATCAGCAGTCTTTTTATAATTTTTTGATCTCGGCATTGTTGTTCGATAGTGTTTGGATAAAAAATAAAGTGTTCAATTTTAACGATCAATGTAAGATACCCTACATTGTGGTGGTTTCTTAGATTGCACACGTACATGAACTTCATTAACCTTTTTGTCGTCACTATCGTCATCGCTGTCTGTGTCATCATCAGATATAGATCGTTTCTTCTTAGGCTTTTTAACGACGACATCTTCATCATCTGAGTTCTTGCTCTGTGCTCGAGGACTCATATTCAATGGTTTATCAGATTGCTTATATGCTATGAACTCATCTTCGGTGATGTTTGGTAACACAAGATGACAGATTTTTTCATCTGCTTCGAGCATGTAACTCTCGAGGAATGTGCTCAAGAAATCAGGTAGCTCAGATGTTAGTATCCGCAATGTACGCATACATATATCTTTTGTTTCAACATCATTGAACATGAATGCGCGACTGTTCTTTGTTGTATTATGAACGAATATATGAAACATCTTTGAATATACTTCCGGAAATATTGCCTGCAACACAACCGATAATAAGTTAGTGTGATAACGAAAGCTAGCATTTTTTTGTAGTTCACCGGTGAAATATCCTCTAGGTATATAACGAATAAAGTCGTTATTAGATTCATCGAACTTTTCTAAGATGTGCATGAACAATGTCACTCTGTTTTTGAGATACTTGTCGATGAATACTGATGTGTCATAAGTCATATCGGGTACGCATTCATTGTTCAAGATATATTTGACGACTTGCTCAAAGATGCCTGATGGCTCTGTGGTCGCATCTTCGACCGTGTATTCATGAACATCAGTAAACTCAGCAGACACAATAGATGTGACAAAGTACTTATCAAGTATGATCTTTGGTAGTTCGAACGCAACACCATTGATGGTGATTTTCACAAGTTGAGGACGCAAGACTAGATCGACCACATTAAATGCTGGTGTCATTGTTTTACCGTTCCCCGATAGTTCAATTTTAGCGTTAGGCATTAACGCCTCAGCAAAAAATAAGATTTGAACATCAGTCAATCTATCGCACTTACCACTTGGCACACATAATCCGTATTTCATCATTCTTAATGCCCGCATCACTAACTTGGCAACATAGTCAACATCACTTTTTTGACCGCACGTAATGCGACATGATGGTTCTATCGTGACTCTTTTTTCTGTGCATGAATAAAATTCTCTAACGTTGTCGATGCACATTTCTTTGCGATCGTTGGTAAAGGAATATGTAAATCTTCCGAAGAATCCCTCTTTCGCGAAAAACAACATACTAAAATTAATACATGATCGGCTGACCGCATTATCATCCCCAAACAAATACAACACAAAAGTTTCTCTGCGGTGATTAGTTATGAGTATACCTTTAGTGTTGACTTCTATGATCGATCGTGTGGTGTCATATGTTGCCATAAGCGGTTTGCGCATCTTCTCTTCGATAGTTCTATCATACAAGTAGATGGTCGAAACCATGAATTCTTCTTTTGTGTAAATGTTAGATGCATCCGGTTTTTCGATCAGTGCCAGTCGTTTCGGATCATTCAATGTTGTTGAATAATCTTCATTGATGAAGATAAAATCATTAGAATCAGTTACATCATATGCTTGGTTGTTTTTTATACGAATGTTGTCAGGCATCATCGTCGCATTCATTTTTTTGTTGATACATGCTGTAATCAATTTTCGTTATACACAAAAAAGAAGGGCATTTGCAGATGCTGTTGTCATACTTCAATCTCGAACGTTTTGAAAAAAGAAGCATGCATTAATTTTGAGTTTTGATCACCGAGCCGGATGTTACATTGACATTGATAGTAAAGTCATGAACACGATCACCCCGAACATCGTATCCTAAGACACGCATGAACTCTATCGGACCGCTGTACACATCGTTTTTGCGTGTGTCTTTGATGATCATCATGTCGTAATATCCGTTATGCGCTCTAAACATGATGAACATGCTGATATTTTTTTGATCGGGAAACTTCGTGCCAGCAACAACAAAAATATCATAATCGGCATGAGTCATCATGCGAACCGAGTAGTCATTACCTAACCCGAAAATGATGAGACCGATGATTTTCAGTGTTATTGCTCCAGCTATTATTGTTTGTTGTGCGATCATTGAAACATGTCTAACCGCCCGGATCGTCAATTTTGGTATTCCGTATTCTTTGAATGCGTAGTATATACACCTGTCCCCTACACAAAAAATATGTCTAACATTTCTATCAACCCTGATGCAGTAGAAAAAGGAGAATTAGTCGGCCTGATCACTGTCATGATCATCTTTCTCGCCATCGGAATATATTTCGCAAGTGGTAAGCTGACCGCTGTAGTAGCTGCCGCAGCTGTATGCATCGCTGTCTCATTGTACGCAACAAAGAGAGGCATCTTCGTCTTTAGCGGTTTCCCATCGTTACCAGGCAACTTACCTGCCGCCGGTCTCTAAGATGATGTCGCATAACATAGTATGTTTCGGCCCCGTACTAAATAACACAGGCAACGTGGTCTTATGATACTTGTGTAAAACATGTTGCAATGATATATAGTTACCAGACAACTGTTCGTCCCAAACTTCATCAGATATGTCAAATCCTTTGCGCTCATAAGCATGCATAGGTGTCAATCTTGGGATCATTGCATCCCCGAACAACAAATAGTCGGCAGACGTAAATGAGTTTTTGGACACATAATTATACAATTTACTACGTGTTATCAGCTGTTGAGGTTCATCGATGGTCATAACCATTATTTTACCAGATTTATATATCGCGCGTATTGGTCCTTTGTTCGCAACTATAAATTTATCGTTCCACATGATCTCATTGAAGTCGAACACAATTACCGCACATAAAAATATATCTGTAAACACATCTTCTGGTCCGATATATATGACACGTCTAAGTGGTACATCGTACATTTTTTTACACGATGGCACTGTCTCGGGCACTTTATACCATCTATCATTTGTGTAAAAAAGTTCATATGCATCGCCTCGGATGGTCATTGATCGTAAACTATTACTTTCATCGTCTGGAATGAACCGCTCGAATGGTGCTCTGGGCACAACATCAAAAAGATCAGATGTGCATGACAATGGAATAAGCTCTTTTTTCTCGTTCATGTCGTTCGCGGCAATATAATAAAATTGATTATCGTCCCAATAAAGTAATAAAAAAATATGACACAACAAATCGATATGACTGACTTCAAGAACTATCTTACTGTAAACTATGATGCGATCAAGAGCATGCTTTTGGGCCGTATCAATGAATATGATAAGATTGTTTGTGTTGTTGAGAATGATGTAAAATTTGTTGAGATCTCAGGTGAATATCGTTGTCAAAGTTATGAAGTGTTTAGATTCTACTTGGATAGACCTGTATCTGATGTTGAGTCTCGTTATCAAAGCTATGAAGATGATTGTTATGCCAATGAAATTGAGACTGATGAGTTTAAGGAGTTTGATTTAAGATATTTTAAGACAGATGCGCATGGTGTTGATCATCGTATGTATCATACATGTTTTGAGGATGCTACTGAAGATGGTGATTTCGATCATATCTTTGGATAGTTAACTCATGACTTGTGTGTATGTGTATGTGTGTATGTGTGCGCGCGAGCGTATGTAAATATTTTTTTTGATACAAGACGCATACATTCATGCGTCATACATATATGACAACAACAAACAATTTATTTAGACGTGGTGTAAAGAAGTTCATTACATCAACTAATCAAGCAGGCACAAAACAGCTTGTCATCTATATTGGGGCACCAAACACAGATTCTGACACACTTATTTTTCCTGTGCACAACCCAGAATCGGTGCAATTCATCGATGTCTCAAACTATAGAGACCTAGTCTTCGACGTAAACTATGGGTTTCCGTTACCAATGATTATGGGGTCACAAAAAGCGCTGCTGAAATATATCAAAGATATCACATACAAAAACTATGTTGACGCCCGGATAGCATTGACGGCAGAAGATATCAACGTATCATATTCGATGCCTGTTGCGAACACTAATCCTACCGTCAATAGAAACATTGCAGACATCATGCACGAAGAAGCAACTCAAACAACTGGTTATGTCATTGCCACGATGCCAACGCTTTCATCGCCAGACGAAATGCCGATCATCGCATACACTCATGATGTTAATGCTCATGAAACAGGTTTATTGACATTACCATTGCGCAACTATCATGGCTTGTATATTAGCATCGCAAACGGCGTGTCTTCATCACTGCAATCATATTATGTTTATGCTCTTGATGCGAACATCGAATGTAAGTCATCTGAACTTGCATCAACACACAAACTAGATGCACAGAAATTAGGGTTTGATATGGGACATGTTGCACGCATCGAAAGAACATTCCTCAATAATGATAAGCCCAATATGGCACTGACGCTGAAGACAACACAAAAAAATAAAAGCGTACCAACCACGACCGCGAGTAGTTGGGTCGAAACATTGTTATCTAGTTTCCGTGACTAAATCACGTGTCAAGTAATATTCTTTATATCGCATAATGACATTTGCGACAAGATCTTCTGGCACCGATATCATCAGGTAATCTCTATTTTTTTGCATCCCATGTAAGCCATGAAAATGACGTTCGATGTATTCAATGTACTCTTTTTCGCTGCAAGTAGTGTATTCAAAGAATCCTCCTACCACCCGAGGCATCACAAAACAATGAACTATGTGTTCTGACATTGTATATAACTATGTTCGGCGATGATCAAATTTGTCGCATGTATGCCGTGTATCTATTTACGTACCCAACCACTTGTTGTACCGCCAGAAGAGTTAGGCTTCTTCAAGTAACAGTCACCGCTGCTTGCATAATATGTTGTTGCGATACAACTACCATCTGCTGTACATGCTTGTTGACAGAGAGCATTAGATGCGGCATTCACTTTTTTGATGTCGAAACCGCTCATGTCGGAACCTGACACTGACATATAATCACCACTTGGTGCTCTGACGTTAAACACAGCTGTTGGAGCTGAGCTAAATTGCTTCATGTAACATACACCATCAGCACCGAATGAGAAGAGTCCGCAGTTCTTTGTACCATAACATAAGTCGCCGCATGCATTTACATCACTTACTTTTTGACTAGATAAGTCATGACCGGTCCAATCAGTGTCAGGATATGTAAAGTAATTAGCTGATGCTGTAGTAGTAGCAACGCTAGTAGTTACCGGAACTGCAGCACTGACCGTTGCCGTAACATCGGTAGATGTTGCAGACATACCTGTAGATATAGTAGCCGATGCACTATATTTTCCGGTGGATTTATCATAACTAAGATACATGACATTACCAACATCATCATTCACTTTTGTTGTTCCTATACCGCTCGATGATGCATTAGCTGCTACATATGCGGCTTGTTCAGCTGCAAGTATTGTTGGAAGTTCCTTCGCAGAGATGCCCGTATAATCAACTGTATGTGTATATGATTTTGTTCCGTTTGGTGATACTTCTGTGATAGTAACATCAATAGGAGCAAGTGTTGTTGGTTGTGCGGCTATTGTAGATGATGTGTCGGTGGTTGTCGCAGCAGTAGTTGTTGACGTCGACGAAGGTACCGAAGCAGCGATAGTGCTTGCCGCATTGACGGCTGCGGTAGCATCTGCGGTTGTTACTGTCGATGATCCCGATGTTTGTGATGTTACTGGAACAGCGACTGCAGGTTTTGTTGTATCATCCGGAATGCTCACAGCGACTGGTGTTGTTGATGCTGGAACAACTGCAGTTGCACCTGTTGTTGTGTTTGTCACTGTTGTAGGTGTTGTAGATGCAGGCACAACAACATTTGTTGCTGCAGTTGCCTGCGATTTATTGTAGTAATAGGCACCAGCAATGATCAAGATCACCACCAATACGAGAATACCAATCATCATTTGAACGTTCATGTTATATAATGCCTCAATCAAAAAAAGAAAGTCATTAAATTACGGCGTCGCATGACCATCATCGCTACGAACATACACGTTGACCATGTGTCCAAGCGGTGAGCTCGCATCGTCTGTGAAGTTACATAAATCTTTGCTCGATTCAAGCACAAAGTTGCTAGGCACAAATGTATAGCCGTATGTTTCATCGGCGGCAGGGTCTTGTCGAGGTGTCTCTGCACTAACGACTATGTTAACAATTTTGTCTGCATATTTATTTGCGACTGCATAAATTCTGTGTCCGCCATATATTACATAGTTGGTTCCATCTTCATCAGACGACTTTTTTGCTGCTTGCATAACCGCTTCGACAGTCGAAGCATATTCTTCTCCAGGTACACGAGAAACAACTATTTTTTTGAGCGATCTCGGAATCTGTGCGCCGACAGTTGATCCACAAATAATGATATGTCCCTTAGACAGTGTTCTGAGTAGTGCTCGATCTTCAGGAATACGAGGCACGTTCAATGAACCGTCTGCATGTGTTGCGAAGATACTTACGATCATGTTTATGTGTATTTATGTGTATTTATATACGATGATCACGCACGTCAATTTTAGGTCGCAACTAGGTGCTGAAATATACAACAGCTGCCCACACAGCGATGAAAGGTGCGAAGATGGCCCAAAACAGCCAACGCGTTAATGCTCTTTTTTGAGAAATCCACTCCAAGATACTTATTAAATTTGATTCGGTCGTCATCATTATAACTATGTATCTGAAATCATCAATTTTCATTACTCTCATTTTCGCGGTCATCGCGATATGCGATCAATGTATGTACTTCAACTACGGTCAAGGATTCGATCAAGGAGTATCGGTCACACAAGTGAATGGAACATGGACACTACTTTTTGGTGAGATCCCAAGAGGAACAACACAAGGTATAGTCATGTTCAAGCGTCGCAAAACTAATAACATCACTGAATCATGTTTCACGGACGATATTTTCATCGCATCAAAGTGCATTGAGAAGCATCCGCAGATGACTCTCTTCGACCTCTTGTCTCAAGATTCGCTCAGCATTCACTTCCCAACTTATCCACCGATTATCGTAATGGGCAACTATAGTTTTGCGCCCGGTATTTATGGATCACCACTAACAGGTGCGCTTGTGCCAAGTGGTTATAAATTTACTTTACCAACACGTGTAGTCGTCTTCAACAACGACACATATGTTATGCTCATGCCACGAGGTGTAGGTAATAAGACAAATCTTCAGGTGCCACTATCAACATTTTTAGGTGTCAACAGTGATCTCGACATGGTTGCATTCCACATGCCGCCCGCAAAGTATGTACGCCCGATGTCCGATTGCGATAATTTCGCAGCTTACTTAAATTCTTCGAGATACATCGTCTACGATAATTGGCGTATCACTCGGTATGCGATCGATATATTTGTCGCAATCATCGCAGCACTCACCATCTACTATTCTTCGGAACAAAATGTTGTGCAAGATCGTCTGTTTGGAACATGCATCGTCATCGTCGCAAGCATCATTTATGGTGTTGCAGGTCTTTGTTTCATCGCAGCTGGTATTGAGTTTCAATCAGTCGAATATCTCTTCTACATGACTGTCAGTGTCGTATATTTTAGTAACTTCGTGCGTTATGCGGTGAGAAAAATGGTACAAGAAAAGACATTTGACTTCTTCAGCAACACAAACGCAATAAGCAATGACGACACCACTGTCGGTGGCGCAGAAACATCTCTCAAAGATCTAAAGAAGAAAACAATGGCCAGTGTCATCGACAAGAACGATCTGCTCTCATCGCTTGTAAAGAACATTCCGAAAGAAATGATCAATGCGCTAGTTCTATGGGCAATCATAATTT
>Ga0302210_10000312_pt1 | contig 22940 bp, 18 predicted proteins | sample II_Fen_E3_2_FD_198793 | JGI IMG/M metagenome (GOLD analysis project Ga0302210, IMG submission 198793) | Peat permafrost microbial communities from Stordalen Mire near Abisko, Sweden - II_Fen_E3_2 | ecosystem: Environmental > Terrestrial > Soil > Wetlands > Permafrost | place: Sweden: Abisko... | reverse complement strand
AAGGTTCACGGGCTAAGGATTATGAATTGGCATTATCGTGGTTAACGGATAGCGGCTTGGTGTATAAAATAGCTCGTGTGTCGAAACCTGACATTCCGCTTGTAGCGTACGAAGATATGAATGCTTTCAAATTGTTTGTGGTCGATGTGGGATTGCTATGTGCAATGGGTGATTTGGATGTAAAAACACTAATCGATGGGAATCGTATTTTTGAAGAGTTTAAAGGCTCACTTACTGAGCAATATATATTGCAACAGTTGAACGTTATATCGGATATGGTGATCAGGTATTGGACTTCGGACACGGCGAAGTCGGAACTTGATTTCTTGCTGCAATATGAAGGTCGGGTTATCCCTGTTGAGGTAAAAGCTGAAGAAAATTTGCATGCAAAAAGTTTGAGGATGTACTGTCAGAAGTATTCGCCGGAGATAGCTATCAGAACATCGATGTCGGATTTCAGAAAAGAAGATTGGCTTACCAATGTACCGCTCTATGCTATTGCGGAAATGTTCTAATGGATTTAATGGGTGTTGATACGATCTAAATAATAGGTCTAATAAGAACTTTTTAACATGTTATCAAAAGATACGATTGTAAATAACTTACATGATCTGTATGAGCTTTTGGAATTGCCACTCGATCCTACAGAAACTTCATCTGGGTTTACTGTGCATTACCTGCAAGATACATTTAACGTATTACCTTACACTTCTATTCCTTTCCGCCCCAATTATTTTAGTTTCCTTTTTATCAAAGATGCTTTTGGTAGGTATACTATTGATGATAAGAGTTTCGATGTTGAGCCGAGAACGGTTTACTTCACGAACCCTGGTAACTACCGCATTTTTGAGTGGTATAAGATTACGGATACCTGCTTGATAACTTTCAATGAATCTTATTTAAAGGAATTTGTACATGCTACTATTTATAATGATTTTTCTTTTCTTCTAACAGAAACGATAAAACCTCGAAAACTGACTGAAGAGCAATTTACAATGATTGAGAGGCTGTATCATTTTATCCACGAACAGCATCTTACAAATTCTCCATACAAGAATCAAATTGTTGGCAGCTTAATGGTTGTCCTACTTTTGAAAATTAAAGAATATTTTTTTCAGGATTATAATCCGATTAGTGAAGGAAACCGAAGCTCGTCAATTGTAAGAACGTTTAAGCTTAATCTGGAAAATCATTTTAGAGAACTTCTCGCCGGCAAAACAAATAAACAGCTTCGTGCACAAGAATATGCTGATATGCAGGCCTTACATGTCAACTATTTATCGAATGTGATAAGTGCCAAAACGGGCAAAACGATAAGCGCATGGATTGCAGATAAAACGATCTCTGAGGCCAAGGTACTTTTGCAAAATCAGCAATTGAGCATTAAAGAAATTGCAAATCGCTTGGGCTTTATTGAAGCTCCGCATTTTAGCAATTACTTTAAAAAGAATTCCTCTCAAAGTCCTGTAGAATATCGCAAACTACATCTTCAATAAATATCTTATAATTTCGTAACTCTTACTTTATTTCTTGTACGTTTCGATGGCTATTTATAACTATCTTTGCAACATTAAATTAGAAACAAAAGTTATGAAAACATTAAAAGGGAAAGTAATACTTATAACTGGATCTTCACGTGGAATTGGTGCAGAAATAGCAAAAGTTGTTGCTCAAGCAGGAGCAAAAGTCGTTATTAACTATACAAGCGGGAAAGATGCAGCTGAGAAAGTTGTTTTAGAGATTAATTCAACTGGTGGCGAATCCATTGCCCTACAAGCTAATGTAAGTATCTCAAAAGATGTTACAAGGCTATTCGATCAGGCAATTGCACATTTTGGAAGAATTGATGTGCTAATCAATAATGCTGGCATTATGTTTAATAAATTGATTAAAGATACTCTAGATGATGATTTCGACAGAATATTGGATGTAAATGTCAAAGGCGTATTTTATACCTTACGTGAAGCTGCAACAAAACTAGCGGATAAAGGTAGCATCATTAATTTTTCTACGTCTGTAAATCGTATAATCTTACCTAGTTATGGCCCCTATGTTGCCTCTAAAGCAGCTGTTGAACAATTAACACGTGTATTTGCCAAGGAAATTGGCTTTCGTGGTATTAATGTGAATTCCGTATCTCCCGGTCCGACTAATACAGAATTGTTTATGAATGGTAAGTCTGATGAAGTAATATCTCATTTAGCAGCTTTTTCTGCATTTAATCGCATTGGTGAACCTATTGATATCGCTCGTGTGGTAGCTTTTCTTGCTAGTGATGAAGCTAAATGGATTTCAGCACAAAATATAGGCATAAATGGAGGTATGGCGTAATATTCCTGATTTAATTCCGGCTACGAGGCACTCTTTTGAAGATTGAGATATTAAAGTCTTAATCGTAACTAAATTGGTGTTGACTAGCCGAAATTATGAGATAAAATTAAAAACAATTCAAAAGCCGTTTTATCTCTCATTTTAAATTCCTATATTTGTGGTATTAAATAAAGAATGTGTTATCGCATTCTTGTATTACTGCTACAATCATGATCCTACTTCATACTGCCGACTGGCACATCGGACAAACTTTTTTTGAATATGACCGCAAGGCGGAGCATCTTCAATTTCTTGCGTGGCTAAAAAAACAAGTACACGAGTTGAATGTCGACGTTCTGTTGATTGCCGGTGATGTGTTCGATAGTCCGAATCCGTCGGCCGAATCACAGAGGATGTATTATCGCTTTCTGCGTGAAGTTACTACGGAAAATCCACTTTTGCAAATTATAATTATTGCAGGGAATCACGACTCTGCTGCACGACTGGAAGCTCCCAATCCGCTTCTGGAGGAGATGAACATTGCGGCCCGTGGAGTGGTTAAACGGACGGATGAGGGGGAAATTGATTTTAATAATCTGGTCGTTCCGTTCACCAAAGGAGGATATTGCTTGGCAGTGCCTTATCTGCGACAAGGCGATTACCCGAATGCGGAAAGCTATGCGCTAGGTGTGAAGGCGATGTATGAGGCGATGTTGGCCTGTGTAAAGGGGAAAGAAGGACCTATCGTTGCGATGGGACATTTGCAGGCTACGGGCTCGGAGATCTCGGAGAACGACCGCTCGGAGCGTACGGTTATTGGTGGATTGGAGTGTATCTCTCCGGATTCCTTTTCTTTGGAGATAGCTTATACGGCACTTGGCCATCTACATAGAGCGCAGCGGGTTTCGGGGCGTGAGAATGTGCGCTATGCGGGTTCTCCATTGCCGATGTCGTTTGCTGAGAAGAAGAACAAGCAGGGAGTTACGTTGGTTGAGTTGGCGGACACGCCTCGGACAGCAACTCGAATAGAGCGCATCGCTTTTGAGGCTCCTGTGAAACTGCTAAGTATCCCTTCAACTCCTCTGCCGCTTGCGGATATACTTGCTGAGATCGCTGAATTACCTGAGGGAGAAATCTCGGCGAGTTCGCCTTATCTTGAAATTAAGGTGCTGATTACTCAGCCGGAGCCTTCGCTCAGGCATCAGCTGGAGGAGGCTTTGAAGACCAAGTCGGTGCGGTTGACTCGCATTGTGGCTGTGACGCCGAAGAGTGAGGGGGAGACGAAGGCTATTACTTACGAGGAACTTCAGACGATCCGCCCAATGGATATGGCGGATGCCATTTTTAAACGTAGGTATGGAGGTGAGGAGATGCCGGATGCGATGAAGGTTTTGCTTAACGAGGTTATACGGGAGGTTGAAGGATGAAGATATTAGCGATTAGAGGAAAGAACTTGGCTTCGTTGGAAGGGGAGTTTGAGATCGATTTTACGGCAGAGCCTTTACGCTCGGCGGGGATTTTTGCGATTACGGGAAGTACGGGGTCGGGGAAGTCGACATTGCTTGATGCGTTGTGCCTTGCGTTGTTTGATAATACGCCGCGTAATAGTGGAACGGCGGAGAGTATAAGCATTGTTGATGTACAAGATAAAACGATTAACCAAAAGGATAGTCGCACGATTTTAAGACGCGGCACGAGTGATGGATATGCGGAGGTGGATTTTGTTTCGCTGGGTGGGGAAACGTTCCGCTCTCGTTGGGGCGTTCGCCGTTCGCGCGATAAGATTGAGGGCTCTTTGCAGACTGCTGATTTCAGACTGACGAATTTGTCGCAAGGCATGGAGGTGCAGGGGCGAAAGACGGAGCTACTGGTTGAGGTGGTGCGACTGATCGGACTTACTTTCGACCAGTTTACACGGGCGGTTTTGCTTGCTCAGGGTGACTTCGCGACTTTCCTCAAGGCGAAGCAGACGGATAAGGCGGAGTTGCTGGAGAAGTTGACGGGCACGGATATTTATTCTCGTATCTCTTCGTCGATCTACGAAAAATCGAAAGCTGCGGAGGCGGACTTGAATCGATTACAAGATCAGATTAAGGGAGTAGAACTACTTTCGGAGGAACAGGTGGAGCTGTTCACTGCGGAACGAATGGCTATCACGAAGGAGCTTGATTTGCTGAAGGTGGAGGTGACACTGCTGACTGCTAAAATAAAGTGGATGGAGGATGAGGCTCTTCTGGAGAGTGGGGTGAAGTCGGCTCAAAAGATGTTGGAAGATGCTCAAAAGGCGATTGAAGAGGCGAAGCCGAGGTATGCTTATTTATCGCGAATCGATGGTGTGCAGGAAATTCGAGATCCTTTTAATGAACTGAAGCATGCACAGAAGCAGCTTGCGGAGAACCAAGTGAACCTTGCTAAGCAGGTAGCTGAACGGGAGGCGAATGCGTTGCTTTTGCAGCAATCGGCGCAGCGATTGCTGGTCTGTGAAGCGGATCAGAAACGACAAGAGGAAGCTCTTTCTAAACTTACGCCGCTTATTCAACAGGCTCGTGCGCTTGATGTTCGCAAGGATGGGGCTAAGGCGAATGTGTTGGAGGCGAAAAAGAGTTATGAACAGGCGGTTGAGACGAAGACGAGATTCGAGAAGTCTATTGCAAAGATGAAGTCGGATCTTGAAGCGGCTGAGCTTACGATTGTGAAGATTAAAAGCTGGTTCGAGAAGAATGCGCAATACAAGGAAATTATTCCGAGTGTGGGTTTGATTGTGAACTTGCTGAACGATGCGGATGCGGCTAAAAAGCAAGGGGCACGGAATGCGAAGACGCTCGTTGCATCGAAAGAAGCTGTGGAGCGAGAGGTGAAGAAACTTGCTGCACTGAATGAGGAAGCGGAGCGGTTGAATAAGCTCTTACCGGCTGAGATCGCCTCATTACGGTCGAAGTTAGCAGAGGGCGTTCCTTGTCCGGTATGCGGCAGTTTGCATCATCCTACGGGGGAAGTTCAAGGTGAAATTCTAGAGGAAGAGGAACTCAACAAAGCGAAGAAAAGGGTAGGCGAGCAACTTACTGCACTGACGGAGCAGATTGAAAAGGACAAGAGTGAGAATGTGCGTTTGCAATCGATGATCGACAGCTATGCCACGCAAGCTACGGAGGCTATGGAGAAGCTAAATGGTTATCTTGCTGCACTTCCTTCTTGGCAGCAGCTGTTCGAGCAAGGTGGTTTGCAGAATACGCTTCAGAAGATGGCTGAGAATTGGGGGATAGTGATCTTGGAGGAGACCAAAACGAATGAACTGATTGGCAATTTGAAGGCTACGCTGCAACTTGAACAGAAGAATGCGGTTGAGGCCGTTGATTTGTTGACTGCCAGAGAAAAAAAATATAAATCGGACTCTGAGGTATTGGAGACGCTAATCGCTGAACGGACGAAGTTGCTTGAGGGGAAGGATGCGAATGTGGTTGAGAAGGCTGCTACTTTACGAAGCAAGGAGGCTACGGACAACCTCGCCAAGCAGGTGAAGGAGAAAGGCGAAATCGTTGCTAGGAGCGAGAAATATGCTGGGGTTATTGCTCAACTATCGGGCGATATTGCTAAGCTTACGCTACGTTGTGTGGACTTGCAAAAGCAGGTGAATGAGTGGCTTGTTTCTAGAAGTGAACCGATTACGATGGAACAGGTATCGGAATTATTACTAAAGGATGGGGCTTGGCTTGCTGCAGAAAGGGAGGCGTTAAGTCGACTTCAGGAGGGTAGGACTTCTACTCAGGCGACGCTTACGGAACGACTAAAAACGCTTGAAAATCATAACCGGGCGGAGGTTAAACCTCTTGATGGGGAGCTAAAGGAAACTTTGCAAACGAGTTTGGCCGAGAAGAACTTGGTGATGGAACAAAAGACGACGCGGAATGCCCAGATAGGGGTGTTGTTTGTGAATCATGATAAGGGGCAGGAGAAAGTTCGTGCGTTTAAAAAGGTGCTTGAGGAGAAAGAACTCTTATCGGAGAATTGGAAGAAGTTGAACGAGTTATTCGGTTCTGCTGACGGAGCGAAGTTTAAGGTGTTGGCGCAGGGTTATACGCTGGAAGCTTTGTTGACTTATGCCAACAGGCATTTACATGAGCTTTCGAAGCGTTATGAATTACAGCGTATCCCCAATACGTTGGCCTTGCAGGTGGCCGATTTGGATATGTTGGGTGAAGTGCGGACGGTTCACTCTCTTTCGGGTGGCGAATCGTTCTTGATCTCGCTGGCTTTGGCCTTAGGGCTGTCGTCTTTATCGTCGAACCGTATGAAGGTGGAATCGCTCTTTATTGATGAGGGTTTTGGCTCTCTCGACATCGATACGTTGCGGGTGGCGATGGATGCTTTGGAGCGTTTGCAAACGCAGGGACGTAAAATTGGAGTGATTTCCCACGTGGCTGAAATGACTGAACGGATTACAACGCAAATAAGAGTGATAAAGACCTCAAACGGGAAAAGCCGGATTGAGGTGAGTAAGGATCATTGAACTGAATTGAAAGTTACTTGTTCAGTGAGTCTATTTATTTTCCTAATTTCCCTTCAAGAATAGCTTTCCTATATTCTATAGGAGTAACATTTGTATGCTTCTTAAAAAATTTGCTGAATGATGATTGCTCTCCGAAATGAAGCTTTTCCGAGATCTGTTGAATGTTGATATCTGGTTTGCAAAGTAATATCTTTGCCTCTGTAATCAAAGCATCACTTATCCATTTTATAGCAGATTTACCGCTGAAAGCGTTTAAAGTACGTGAAAGATGACCTGAGGTAATGCATAATTCTTTTGCATAAAACGAAACTTCATGTTGCTCTTTGCAGTGTACTAAAATTAGTATTATAAAATTTTGGATAATATTGTCTTTGGAATATTCTTTGTCTACATCATTTTTGTTTTTCTCTCTTGCCTTATAAACGATATCTACAAGTTCCAAAATGAAATTACTTACTTCATTTTTAATCAATTCTTTTTGGAGAATATGGTCGTTTGCTTTTATGCCTCTTGTTATGCGTTCAAGAATATTTATAATAAGCTGCATTTCATTATTCTCAAGCATCTGTAATAGATTGGTACGACTTGTTGTGATTAATTTCTTGATAATTTGCATTCCTTGAATAATAGAAATTACAAACTTTGCAGAAACAATAAGGGAATATCCTTCAAAGTCCTTGCTCATATGAATGTCATTCAATATGTGAAGATTACTCAACGATAATATCATTCCTTTTTTCAGAGGATAGTTTTTGTAATCAATATTGAAAGAGATTTCTCCGGATTTGCAAACAATGAAAAATATCGCATCTATTCGGATAGATGGCATATTTGTATCAAGAGGCCATTTTTCCTCTGCATTCTTGATATGATAAATAATCACATCATCACCAAAAGTATCTGCTGATGTATCTATGGTACTTAATAGTCTCTCGAAACTTATATTTACTGTATCCATATAGAAATATTATGTGGTGCAAATGTAGCTCTTTTTAATGACATTGTGCACAAAATGGACAAGTGTTTGTTATAAATTGGCTATATACAAAGTCTAATTTGTTTAATTTGCACGTTTTGGACAAGTATTTGTTGAAATAAACTAATAGAAATAGCCTATTCTCATATTACTTTTGCATTCAATATTAACAAGCATAAGGAGATATGAAGAAATTACTTATCATTGGAGGGCTGTATTTATTGCTTCCATATTATATGTTGGCGCAGGAACATAGTGATTCTTTACGAACTCGAATTGAGAAGTATGTAATCACTAACTTTTCGGCTACTCGGACGCTAGATGTTCAACTTGAACAAAACACAAATGTAAGTTACAAATTGAAGCAAAATAGTCAAACTCTTGAAAATGGGACAGTGAGTAACTTTTCAAAGGTAAAGGTATCCTCTTCTTTTTCAATTCTAAAGGGAGAAAAGTGGGGTCTTTTTGCAAATGCACGCTATAACTACTATAATTTTAATTTGAAAGATATAGAGTTTCCTTCAGAATTAAATTCGGTAAGATCTACAAAGAGTAATGATGAGTATCATTATTGGGATGTTTCTGTAAATGGATCTTATCGCACTGCACTATTTAAAAAAACAGTTGTAGGTATATCTACTCTCACGGTTGATGGCTCTGAAAAGGGACCCGAAAGAATCAAGGGAACTGTTACTGCAATGATAATGTTAAAACGGACTCCTACAACGGTAATAAATGTAGGACTTGCAGGTATGATCAATGCTAGTGTAATTCCAGTAATCCCTATTTTTTCATATTGGCATAAATTCAATTCTGAATGGATGATAGATGTAATGATGCCTAAATCTGCTTATTTACGGCATTCTTTTACAAAGAGGGATAGATTCTCTATTGGCGCATCCCTTGATACGGAAGAATTTTATATACATTCTGAAGAAGATATATCGCATAAAGTTTTCTATTTTAATAAAAGTGAAATAAAAATAGAAGCAATGTATGAGTTGCTTCTAGGAAAAAAGTTTTATCTAACCTTTCGTGGAGGGGAGAGATTGCCATTAACAAGTCGTTTGTACGACAAAAAACGCATCTATAAGAAGCCGTATATTGATGTCTCTCAATCGATGAATACTTTCTTTAATATAGGCATTTCTTATAACTTATTTTAATTCGTTGTTTTTGCTCTAATTGAATCATGGACTCAATCATTTTATAAAATATTAATAAAGATGAAAGTAAAAATTAGTATAGCAATGTCTATGTTGCTTTGTATAACAACCCTTTCTGCTCAGGAAAAAGAAGTTACCGCTCTTTCGCTTAAGGAGTGTGTGCAAATAGCTGCGGGAAAAAATATCAATGTATCTCAAGCTATTTTGGATAAAGAAAAAAGTTTTTATAAAACAAAAGAAACTCGTTCGTCTTTTTTACCGCAAGTCGAAATTAATGAAACGTTTCAGGATAATGTAAAGCTTGCCGTAACACTTGTGCCGGGTGATTTTGTGGGGCAACCCGGAACAACTATTCCTTTTACAATGGGAACACGTTACAATGCATCGGCAAATCTTTCTCTAAATCAGGTGCTATATAACCAAACGACTTTCACTGCACTAAAATTATCGAAGAAAGCGGAATACGTTTCAATGCTGGGGGTGCAAAAAGCGAAGGAAGAAATTGTAAAGGAAGTTGCTAAACTTTATTTTTTGATACAAACTACTGGCAAACAAAAAAAGCTGGTGCAAGATAACATTACCCGTACACAATGTATGGCGGATATTGTTAAAAAACAGATCGATAATGGACTAGGCAAGCATGTGGATTATGATCGTATTATGGTTTCTGTACAGAATCTGCAAACTCAGCTAGATAATACTCGTGCTTTGTATGAGCAGCAAATGAATATGATGAAATATACACTTGAGATTCCTCTTGAGAAGGAATTTGTATTGACTGATAGTGCTGATATGACTTTGGTCTCTGTGTTGCCTACTGCAAATGTTGATCTTTCAAATCAAATCGATATACAGTTGCTTGAATCGCAAAAGGACATTGCTTCGCTAAATAAAAAACTGGAGTCATCAGCCTATCTTCCCAATTTGGCTTTGTTTGGACAATTTGGTTATCAGGGAATGAGAAATGACTTTAAAGATTATTTCAATAGTAGTTCGACGAATAAATGGTATAATTCCTCATATATTGGGCTGAAATTAACGATTCCTGTTTTCGATGGTTTCCAAAAACAGTCAAAATATAACCAAGCAAAAATTGAGTATATAAAGTCAAGTATTAGCTTGGATAACGCTAAAAAAAGTTCCTCTGTTGACTATAAAAATGCGATGAATAATTATTATAACAATAAAATCACGGTAGAGCGACAACAAAATAATATTGATTTAGCACAAAAAGTATATGACGAAACAGCACTTAAATATAGGGAAGGGATGTCTAGCATGAGTGATTTGTTGCAGGACGAAGTGGGACTGAATAATGCGCAGTCGGGATATTTAGATGCATTGTACAAATTCAAGGAAGCAGAACTTGACATTATGTCTCTAAATGGTGAGATTAAAAATTGGGTGAAATAATACAAATTCAAATTCAGAAAATAAAAGTAATCATGAAGAAGGGAGTTATCATATCAATCGTTTTTTTACTTATTGCAGGTCTTATTACTTGGAGGCTAATAGCAAATAAGCAAGAGATAAATAGTAAAAAAGACGCAAAAATTGTTTTCCAAAACATTACTGTCACGGTAGCAAACGTACAGAAAGGAACGGGAGAAAATACTATAAATTTAACAGGAACTACTGAAGCGAATCAAGAGGTAATGGTTGCCTCTAAAGCTAGCGGAGAGATTACTACTATCTTTTTTAAACTTGGCGATTATATTCCTAAGGGTAAAGTTCTTGCTCAGGTGGATAACACTTATTGTAAGCTGACCTTGGAAAATGCAAAGATCAATTATAATAAATATAAGGAAGATTTACAGCGTTATAAAACACTAAAGGCTGGAGATGCTGTTTCTGAAACCCAATTAAGAGATATTAAGGTGTCTTATGAAAGTGCAAAAATCCAATTGAAGCAGGCTCAAAATCAATTGGCAGACACTTATATTAGAGCACCTTTCAGCGGATATATCACCTCTCGTGAAATCGATTTGGGTAAATATGTCAGTGCTTCTACTGCGATAGCAGGAATTGCTGATCTTTCTAATCTGAAAGTTGTTTTATCTGTGCCCGAATTTAATGTCTACGATTTAAAAAATGGTTTACCGGTTTCTATACAGACTCAAATTTATCCGGAGATAACTTTTACGGGTAAAATAGCTCGCATCAGTCCTAAGGGTGATGATACACATTCTTATGTTGTTGAGGTTTCTTTATTAAATAGTAAACAACATCCGCTTAAGGCCGGAACTTATGTAACGGCTTCAATTGATATGGGTGAACAGCAACCCACGTTATTGATTCCGCGGAATGCCATTGTAAGCAGTATAAAGGAGCCATCTGTATACCGAGTGGAAGGCCAAATCGTCAAGTTGGTTAAAATCAGTATTGGTAAAAGTTATGAAAGTAAAATAGAAGTATTACAAGGTTTGCAAGAAGGTGATAACGTGGTTGTGAACGGACAAATCAACCTAATGGATGGGGCGCATGTGTCGATCATTAAAAACTAGTGTGCGTATGAATCGATTCTTAATTCTTTAAATTAAAAATAATGTCTTCAATAGTAGAAACTTCTATAAAAAAGCCGTTGCTAATTGTTGTGATTTTCACGGTTCTAGCCCTTGGAGGGTTGATTTGTTACAATATGCTCAATTTGAACTTGTTGCCAAAGTTCCAGTTGCCTATGCTTACTATAAAAACCGTTTATCCGGGTGCCGGTGCCTCGGAAGTGGAAACTTCAGTCACGAAGAAGATGGAAGATGCTCTTTCCACTTTGGAGAATCTAAAGAAAATAAGCTCAACCTCTATGGAAGGTGTATCCATCATAGCCATTGAATTGAATGATGGCGCCAATCCCGATCTGGCTGTTCAGGATGCACAACGTAAAATTAATGTGATAAAATCTGATTTGCCTACAGAAACATTGGATCCTTCCATTGATAAATTATCTCTTGACGAAGCACCTATCATGAACCTTGCCGCTTCGGCATCGTTGCCCTCTACTCAATTTTATCACTTGGTTGAAGATCGGATACAACCTCAATTGGCAAAGCTTCATGGAGTAGGTTCGGTACAAATGACCGGAGGTAATGAACGCGAGATAAGAGTCAATATAGATGCCCATAAGTTGAAGGCCTATACTATTTCTGCATTACAAGTACTGCAAGCTATTAAAAGCTCTACCATGGAAGTTCCGGCAGGAAACGTTGAAAACCAAAAGCTTACTTATTCGGTTCGGTTGGCTGCAAAATATTCGAATCTCAACGAACTTCGCAATACGGTGATAAAGATTACATCTACCGGAGACAAAGTGAAGGTTATGGATGTTGCTGAAGTAGAGGATGGTATTGCCACACAAACCTTAATTAATCGGATTAATGGGCGTGATGCGATTGGCATTTCTATAAAAAAGCAATCGGATGCCAACGCTGTGAAGGTCGCTGATTTAGTTAAAGTTGAATTAGCATCTCTCGAAAAAGAATATAAAGGTAGTAACGTAAAATTCGAAATCGCTTCGGATGATTCGGTCTATACTAGAGCCTCTGCTGATGCAGTGGTTTTTGATTTGTTTTTAGCAATTATCATTGTGGCTATCGTCTGTTTCATCTTTCTGCATAATTTACGTAGTGCTTTGATTGTGATGATTGCCGTCCCGCTTTCAATTGTTCCTTCGTTTATTGTAATGTACATCATGGGCTTTTCTTTAAATCTGATGTCGTTGATGGCGTTGTCTTTAGTGGTCGGCATTTTGGTGGATGATTCCATTGTTGTAATTGAAAATATGTTTCGTTACATGGAGGCTGGAAAATCAAAAAGAGAGGCAGCGCTTGAAGGCTGTAAAGAAATTATGTTTACCTGTATGGCCATAACGATTGTTATTGTAGTTGTCTTCTTGCCCTTGGCGGTTAGTGGAGGGCTAATTGGAAATATTTTAAGAGAGTTCGCCTTCCCAATAATCGTTGCTACTCTTTCCAGTTTATTAGTTTCATTTACGGTAACGCCGTTATTAATGTCTCGTTTTGGAAAATTGTCGGATGAGACAAAACCTACTTTGTCTGGTCGTTTTTCTCGTTTGGCTGAGCGTAGTTTTGAATCAGTGAGAAAAATATATGCTCAACTATTAGTTGTAGGATTAAAGCATAAAGTAACGGTTTTAGTAGTTACCATTGTTTTATTGGTCGGCTCTTTTTCTCTAATTTCAGCTGGATTTATTGGCTTCTCATTTGTACCTAACACTGATCAGGGAGAATTAACCGTAGCCCTAGATATGGATCCTCAGGTAACAGTCTTTCAAAATAACCAAGCTACCATGCAGGTTGAAAAAATAATACGCCAACTCCCAGAAGTAGAACGTATATATACCAATGTAGGTTTATCGGGTAGTAATACAAAAAACAATGTAAGTACGATTGATGTAAAGATCGTAGATAAAAAGGATCGGAAAATAAGTATAGATGATTTTGCCGAGAAATTAAAAGCTGACATTATGCAAATTCCCGGAGTTCGTGCACGGGTGAGCGTGAAAGGAGTTTCTGGAGATACTACGGAACCGATTCAGTATATTGTGCAAGGAACCGATTTTGAGAAAGTGCAGCAAACTGCAGCTTTGATATTGAATGCCGTTCGCCGTACATCCGGAACACGTGATGCCAAGTTCTCGATTGACGATCCTCGCCAAGAAATAAAAGTGAAATTAGATCGCGAGAAAATGGCTGTTTTGGGATTGTCGACATCGGACGTAGCTTCCACACTCCGTGTGGCGCTAAATGGAAATGACGATTTAAAATATAGTGAAGCTGATGTAGAATATAAAATCCGTATAGGCATTGATAAGTTTGATAAGACCAAAGCTGCAGATCTGTCTAAACTAACCTTCCTTAATAAAGAAGGGAAGCTTATTGAATTGAATCAATTTGCCGCAGTTAGCTTCGGATTAGGGCCTTCTGCTCTAGAGCGCACAGATAGAATTCCATCCATTATTGTAAAGTCGAATGTGTTTGGTCGATCTTCCGGTACGGTTGGCTCTGAGATTGCTACAGCCTTTAAAGGTAAAATACCCAATGGCATTACTGTCAAGGAAGGTGGAATGCTGGAACAACAATCGAATGCTTTTGGTAGTTTAGGTTTTGCCTTTCTAGCGGCTATTATATTAATCTATTTAATTATGGTTGTTCTTTACGATTCGTTGTTAGATCCTATCATTGTGATGTTTTCTATTCCGCTGTCTCTTATCGGAGCTTTTCTTGCTTTGGCATTGACAAAGAACGATCTTAATATATTCAGTATTATTGGATTGATCGTGTTGATTGGCTTAGTGTCTAAAAATGCGATCTTGTTGGTCGATTTCACCAACCGCATGCGTCGCGACAATGGCATGGATACTTTTAGTGCTTTGATAGAAGCAGGAAAGGAACGTTTACGCCCTATTTTGATGACCACTTTTGCTATGATATTTGGTATGTTGCCAATTGCTTTAGCCGCGGGTAATGGCGCAGAATTTAAAAATGGTATGGCTTGGGTAGTCATTGGAGGATTAACCAGTTCAATGATCTTGACCTTGATTGTAGTGCCTGTTGTTTATTATATATTTAATAGAATAGCAACTCGCTTTTTTATAAAGAAGCAGTAACTGACAGATAATATACTTTTTTATCCTACCCACTAAAGATAGAGTCTTTGGTGGGTAGTGCTTTTTATACTCTTCTGTAAGAACCGAAATAAGCTCAATTAAATAAGGTCTTTATTGTCTAATGAAATGCTATTTTCTTATTTTATTACAATATAATAAAGACGCGTTGTTTAGTTAATTCTGAGTAGAAAGTCTGCAATTCTTTTTTTTTATTTGTGGCCTTTTATGTAGTATTTTGTGTAAATATCGATATAATGCTCTGATATGTTGATTTTTTAATGCAAAATATTATTTTTTAGACTTATGGGTTGGAAATTTTAATTATTTGTTTTATATTTGCGAGTTGTAGATATAATATTCTTTTATGTGTAATTTTACTTGTATATATAAATAGAAGTAATATAAATAGAAGATTAAAGAGCTATTTTTAGAACATAATTTTATGGAAGAACAGATTAAACGCGTGATAAATGATTTTAAAAAGAAGAATCCGAATGCGTCAATCAATAAGATACTGGATCGTGGAATTTGCTGTGCAGAGAATAATCCGGTAAATGAAATTCTATTTACGGGTATCAACCCTTACTATGACGAGACTCGTAAAGGTGATGATATCTTTTTTAAGTTGATGAATGCGGATGGCAAGTCACGTTGGCGGACTATTAAAGGTATGCTGGGTAATTTGCTTCCCAAAACGGCGTATTTAGATTTATTTCCACTCAAGGAAACGGTTCAACAGAGTTTAGACCGACTGATGCCTATTGACCTGAAGGTGGATCTGCTACGAATTACGCAAGGGGAGATAGAACGTATTAATCCAAAGTTGATTATTGTAGGGAGTAGAACGAGCCGTACCTATTGGGGCGCAATAGAGAAGCACTCTTGGATGGGCTATAAGTTTGAGCAGATAGAGAGCCCTCTTAAGAAGGATGTGCCTGTGTACCGAATAGCCGGACTACGTGACGACGAGGACAAAATATCTTCGGGAACGGATTTGGCAGGAACGGTGGTGGTTTTTTCTAGCGTATCTCCGTATTATCCCAAAGAAAAGATTCTCTCATCAGAAGATGTAGAATGTCTTTATGAATTTGCATCAGAAGTAGAATACAATCTTGTTTTATGAAAGTATAATCTAAAAACGAATTACTATGGAATATCTCAGTAAGCTATCTGCATTAGAGGAGGCTCTAAAAGAGGAAAAGGCTCTAAAAAGGGCTGCAGAAGTTCCTCGTCATTGTTATCGGATAAACCTTCCTTCAATAAATCTCCCTTCGATTGTCCATTCTGCTAGAGTCGGGTTACCTCCACTTTTCCAGCATATAGGGTCAGATGGTTCTAGTAGCTTTAGACTTTTAGGAATAGTTGGATTTGCAGAACATTCGCACAGCAAAAAAGGAGAGTTAATAAAAGATTCTTTAGAGGAATACGTTTTGTCTCGAAAGGAGTATGCCGAGAAGATGGAACTCGTGCAAAGGCTACTTGGCTATAAACCCATGTGGTTGAACAATATAGAGCATTGCGGATAACTTAAAATCGATAATGATATGGAAACAAAAACGGCCTTACTACTCATTGATATTCAAAAGGATTATTTTGAAGGGGGAAAGAATCCTTTAACAGGAAGTCTTGACGCTAGCTTACATGCAAAGGAGCTACTGACGTATTTTAGGGCAAACAAATTGCCTGTGATATACATTCAGCACGTGGCGAACCGTGAAGGCGCTACTTTTTTCATTCCCGGTACGGAAGGAGTCGAAATACATGATAATGTGAAGCCTTTAGCCGATGAAAAAGTCTTCGTTAAGCATTCTCCCAATAGTTTTCGTGAAACAGGTTTGGGCAATTATTTGGTAGCTAACGGCATTAACGACTTAGTAATATGCGGCATGATGACTCACATGTGCGTGGATGCTACCGTTCGGGCTGCGAAGGATCTGGGCTACGACTGCACGGTAATAAAAGATGCTTGTGCTACGAAGAGCCTGCAAATTAAAAGTAGGACGGTAAAGGCAGAAGAGGTGCAAACGGCTTTTCTAGCTGCGCTTAATTATTACTATTCGGTAGTTATTTCTACGGAGTCCTATCTGAAGAACAATCAATTACTTACAAATAAATAAAGACTCAAATGATCATTCATTTGAGTCCTTACTGGTTTCGCTTTTGGGAATTCCCAATGGCGATAAGATGAGATTAGAGAAAACGTTATTTTAAAATTCGTTTGCCGTTATAAGTCACTGTGCGTAAAATTGCTTTTGCTCTGGCAGCTACACCTGAAGGTAGTGGAGCATAGTTAATTTTACCGGCAACAGCTTGAGCATCACGACTTACTACCCAATCGATTAATTTTAGTGTGGCTTGAGCCTCAGCTAATGAACGATTGTTGTAATTTTGTTCTTTGTAAATAAGCAACCAAGTGAATCCTGCAATAGGATAAGCATCAGCGGCTGGTGAATTTGTAAGCATTACGCGAGTGTCAGCTGGTATTTTACCTTTTCCTGCAGCGCTAGTTGACGCAACACTTGCTCTGATGAATTTACCGGATTTATTCTGTAATAAAGCGGATGATATTTTTTGAGCAAAGGCATATTCAGAACCTACGTATCCAATGGCACCTACGGTTTGATCGATTGTACCCGATACTCCAGGATTTCCTTTTGCAGCAAGTCCAACAGGCCAATTTACGGTTTTACCTGCTCCAATTTTGCTTCCCCATTCTTTGCTTACTTTAGTCAAATAATCGGTAAACATGTTAGTAGTACCACTACCGTCAGAACGGTGAACTACTGTAATTGTTTTATTCGGAAACTTCGTTTTTGGGTTGAGCTTTTTTAAAGAAGGATCGCTCCAGTTTGTGATCTTTCCCATGAATATTTTAACTAGCACGTCGGAAGTTAGCTTAATTTCTTGGATTCCAGGAAGATTAAAAGCAACTACCACTGCACCGCTACAAGTTGGGATGTGAACAATTGGAGCTGGCATTTCTTTTGCCTCTGCATCACTAAGGAATGCATCGGAGGCTCCAAAATCAACGACCTTATCTTTTAAACTGCGGATGCCGCTACCTGATCCTACACCACCATAAGTGATTTTTGTTCCTGTTGATTGACTGTACTTTGTAAATACCGTGTTATAGAAAGGTTCTGGGAATGTAGCACCTGCACCTGATATAGATTGTTGAGCTTTAACGCCTGAACCAACTACTGGTAAAAGCATCAATAACGATAAAAATAGACTATTCTTCTTCATAATAGGAATTATTAATTTTGTAAATTGTTTTTTTCTGAATAATTAGAAATTGAAGCTAGCATTTACCATCAGATTTGTGGTAGATTTTGCAGATGCTAACTTAGGATCGGAGAATTGTACATTAGGTGAAATTGTAACTCCTTTTACTGGGAAGAATTCCAAACCTGCTACATATAATTGACCATCTTTCGATGCATTCCAATGTGAAGTTGCTCCTGAAGGTGTGTTCGACGTTAAATTGTCGTAACGTGCAAATACTGACACAATCTTGCTTGCTTTGTAAGTTCCCCAAAACGAAACGCCCGATAAATCATGATCGCTAACCATCTTATTTCCTTTTTGTAGGTTATATTCACCGGCTAGAGTAAAATCTTTTCCAACGTAACCTACGAATGCATTAAAAGTCTTTTGTGCTACGTTTTTCTTCATGTAGTCACCGTAAACTCTTACATATAGGTCCTTTACCGGTTGGTAAGTCAAACCAGCAGCTACCTTTAAGGTGCTGTCTGCTTGCACTTTTTGATATCCTTCGCCATTGAGTACCTGAGCATCAAAACTAAGTTGTGGTACAATTTGAATCTTTACAGATGCTCCAAGGTCGGCACTTGAACTAAATCCGTTTAAATCCTGAAACGATTTCAAAAGGTAACGTTTTCCCCAAGTAGATTCTTGCAAACTAAAAGTGCTAGTTCCAATCATACCAAAACCAACTTTTATAGATTTGTTGGTGTATTCAGCATACGCATTTTTTACGTAAGCAGTAAATGAGGAAGGTGCTAAGCCAGCAGTATTAGAAACATCAAATAAAACTTTGCTCGAGAAGTTAGGGCTGAAGTTATACACATAGCCGAAATAAGCTCTCGATAGTTCGAATGCAGGATTTGTTTTGCCATCTTGCATGCTGTACTTGAAATCCGAGAAAATCGTTACAACGGGTTTCCCATTTGGCTTGAACTGAGTATCTTCACTACTAGAATTCTGAGCGAAAATATTCAAGCTAGTAAAGAGTGTAATAGCACAAATAAAAATTTTCTTCATGTCGTTTTTTTTTAAAATATAAAATAAATTTTCAAATTAATTCCGTCTAAATTCAATATGAATTCGATTTGGATTCGGTGCAAAAGTAGGGCTAGAATGTTACATTCAGGTAAAGCCGATATTACAATTTGGATATATTTCAATCCATGCAACCTGGCCGTTTCTGAAACAATGATGAAACATACTTTTTTAGCCTCTATTAGGGTTAACCAATGTATTTATAAGCCTGGAATGTGTAAAACTCTTGTGCTATATTAAAATAGTGCTTAATAGATAAGCGATTATCCAATTTAAAACCTTACCTTTGGAAATATGAGGTCGGTCATTTGTTAATCCGAATGATAATCAGTAAGAGTTTACTGTGCTGGAAATCCTCAAACGACGATTATGAAAGGCAAAGAAAGTAAGAAAGAAAAAAAGAAAGACAAAGCTGAAGTAGGTAAACCGAAAATATTGAGTGAGTATCAAAGAGAGAAAGGTCGAAAATCCGAGTCTATCCTCACAGCAGTGAAGTCAAAGTAATAATGATTGCTGTAAAAAGAGAAGGCATCATTATTGAGCCCACAAATCTTCCCTTTGAAGATGACGGGGTAATGAATCCGGCTGTAATAGCCGAAGGAAATAAAGTACACCTCTTTTATAGAGCAGTACGTAAAGGCAACCATTCAACCATTGGTTATTGTAGAATGGCAGGGCCTTTAAATGTGGTCTATCGGGCTAAAAACCCTGTGTTATCTCCCTCCCTTGACTGTGAAAGCCAGGGGATGGAAGATCCACGAATTGTTCAGATAGACGGCACATACTACATGGCATATACAGCCTATGATGGCGACAATGCGGTGGGAGCCCTCGTTACTTCGAACGATTTGAAGCATTTTGAACGAAAAGGTGTAATTACATCTCAACTTACTTATCAGCAATTTGTTGAACTGCTGGAAGAAGATCACCATCCACATACCGAAAAGTATTTTCGGACCTATAATAATAGGGAGCCTGCTACGCAGAACGGAAAACCACTTTATTTAATAGATAAGGATATTGTATTCTTTCCGCGAAAAATAAACGGAAAGTTTTTTTTTATGCATCGTATTAAACCCGATATCCAATGGATTTCGGTAGAGAAACTGGAAGATCTTACTCCGGAATTCTGGACAAACTATTATTCTGATTTTGCAAAGTATGTATTCTTTAAGCATCGTTACAGCCATGAATCAAGTTATATTGGTGCCGGCTGTCCGCCTATTGAACTAGAGGAAGGATGGCTGATGATTTATCACAGCGTTCAGGATACCCCACGAGGATACGTCTATTCGGCAAGTGCTGCGTTACTCGATAAGCACGATCCTACAATTGAATTAGCCCGGTTACCTTATCCACTTTTTACGCCGGAAACGGAGTATGAAATAAAAGGAGTAGTAAACCACGTTTGTTTTCCTACAGGAACAATTATATGGGAAAATAGGCTCTACATATATTATGGAGCGGGAGATAGATGTGTGGCTTGTGCTTCTGTTGCTATACAAGAATTGGTGGATGAATTATTAACTCATAAAAAATGAAGGAGAAAAAGATGAAAGAAATATTATGTATTACAACTTATCCGCCAAGAGAATGCGGAATTGCAACCTTCTCGGACGATTTAATAAATGCTATTCACCGAAAATTCGCACAGAATTTTGTAGTTAGAGTTTGTGCCGTGGAGTCTGCCATCGAAAAACACACTTATCATGATATCGTAAAATATATACTAAATTCTTCTCAAGAGGACGATTTTACTACTCTTGCTACAAAGATAAACAACGATACGGCAATTGAGTTAGTTTGCATTCAACATGAATTCGGACTCTTTAATGAGCATAAAGACTCGTTTCTGCACTTTGTGGAAACGTTGAAAAAGCCTGTTGTAATCGTTTTTCATACCGTATTACCTCAACCTACAGGTGCTTTAGAGATTTATTTGCAAAAGCTTATCGATGCTTGTCGGGCAGTGGTGGTAATGACGCAAACCTCATCGACTATTCTGCAAAAGGAATATAAGATCAATGTGGATAAAATAAATATCATCCCTCACGGTACGCATTTGGTTTCCCAGATGAACAAGCGACTGCTGAAAGAGAAATATGGATTTACCGGGAAAAAGATTCTTTCTACATTTGGCTTATTGAGTCAGGGAAAGAGTATTGAAACGACTCTCGAGGCTTTGCCTGCCATCGTGAAAGAGAACCCTTCGGTTTTGTTTCTTGTAATCGGCAAGACACACCCTACGGTGGTGAAAGCAGAAGGCGAAACTTATCGTGAGATGCTTAAAGCAAAGATTGCGGAACTTGAATTAACGGAGCATGTACGCTTCGTGAATTTCTATTTGGATCTGCCTGTCTTGCTCGAATATTTGCAAATGACGGATGTCTATCTGTTTACTTCTTCCGACCCGAATCAGGCGGTAAGCGGTACTTTTGTTTATGCACTTAGCTGTGGTTGCCCTATTATTGCGACACCTATTCCTCATGCTTTGGAACTGTTGCGCGATAATACCGGTATCATCTTCGATTTTAATAATTCGGAACAACTCGCCAAGGCTGCTAATAGTTTGCTCAGCAATGAGAAGCTACGAGCACACATGGGAGTATCGGGGATGCAGAAAACAGCATCTACGGCTTGGGAGAACTCTGCCATCGCGTATGCTTGGCTCTTTAAGAAGACGATGGGCTCTGACGAAGAACTTCTCTATTCTTTGCCTGCGGTAAACGCGAAGCATATTAAACGGATGAGTCGACATGCCGGCATCGTACAGTTTGCCAAGGGGAACCGTCCGGATATGGAAACCGGATATACGCTCGACGATAATGCGCGTGCACTTATTGCACTTTGCAATGTGTATGTGCACGAAAAAGATCTTACTTGTGAGAAGTATATCAAACGTTATCTGGAATTCATTCAATATTGTGTTCAGAAGGATGGCTCGTTGAAGAACTATGTCGATAAATTCGAGAAGTTTACTGCTCAGAATGAAGAGGTGCTGTTGGAAGACAGCAACGGACGAGCGGTGTGGGCACTTGGTTACTTTATCTATTCTGGAGATAGTTTTCTCTTTCCATGGACTACGGAAGCGGTTGCCACACTTCGCCTGACTTTCCCCATGCTCCGCAGAATACAATCTCCACGAAGTTTGGCGTTTGCACTAAAAGGATTATGCTATTTTTATAGAAAGGAACCTTCAGAGGAAGTTCTCTTACTTATTCAAACGTTGGCTGATAAGTTGATCGATTTATATAAGCTGACTGCCGATAAGAATTGGAAATGGTTTGAACCTTATCTTACGTACGACAATGCGATTTTGCCTGAATGTTTACTCTATGCTTACGAGGCTACGGGAAATGAACAGTATAAGGAGATTGCTAAAGAATCGTTCGACTTTTTGTTGGGAAAGATCTTTGTCGATGGCGAAATTAAAGTGATCTCTAATCAAGGATGGCTACAGAAGGAAAAAGGATCTCGAATATATGGTGAACAACCTGTTGACGTTGCCGGTACGGTAATGGCTCTGTCGACTTTTTATCGTCATTTCCATCAAGCCGACTATGTAAAGAAGCAAAGTGATGCTTTTAGTTGGTTTCTAGGGAATAACCATCTTCTCCAAATTGTTTATAATCCCGCCACAGGTGGTTGTTATGACGGTTTGGAAGAAAATAACATTAACCTGAATCAGGGTGCTGAATCGTCGGTTTGTTATCTGATGGCTCGTCTCTCATTGATCAATCTGGAAGATCTTCCTAAAACGACTGCTACTCCACAACAATTCTAAAACGAATTAAAGAGAGCGTTTGTATCCTTTTCGATGCAAACGCTCTCTTTTTTATTTGGTAAATTCTGATTAGGTTACTGCCAGCTGTTGAATTTGTTTTTGCCAATTGGCGAATTCATTTTTGCCAGCTGTTGAATTCATTTTCAACAGCTGGCAGTTTTTGTTTTGATAGGGAGGTTTTGTATCCATATAACTATTGTTCTAATTCACTACTGTCCCGTTAAAAAAGTAAGAACAGCTTCTAATTAGTTAATATTTAATTATTTATCTCT